>Ga0136555_1000741_pt1 | contig 12506 bp, 9 predicted proteins | sample AntRauTorckE5432_FD_104927 | JGI IMG/M metagenome (GOLD analysis project Ga0136555, IMG submission 104927) | Saline lake microbial communities from Rauer Islands, Antarctica - Metagenome Torckler E5 #432 | ecosystem: Environmental > Aquatic > Non-marine Saline and Alkaline > Saline | place...
CAAAACAGACTTTGATGCAGTTACTGCTCAGCTCGTTTCAGAAATAGGATTGGATAAGAGCGCTTTCAATGAATGTTTAGATAGCGGTAGGTATGATAGTCATGTAGAAGAAGACGTACAGAATGCTGTAGCCACAGGAGGCCGCGGAACACCTTGGAGTGTGGTTATCGGACCAGATGGTACAACTTACCCGCTAAGCGGTGCACAGCCTTTCTCTGCTGTAAAACAAATTATCGATTTGGCACTAAGTAATAAATAGTTGTGTTTAAAGAAATATTAAAAATCTTTAAAGATATCAGATATGTTGGATTAGCCTCTGTAGTAGCATTAATAGTGTTTGCTTTTGCAGTTCTAATTCCAAATATAAAATTACTCACTCAAATTATTCCAAATCTAAATATTAGTTTAGTAGTAAAACTAAATCTTATCTTTAGCTTATTTGGATCAATTCAAACAAACTTCACAATATTGTCTGCCTCATACACTATAGCCATAGCAATATTGTTTGGAATTAACGTTGCTCTATTTTTACACTATGTTCGCAATCAAAGAACTGGTGCTACAAAAATAAATGGAGCCGCAGGAATTGGAGGGTTGGTCAGTGGAATATTTGGTATTGGATGCGCGGCTTGCGGAACATTCATTCTTACGTGGGTTCTAAGTCTTATTGGGGCCGCTGGTATTATATCCTTCCTCCCTCTTGGAGGAGAGGAGTTTGGCATCCTCGGGGTAATTCTATTGATTTTATCAATCAGAATGATAGCAAAGAAAATTATCAGTCCACAGACTTGCTCAGTCTAAATTATCAAACTAATCAATTAATATGAAATCATCTAATCAATTTACAATAGCCTCTGTAATAATTGCAGTTGCTCTAATAGGTGGAGCCGTGATTTATTCAGGCGGTAACTCTAGTCAGTCTGGAGTAAAAGAATTCGATATTGTTATGCAAAATAATCAATATAATCCATCAAAAATTACAGTGAGTCTTGGCGATCAAGTTGCCATAAATATTACCAACAAAGATAGAGTTGCACATGGAGTTGCATTACCAACCTTTGGAGCGTCGGTGCCAGAGGGGCATGTATTCCCTGGAAAAACTGCTAGGATGGAATTTTTGGCTAACAAAGTAACAACTACCGACGCCGCTGTATGTGGTGGCCCAAAACCAGAGGACAAAGCCGACGGTCATGGTGAAGAGTTAATTGTAGAAGTAATATAAATCAGTTATGAAAAAGACGGCTATAATAATAGGAAGTATATTGGCAGTTATTATCTTGATAGTAATTTTTAGTCAAGATAATGCCCTTACAGACAACTCTAAAAACACGCAAGACAATAGTGTCTTTTTGGTTTCACCTCAAAAAGAAGTTGGTGTTATTAAGATAGACAAAGTGGAATTAAATCAGTCAGGATTTATTGCAGTCCATGAGGTAATTAATGAAAAACCAGGGCAGATTCTTGAAGTTAGTCAGTATTTAAATGCGGGAAGTCATGAAAATGTAGAAATACTTCTTGAGGAAAACCGTCAGTCAAAACTTGTCGATATCAGTGGAGGATTTCCTGTTACCAACGAACTAGTTGTTGTTGTATATATCGACGATGGAGATAAAGGATTCAACCCAAATCTTGATTCTATTTTAGAAGAGAATGGAAGTATATTAGCAAAGTATGTTGAATCAGGAGAAGTTGAACAATTAGGTATAAAGCCCCTCACAGACAAACTGGCGAGGGGCTTTATGTTTGACAAAAGTTTACAGATGAGTATACTGTCTGTATGAGTAATAAATTACAACTCAACGAAATAGTGGATATTATCTCAGGAATGGCTTTCCGTTCTAGCGATGCAGATCCTAAGGGGTCTATTCCTGTCATAAACGCTTCCTCAATTATAGCAGGTTCTATACTTTCTGATTTTTCTGAAATGAAGAAAATAACAGAACTTCCTACTCGTTCCCCTGCAGTAGTACAGAACGAGGATATTTTAATGGTATCAAGAGCAACTCCCGGCAACCCTTTTAAAACTTCTGTTGTGAAAACGGACCAACCTTTAATTGCTACCTCCTCTTTATATATTCTTAGGGTAAAGGGTTCACAAATATTACCCCAGTATCTTAATCACTTTTTGAATTCATCATCTTTTCAAAGAAATGTTATCGATAAGGCGAGAGGTTCGACAATCTCTCACATCACCAGACACTCACTTGGTGATATACCCATACCAATTCCAAGTATTAAACATCAAGAGCTAATCATCAAATTAAAAACCAACGTCGAGGAACAAAAGAAAATAAACAATCGAAGACAAAGGCTAAAGGACGAAATCTTACAAGAAACATTTAATAATTTATACATACAAAAATCATGAGAAATAAAATAACACAGCAAGAATTAAATAAACAACTATACGCCGCCGCAGACTCATCAAGGGTGTCAGTTGATGGAGGTGTGTATAAAGATTATGTTTTGACAATGCTTTTTTTCAAGTACGTCAGTGACTTATCGAAAAAGAAACGTGCTCAATATTCAGATCGATTTAATGGTGATGAAAAACGTGTTGAGGAGAAAATGAAGCTTGATCGTTTCTATATTCCAGAAGACGCAACCTTTGATGCAATATATGAACAGATTGAATCTGACAATATCGGTGAAGAAATAAATAAGGCACTTCATAAAATTGAAGACGAAAACAAAGAAAAGTTAGAAGGGATATTTCAAGTAGATTTCAATAATGAATCAATCCTTGGAAAACTCTCCCAAAGAAATAAAATGATCCGTCACCTAATTCAAGACTTTCAAAAATTTGATCTGTCTGAAATTAGTGAAGATGTTCTCGGTGAATCATATATGTATATGATTGAACGATTTGGTGCTGATGCAGGTAAGAAGGCTGGTGAATTCTTCACTGTACGTAATGTTGCACAATTAGTTGCTAAGTTATCACAACCAAAAGCTGGAGATCGTATCTGTGACTTTGCTTGTGGATCAGGAGGTCTCTTATTGCTTGCTGGTGAAGAAGTAGAAGCGCAAGGTTCAAAAAACTATGCTCTCTATGGGCAAGAATCAACGGGCTCAACATATCAGCTTGCGCGTATGAATATGTTCCTGCATGGACAAGACTCAGCTAGACTGGAATGGGGCGACACACTAAATAATCCGCTACTAGTAGAAAATGGGAATTTGATAAAGTTTGACGTTTGCGTGGCAAACCCGCCATTTTCACTAAAAAAATGGGGTGCAGAAAATGCTGAAGCAGATCAATACAATCGATTCCATCGAGGGCTACCGCCAAAGGATAAGGGTGACTATGCATTCATTAGTCACATGGTAGAGGCGCTAAAACCAAAAACAGGACGTGGAGCAATTATTGTTCCGCATGGTGTTCTCTTTCGTAGTGGTGCTGAAGGCAAAATCAGAAAACAATTCCTCGAAGAAAATATCATTGATGCAGTAATAGGATTGCCAGCAGGACTATTTTCAACAACAGGTATTCCTGTCGCGGTCGTTGTTTTTGATCGTACCCGAGAAAAAGGTGGAAAAAACGAAAACAAGAAAGATATCTTGTTTGTAGAAGCCTCAAAAGAATTCAAGTCAGAAAAAGCACAAAACAAACTAGAAGAAAAACATATTGAAAAGATTTACAAGACATATGCCGATCGCAAAGACATTGAGAAATTTGCACGAGTAGTCGAGGTTGATGAAATTGTTGAGAATGATTACAACCTCAATATCACACGGTACGTTGATACTTTTGTAGAAGAAGAACCAGTTGATATTCAGGCGAATCTAAAAGAGCTAGCAGAGTTAGATCCAGAACTGAAAAAACTAGAAACACAAATGGTCGAGTATTTAGAAGTGTTAGGAATTAAGAAATAAGAGTATGATTTCTAAAGTTTTAAAAGTTAAAAACCTTGGCAGGTTGAATATACCCGCACAAAATGACTGTTCATTAGAAAATAAGAATGATGATTTTTCTTTTAAGAAAAATACCCTGATTTTTGGAGATAATACCTATGGAAAAACAACTTTAGTCTCAGTTTTTAAGTCCCTACAAACAGGAGAATCTTTAGAGGAAAGGAAAAAGTTCAAATCACAAAGTGGCATTGAAGTTAAGATTGAGAATTTTGATAACGGCAGCATTATTGTTCATGAGTATGGAAAAGAATCTTGGAAAAACGAAAATATTATTGTCTTTGATAATGATTTTATTAAAGGTAATATTTTTTCTGAAGATGAAATTAAAAGCGACCATTTGAAATCTTTACCGAAGATTCTAATCGGTAGTACAATAAAAGATGATATAGATCAAATCAATGCAATCGTTAGGTGTGAGAGCGGATCTTGTGCAGACTGTGAGTCTTGTCTCAATAGCAAATTAGTTCAGCATAAAAGTACTTTTAATAGGGCCTATTCATTGGAAGATTTTTTGAAGGTAGCCAGCGAAATTGAAGATATAGATATAGAGATTAAAAACAAACATAATGACTTATTGATTGATGAAAAACTTTCAGAATTAAAAAAACAATCGCAGGAGTCTAATTTTTATATAGTCAATATAGATTCAATTGAAACACTGTTTGATCAAAAAATAAACAATGTTTTTGAAACAATAATTGAGCAACATCTATCCGAAAAAACAAATAACTTGGAAAAAGCTAGAGGTTTTTTAGGATACGGATTGAGATTGAAAAAAGGTGATGTTTGTCCGTTTTGTTCTCAAGACACAACAAAAGTTCAAGACTTCATGGGTAACTTATCAAATTATTTTGATAAAGAGTATCTTGACTTTAAAGAAAAAATTGAAAGTGAATCAGAGCAGTTTATTTCTTTTGATCTTGAGAAAGAGATACTAGCTTTTGATAAGTTAGGAGTTTCTGTAATTGAAGAAATGATAGATAAAGATTTATTTGAAAGAGCAGTTTTCAATGTAAAAAGTAAAATACAGTCTAAAAAAGATGATCTGAATTTTGATTGTGATTTTAAGAATGACCAAGATTTTATTTTAATTAAAGATGCCTTTTTGAGGGTTAAAAATATTTTAACTGAAATCATTGATAAGCAGGCACTCCCACACTTAGAAAAAAATAGAATAGAACAAGATTTATCTAAACTCAAATTAAATAAGTATAGATATGGCATAGAGGGTTCCAATTTTTATAGTGAATATAAAAAAATAGAACTGAAACTAAAAAATAAGAATGATAGTAAAGTATCCGCGCAGGATGCTTTAAAGAAGAAAGTGGACAAACTTTTCAAAAATAATTTAATTGATATTAATTATTTTTTAAGTGAGCTTAAAGCTGATTTTAAAATTAGTAAGTTAATGCCTTCTGTAGATAATCGGGATAAAAGTAATTATTTAAAAATAAGCGAATATTTATTTGAATTTGTTGATGTTCAAGGCAATTCAATTTCAGTTGAAATTGGAAAATTTAAGGAAACATTTAGTGATAGTGATAAAAGACTTCTCGCCTTTGCTTTCTTTTTGTCGTTGCTGAAAAATGATAATAATCTAGATGGTAAAATTATCATTCTTGACGATCCTTTTTCAAGTTTTGATATAAATAGAAAAGAAGAAACAATAAAACTTTTTGATTGTATTAAAAACAATAATAATCAAGAGCCAAAACAAAAGATAATTTTTACACATGAGAAAGCTTTTTACTGTCAATTGAATAAGTTAATTTCTTCAGGAGAAAAAAAGTTACTGAAGTTAAATTTCAGTCAGAATAATGACGGATCAATGTTTGAATTGGTGAACATTAAGAAGTTTGAATCAGATAAATATTACAGTGATTTGGATTATATAAACCGTGCTATACAATCAAATAATGATCTTGATGAAGCGCTACCTAAGGCAAGAGAATGCACTGAGTATTTACTGAAAGCAAAATATATTAATACATTGGAAAGCTATAAGGATAAGGACGGAAATCCAATAAACTTTAGTATTAATTCAATAAATAGTTTTCTTGTTGCGATTGACAATAAATGTACGGTAAAAGATAACTTATTAAACCTTGAATTACATAAATTTCATCACAACCAACCAAGCTGGAAGACTGAAATACCTGACGCTAGCAAGAAGAATATTTTGCAAGATTTTATCGAGTTAGTTGAGAAAATTTAATTATGAAAAATACCAAAAAACAAAAAAATATTCCTGATAATTGGAAAATGGTTGACCTTGGTGATTTGGGCAAGGTCTCTATGTGTAAGAGAATTTTGAAAGAACAAACTCTTCCTGCTGGAGATATACCTTTTTTCAAAATAGGCACTTTCGGAAAAGAGCCTGATGCATATATTTCAAAAGAAATTTATAAAGAATTTAGAGAAAAATATTCTTTTCCTAAAATGGGAGACATTTTAATTTCAGCTTCAGGTACAATCGGCCGAACCGTTATTTATGATGGTGAGCCTTCATACTTCCAAGATTCTAATATTATTTGGATTGCAAATGACGAAGATTTAATAAAAAATTCTTATCTTTCTCATCTTTATAAAAGAATTAGATGGAGCACAGCAAGCGGTACCATCGCACGACTTTATAATGACCTTGTAAGGTCTGTTAGTGTCATGGCACCAACCCTCCCCGAACAAAATCGCATCGTCTCAGTTCTCGAAACATGGGATTCTGGAATTGAAAAGTTGAAGCAAAAAATTGCTATCAAAAAAGAAATCAAAAAAGGTTTGATGCAAGAATTACTAACAGGTAAAAAACGATTGCCTGGGTTTAGTGGTGAATGGAAAATAGTAAAACTTGGTGATTTCAGTAAAATTAACAAAGGAAAGGCATTGTCATCTAAAAATTTGATTGAGGGAAATTACCCAGTCATAGCAGGAGGAAAAACCAGCCCCTACTCTCACGCAAGTTTTTGCTCAGAAGACTCTATTACAGTAAGCGCAAGTGGTGCCTATGCAGGATATGTCGCATATCATAACTACAAATTTTGGGGATCAGATTGTTCTATATTAAATATAATAGAAGGAGTCTCAGATATTCATTATATAAAGCACTACTTAACTCTAAAACAGGAAAGGATATATGCGCTACAGACAGGAGGAGCGCAACCTCATGTATATCCAAAGGATCTCAATACCTTCAAGATAGATATTCCTAGCAGTCTCAAAGAACAAGAGGAGATAGTGAAAATATTGAATTCATCTGACAGTCAAATATTAATGCTTGAGAAAAAACTCAACTACTGGCTAGAACAGAAAAAGTATCTCCTGAACAATCTTGTCACAGGGCAGCTAAGGACACCGGAAAATTTATTAGAAATCACTAACCACAAATAATATGTCAGAAAAAATACAATCCAGAATAGGAAATGCTCATTTCGATGAGGCACGACAATCGCAACTACCCTTTGTGGAGCTTCTAATAAATATGGGATATACCTACATTCCCATAGATGAGGTAATGAAACAACGCGATAATGATGCGCGGAATTTTATTCTGCGTGATGTTGCTGCTGAACGACTGATGGAGATCAATAGTTACGAAATCGACGGCGAGGATTTCAAGTTTGGTAAGAAAGATGTTCGTGATGCTATCGACGAGCTAGAGAATGTTGAATATAAAGGATTGATTGATACATCCCAAACAATATTCAATATGATTATGCCAACAGCTGGTGGTAAAACTATTGTTGTACATCACGAAGGTAAAAAGATATCGAAGAATTTCAAATTCATTGATTTTGAAAACCCTGAAAATAACACATTTCATGTTGCTGTTGAAATTACCCATGAGGGGAAATCTCGGATTCGCCCTGATATTGTTTGTTACGTAAATGGTATTCCTTTTGCAGTTATTGAAAACAAGAAATCTAGTATTGCAGTAGATGAAGCGATGTCACAAATGAATCGAAATCAAGGAGTCGAGTATTGTCCACGACTGTATACCTATGCTCAACTACTAGTAGGAACAAATGGGAAAGATCTGCGATATGGAACAACAGGAACTCCAAACAAGTTTTACGCTACATGGAGAGAAAAAGGTGTTGAAGCAGAAGTCTTAGAAGAAAAAGTTAATACATTAATTCAAACACCAATCGATCAAGTTATTTACGATCAGCTGTGTGTAGATCTTAATGGTTCTACAAAAGGTCACGTGCAATATACAGCTCGTATGGTTACGGAGCAAGATCGTGGAGTGGTTGCACTTTTTGAACCAACAAGACTTCTTGATCTAACAAAAAATTATACAGTTTTTGATGCTGGAATTAAAAAGATTTCACGATACCAACAATATTTTGCAATTCATAAAATTCTTGAACGTATTGATGAACATGAAGATACTGGAGGTGGAAAAAAGAAGCGTCGTGGTGGTCTTGTGTGGCACACTCAGGGTTCAGGAAAATCACTGACGATGGTGATGTTTGTAAAAGCTTTAATTGAGAGTCCTCATATTACTAATCCTCGAGTGATTATTGTTACTGATCGTAAAGATTTAGATAAACAGATTCGAGATACATTTAAAAGTTGTAATCTTAAAAAAGAAGTCACACAGGCAACTAATGGTGAACATTTACTAAAATTGATTGAGAGTAAGAGCCTCGATGTGATTACTACTTTAGTACAAAAGTTTGAATCCGTAAGTAAAAAACGAACTGGGATAATTAATGAAGATGAAAATATATTTGTCTTGATAGATGAGGCTCACCGATCGCAGAGTGGTATAGCAAATCTGGAGATGAATCGAATTATTCCAAATGCCTGTTACATAGCATTTACAGGAACACCTTTGATGAAAAAAGAAGGAGAAAGTTGGAGAAAGTTTGGTAGTTATATTGATAAATACACCATCGATGATGCCCTGAAGGATAGAGTTATCTTGCCACTAATATATGAAGGACGATACGTTGATCTAGTACAGAACAAGGAAATGATCGATAAACACGTTGATCGTATTACAGAAGATTTAAATGATAAACAGAAAAAAGAGATTCACGAACTTGCTGGAACAAAGACTATTAAAGATAACCCGGGGAGAATCAGCGAAATTGCACTAGATATTGAAAAACATTTTGTAGAAAACTTTCAGAACACAGGATTGAAGGCACAAATTGTTGCACCTTCAAAATTCTCTGCTGTTTTGTTCCAAAGAGCATTTGAAGCATCTGGAAAAATCCGAACGGCTGTTGTTGTTTCTGATGAGCATGAAGATGGAGATAACGCGAATATTCACAAAAAAACAGTTGTTGGGTATTTGGATGAAGTTAGAAAAAAACACTCAAGTGTAAAGTCATACGAAGACAGTGTTATTAGTAGTTTTAAGAACAACGAAGATGGTATCGAGGTGATTATTGTAGTTGATAAACTCCTGACTGGCTTTGACGCTCCACGAAATACAGTACTGTATCTTGCAAAGGATTTAAAAGATCACGGTCTTCTTCAAGCAATAGCCCGTGTTAATCGATTGTTTGAAAATAAGAAACTACCAAAAACAGCTGGGTTTATTATTGATTACTCAGAAAATGCAAAGAATATTGATACAGCAATGAAGTTGTTCGGTAATTATGATGAGGATGATGTTCAAGGAACTCTTGTTGATGTGCATGAGAAAATACAATCACTTGAAACAAGTTTCAGTGATTTGCATGATATTTTCAAAACACTTAAGAATAAGAATGATGATGAGGCCTATTTGAGCCATCTAGAAGATGAGCAACAAAGAGATGTATTTTATAAATCAATGAATGCGTTTATTCGTCAGTTTAATGAATGCTTAGTTCTACAAGATTTTGTAAGTGAATTTAAACATATTGATACATATAAACGTGAGTTAAAGAAATTTATGGAATTAAGAAAATCTGCGAGCTTACGTTTTGCTGATAGAGTTGATTTGAGTGAGTACAAACAGTCACTTGTAGATGTACTTGATAAATATGTTGATGCTCGAGGTGTCGAGTTGTTAACAAAACAAGTTAACATAACTGATCGTAAAGCATTCGAGGAAGAAGTTGAAAATCTTGGATCCGACAAATCAAAAGCTGAAGCTATTGCCGCACAAACAGAAAAAACAATTCGTGAGAATATAGACTCTGATCCTGAATTCTACGAGCGATTTTCAAAGAAGGTTTCGGAGATTATTGAAAAAATGCGCCAGGGTAAATTGTTGGATCTAGAAGCTTTGAAGCAAATAAAAGAAGTTAACGAACAGGTTGTGAACAAAGAGGACAACGAGCTACCAGATGATATTAAGGATACACAAGGGTCTGATGTATTCTATCGAAACTTACAAGAATATATTTCAGTTGATAACGAAAAATACATTGAAGTTGTGTTAGGTATCCTAGCTATCATCAAACAAGATAGTATTGTTGATTGGTATAAGAATCAAGATGTAAAACGTCGCATGATGAACAATATTGATGACTATATTTATGACATCGTACGAGGTGAATATAATATTGATATTGATTCTGAAAACTCACGTAAGTTGATTGAAAAAGCAATCGAACTTGCTGAGTATAACCATGAAATAATCTAGACATGCATACATTCATCTATGGAAATTATTCATACACATATGAATTGTTAAAACAAAATCGCAAGAGTCTTGTTTTAACAGTGAAGCCAGATATGTGTATCGTCTTGAAATGTCCTAATGATGTAGAAAGTGAAAGAATCGAAAAATTCCTTAAAAGAAAATGGCTATGGTTGAATAAGCAACTATCATTTTTTGAGAAGGTTCAACGTAAAAAGTATCAACCGGAATACGTTTCTGGAGAAAGTTTCTTCTATCTGGGACGTCAGTACAAATTGGTAGCTAAGAGAGCTAAAAAAGACTCTGTGAAGCTCCTGAGAGGTGTCCTGCAAGTTGAGACAGTCCAGTCAGTTAAGGATGGTAAAAATAATAAAAAATTACTTGATCTTTGGTTCAAAGATAAGTACCTAGACATATTCCAAGAAAGATTTATTGAAATGCAAAAACGGTTCGATTATAAAAAAATGCCAACTTTAAAAGTAAGGGCTATGCCTAAACGTTGGGGAAGCTTTTTAAACAAAGAGCAAATTGCTCTCAATCCAAAACTTATACATACATCAAAAGAGTGTATTGATTACGTTATTGTTCATGAGCTGTGTCACTTGAAATATAAAAATCACGATAAAAAGTTTTGGGACTTGCTTGAGGAAAAATATCCAAAATGGGAACGAGTAAAAGAAAAGCTTGAGCTATTATATGGAGTGATATAAAGTCGTAATACTTTTTAGTTACCAACTCGGGACGCTCTAGACTCCTTAGACCTATTCTGTCATTCATTAGAGTAATGGAGACAATAGAGCCAAAGATCAAATATTGCCTGTATGCAAGGAAATCAACAGAGTCTGAGGAACGGCAGATAATGTCGATTGAGTCGCAGATTAAAGAGATGCTACAAATCTCTGAACGAGAGAATTTAGAAATAGTTTCAATAAAACAAGAATCACATTCAGCAAAAGAAACATATCAAAGGCCAATCTTCAATGAACTAATTCAAGATCTAAAAGACGAGAAATTTAATGGAATATTAACTTGGGCACCCGATAGGCTTTCAAGAAATGCGGGAGACCTTGGATCAGTAGTCGATTTAATGGACTCAGGAAAACTACTGAAGATTAGAACGTATGGGCAAGAGTTTTCAAACAATCCAAATGAGAAGTTTTTACTAATGATTCTTGGGTCACAAGCAAAGCTCGAAAATGACAATCGAGGAATAAATGTAAAGCGTGGACTACGAACAAGAGTTGAATCAGGCTACTGGCCAAACATGGCACCGCTTGGATATTTGAATCAAAACAGAATGGATCAAAAAGGAAAAGTGATCATTGATCCTCAGCGAGGAGCAGTAATTAAAAAGATATTTGAAAAAGTGGCATATGAACATTATTCAGGAAGAAAGATATACAACTGGTTACGACATGAACTTAATTTTTATACTAGAGGAAACAAATCAATCACACTAAGTGGAATATATAGAATTCTAGATAATACATTCTATTATGGAGAATTTGAATATCCCAAAGAAAGCGGAAACATATACAAAGGGATTCATGAACCATTAATAAATAAGGAGCTATTCGATAAAGCTCAGTCTCAACTGAAGCGAGATCAGATAGTGAGAGAAAGTAAGGAATTTGCCTTCACAAAGCTCTTTGTGTGCGGAAAGTGTGGTTCAGGTATATCTGCAGAAGAAAAGTGGAAGAAACTCAAATCTGGAGGCTCTAACAGGTACATATACTACTCATGTAGCAGAGCAAGAGATAGAAATTGTAAGAATAAGTACATTCGAGAGGAAGAGTTAATCCAGCAACTTCTAAAGGTAATTGATGACGTTAGTATTAATGAATTAGGAATGCATAAAAGTCTTCAAGAAGAAGTTACGAGATTCAACAAATTTCAGAAAAATGTCTTCGGAGTAAAAGAGAAGATAAAGACTGATGAAGATTTAAATATTAGAAAGTATGCGAAGTGCTTATTAAAAGAGGGGTCTACGAGTGAGAAGAGATTATTGTTA
>Ga0136555_1000742_pt1 | contig 12500 bp, 24 predicted proteins | sample AntRauTorckE5432_FD_104927 | JGI IMG/M metagenome (GOLD analysis project Ga0136555, IMG submission 104927) | Saline lake microbial communities from Rauer Islands, Antarctica - Metagenome Torckler E5 #432 | ecosystem: Environmental > Aquatic > Non-marine Saline and Alkaline > Saline | place...
GTTAAAGTAATTAACGATTTACTTATTGAATTATATACAGTCATCCCAAGAAAAATGAAGGATGTGCGAGATTTCTTAGTCTCAAAAGCTGATGATAAAGATGATGTATCTAAAATTAATGACTTCTTAGCTAATGAGCAAGATACATTAGATACAATGGCTGGTCAGGTACAATTAATCACACAACAAAAAACTACTACTGATGATACTGGTGATGATACTAAAAGTTCTGAAATCACATTATTGGAGCAAATGGGCCTTGAAGTTTCGATTGAAACTGACCCTGATAAATTAGCATTAATTAATAAGTTAATGGGTTCAACACAAGGTAGGTCCAGAAAAATTTATAAGTGTGTTAATAAGAAAACCCAAGCTATATTCGATAAACATTATGGTGATGCTAGGTTTAAAGATAGAAAGCTTTTCTGGCATGGTTCAAGAAATCAGAATTGGTTTAACATTATTCAAACTGGTCTTATGATTAGACCATCTGGTGTTGTTCATAGAGGAAGCATGTGGGACGATGGCATATATTTTGCATTAGATGCCGATAAGTCAATGGGTTATACCGATGGTGGTAGGTGGACTGGTGGAAATAGAAATAATAAAGTTTTCATGGCTTTATATGATGTTTATCATGGTAAGCAATTAGTTAAAGATAGGCATGATTCGAGTTGCTACAATATTAGTCAAGAGGTTAAACGTGGTGGTTATGATAGTGTCCATGCTAAAAAAGGACCTAGCCTTAGAAAAGATGAATTCGTAATATATAAAGACAATCAATGCACAATATCATACCTTATAGAATTTGAATGGTAATAATACCACAATTCATTTTATCGGCTTTGGTTTTACCTTTATAAAAATCACTTAAAGGTTGTGGACCGACAATCATCCCTAGTTCAGCGAGAGTGCAAATCTAGAGAGGAAATTATAAAATTTATTGAATTAACTGAAGATGAAATAGTATTAATATATAAACAGCAAATATGAAAATAGAAGATTTAGAATTTAGAGCTTGGGATGGAAAAGATATGTATTATTTCAATATTAATGAAATAGATTGTGGTGCAATAGGAGTTTTAGATACAAGTCCAAAATCAGATAACAATAGTTATGCTAAACTAATTGATTTACAAATTATGCGATATGTTGGTCAAGTAGATGTTTTTAAACAAAAAATTTACGAAGGTGATATTATTAAAGTTAATACAATATTAGATATTCATCCAATGTGTGAGCAAGAAATAATTTGTGAAGTAGTTTGGAATAATAAAATAGCTACTTATGACCTAAATACAATAGAATCAGACTTATATTTAAAACATTGGGGTTTTTATGATTTTGAAGAATCAAATCCTTTAAGAATAATCGGTAATATATACGAAAAACCAAACCCACTAAATTATACTAGATAAATAAAATACAATTAAGATATAATGTATGAATTAAAAAATAATAAATTTGCTTTAGAGTGGTGGAATAAATTACCAAACCATGGAGAAAAATTAAGTAGTTTTAATGAATGTCGCTTTAACACAAAAGGTGGTTTAACTCAAATTTATCACCAACATAAGTTTTTCACTGAATTAACTGAAGATGAAATAGTATTAATATATAAACAGCAAATATGAAAAAATATCCAGAAATGTTTGATTTCGAAACAAATTTAATTAAATTAGACCATCGTAGTGTTTTTGTTAATAGAATTTTAAAATTAATATACGAAAAAAATAATGGAGATATTGACAAAGCTATTATTGAAGCTGAACCATTTTTCATTGAGTGTGAAGCAATAATAAGAAACATATATGAATTAGTTGAAAATGAAATTCCTCTATATGGGTACTATTTATTATTAAAACATGGTGCTGATAATTATTTCTTTTCTAAAAAACAGTATAAAAAAGCAATTAAAAAAACAGTTAAAGCTTGTATAATATATTATGAATAGTATATTCTATATTAATATAGTACAGCAATTTAATGGTCTAAGGTAATATAAAAGATATTAATGAAAAATATTTTACAGTTTGGTGATGGTATCTACTTCGCAAATAAAGCTCAAAAATCATTGGGTTATAGCTCAGCACCAGGTTCACTGGACGGGTGGTGGTTCAAATAAAGGGTTTTTAGCCTTATACGATGTTTACCATGGTCATCAAAAGAAAATTTTATATCACGATAGTTCTTGTTACTCACTTTCTAAATCGGTATTAGACCGAGATGGTTATGATAGTGTATATGCACAAGGTGGTGCTGATTTAAGAAATGATGAGTTTATTATCTATGATGGTAAGCAATGTACAATCTCTTACTTAATAGAATTTCAATAAAATATTTGGTGGATTAATAATTTTTAACTATATTTGTATAATATGAGGTTTTATGAAAATAGAGTATTAGATGCTTGCATAATGAAAGGTGAGTTTTGGATAAGATTTAAATTCTTATCTAATAAAAAATATGATGGATTTAGAATTATAAATACGAATAAGAAATTATTAAGGTTTTCTGAAAGACTTAAGAAAATAAAAACAACACAAATATTAAATTTTAATTTTAAACGATTAAGACCTCTAAAACAAATGTAATGGAAAAGGAAATTAGATTAAAACGTAAAGTTGTCTTTGAAGGACGTAGTGAAGAGTTATATGGAACATACCCGTTTCATCAATTCTTAACTAAAGCTGAAATTGACCGAGATAGTAAGCATTGTGATATTGATGTTTATCCTGATTCATATACTGATGCTGAAGCAAAAGACATTTCAATTGAAGCTATGAAGGTTTTGATTCAAAAGGCTGAAGATGCTGGCGCAAACTATATTCAAATTGATTACCATTGCGACCATGAAGAATATGAGGTTTACGGTTCTTTATTAACTAGAGCAAGTCAGGTTGAAAAAGAAAAGATTGAACAAAAGGAGCGTATTAGTAAAAAACTTAAGGTTCTGGGTAGAATTAGAGGTCTTGAGGCTGAAATTGGAAAATTAAAAAGGGAATTCGAAATAATATAAATTATGCAAATAGGTGGTAGACCGTTAGCCGTGAAATTAACAGCTGACTTAACAAAATATGATAGTCGATGTAAAATCGGTTCAAAAGGAATAACAATTCCAGATTCCAAATTAAGTATTTGGGGTTCATCTGATAGATTTGTTGCAGTTAATTTCGATAATGGTGCACGTATGGATGTTTTATGGGGTTCATTGGAATCAGAAAAATAAAAGAGTTTAATATTAAAAAATAATAGGAATAATGGGGGGTAGAGCTTTGAAGTCAGTTGAAACGAAAAGGATTAGTAGAGTTGAATTTGATAAATTTTCTAAAGAGATTGTAAAAAGTCTTAAATTAACATTTAATAAAGTTGGGATACCCTTTTTTTATAAGAAGAAAGAATCCTTTGGTGACATAGATATTATCTTATCAAATGAAGGGTTTGATGGTAACATTAGAGAATATATTGAGGAAACCTTCAATCCGAATGAAATTTTTCATAATGGTAATGTATATTCATTTGATTATAACGCAGTTCAAATAGATTTAATATTTACATCTGATGAGGATTTTGAGAGTACGTTAAATTATATGGGTGGAAATGACCTCGGTAATTTTATTGGTAGATTAGCTCAATCAATTAACGGTGAAATTGAAATTAAATTTTGATACCATAGTGAAGAAACTAAGTTAAAGTTAAGGGAAAAATCTAAAACAAAAAAAACAGTTTTACAATATACGTTGGAAGGATTATTAATTAGAGAATGGGAATCAACGATGGATGTGTATAGAGAATTAAATATTAATTGCCGCAATTGCTGTAGAGGTATTAATAAAACAGCTGGTGGTTATAAATGGAAATATAAAAATGAAAATAAAATATAGTTTAAAATATGGACAACAAGGTTTGTTTATTAGAATATGGTCGGGTAAAAACTATTCAACAAAAAACGATGTTATAGTATCAAAGGATTATCCTAAGATATTTGGCTTTTTAGGACTTGACTATGAAAAGTGGGTTGAAGGTTTTGATACTCTTGAAGATATCTTTAGATATGTGATGACCTCTTCATTATTTAATCCTGAAATGTTTCAATTAAAGGAACTTAATAAGATTAATCGAGAAAGAAATCTTAAGCGTGCATCTTATATGTCATTTTTAGAATTTATTAAAAATAAGGGAGCACATCCTGACTATAATAAGAATGTTGCATCTTTAGCTAAAAAAGAGGTTATTAATGTTATTAGAGGTAATTTCCCTGAAGCTAACATTGACCTCCACCTTGCTGAGATTAGTTATAAACATGCTAGGAAGAATCTTATTAAACAAAAGTTTAATGGTGGTATTCTTATGGAGAAGTATGGCCTTAAAGGTAAAGATATTGGTGAATCTTTGAAAGGTTTTAAGGAATATATTCAATGGGTACATGAATTCGAATTTGATGATTATGATAATTATATCATTAAGACAGATGTCGATTTAATCCATGATGATTTCAAAAAATTTCAAAAGATTAAAATTGCTAAATAAAAGGGTTTCCAGATTCTTTTAGTAATTGGAATGTATCATGTAAAGATTGACACTCAGAAATAAAATTCTGGGTGTCTTTTTGTTCTAAGTCAAACCATTCACCTTTGAGTCTTTTAGTTCCATATCTTCTATGTAATGAACCTTCAATCTTCCTGAAGAAACTAGATTTAAATTCAGCTAACATTTGTATCTCATCACTATTCCCAGTGCTTAAACCTTTAATTCTTTTCTTTCCAGTATATTTGGTAATACCAATTTTATATCTAGGTTCATCTCTATTCTCACATAATAAGTATATTACACCCATAATTATCATTTAATATAAATATAATGATAAAATAAAAAAAGTAAATAAAAGTATGATTTAAATCGCCTTTTTATTTATTTTTATATATTTATTATAAAGCTTTATTATGGGTAGAAATAAAATAAAAAATAAAAGAGAAAAAATATCAATTACATTAAGTCCAATTATATTGGGAATAATAAAAGATAAATACGAAAACAAGTCTAAATATTTTGAAAATTTAGCTTATAACGATTTGGTTAAAAATGGGGATTTACCTAATGGTTCATTATGAATTACATCTATGGGTTAATCAATCCAATAACAAAGGAATTAAGATATGTTGGTAAAACTAATAATTTAAAAATTAGGTTACAAGGTCATAAGGATGAAACTAAACGTGGGGTTAAATCACATAAAAATAATTGGATTAAAGGGTTATTAAAAGAAGGGTTAAACCCAGAAATAATTATCATTGATGAAATTGAATCTGATGATTGGTCATGGTTAGAAATTTATTGGATTTCTCAATTTAAAACGTGGGGTTTTAATTTAACTAATGCTACTGACGGTGGTGAAAACCCACCTTCTTGGTTAGGTAAAACTCACTCTGATGAATATAAGATTATTCGTAGTAAAATTATGATTGAAAACAACCCAGCTAAAAATATGACTGATAATTGGAAAAATAATATTCGTAAGTCCCATATCGAAAATAAATTCCAACCGCCAGAATCGGCTTATAATAAAATTCGTAAACCAGTTTTACAATATTCTTTAGATGATGAGTTTATAAAAGAATGGGATTCAGCGACTAAAGCTGCTGAAGGTGTTGGATTGAAAAGACCTTGTGGGATTAGTGCAACATGTTTAGGTAATCGAAATAAATCAGGTGGTTTCAAATGGAAATTTAAAGAATAGTTTGGAGTTCTTTAATCCTCTTTGTAGTTTTTCTAGTAGTGATTCCTATTTTGAATTGACCGTTACCATTAGTAAGTAAGTATATTATTCCCATACTTTCTTAATGATTTCATTTACTATTGGATTGAAGTTTTCATGACTAACAATCCTTATATCTAATGGTGTATTCTTGAATTTTCGTAATACTTTTATGAGAACTTCTGTTATCCATTGCATACTGTTTCCAAATGCACCACCACCAACTAAAGTTAAAAATACTTTATTTGAATTACCTTGCCTTATATTTAAAAGTCCCGCATATAAGGTTGCCTCATATGTCCCTTCTAAAACTAATTTGGCTAAAGGTTCCCAAAGCTTAGAATCAAAATTGTTATAAGCTACTGGCAAAGCAGATGAATATACTTGATTAACTAAATGACCAACATCATTTAAAGTAACTTCAGTACTCCATTGAATACCAACATTTAATTTATCTTTAATATTACTTATAGAGTCTTCATCTAATTGGGATAAGATATTATTTACATCATTAAGTTCAGCTTCAGTTAGCATAGCGTAACCATTCATCATTTTCCATGGCGTTCTACCAACATTTAAAGCCGCATCAACACCACTTAAACAATTAATTTGACTATCACGATATTGACCCCTTTTACCGTTATGTGGTACTAGGTAGTTTCTATATATTGTACCAGCACCACAAGCTATTGCACAAGCTGGTCCTTGCGTATAATCAAAATCATATAATCCAACGCCAAGCTCTGGAGTTTTTTCTGGACCAGCCATTTCTAATAAATTAAATTGTGACGCTACTTGGAATATTGCGGTGGCGTTATCCTTATCTTGATGAATTTCTTGAATATCACCAATATATTGACTAATATGAGCATTATAATTTTTATTATCAAAATTAAATGTATTACGCTCTACTAATTGACCAACTGAAGGCATTTCAAGAATACCATATCTATATGTCTTATTATTTACTTTTGAAGTTATATTACCATTACCAAGTATAATTTTATCTTGTACTTGAAGATGACCATCTTCTTTAAAACCCATTAATTTCTCAAACCACATACTTTAAATATTTAGTTAAAAATAAGGGTTATAATAAAAAAGTAAATTCAAAACCTTGTTTTTTGGTGTAAAAAATAGTATATTTGATTAATGAGGACAATTTTTGGAACAGCTAATAGATATATTAATCATGGCGGTGGAATTAAAAGTTTAATTCTAAATAAATTAACTGATGATTTTGGGAATAATAAGGAAGGTATTTTCGAAGTTAATGCCAAATATATTCTACCAACTTCAAAAGTAAAACTTGGACACCGTTATATGGTTAAAATATTAGATAATGGTATATGTACCATTAATAGGGTTAATAAGAATCCCAGATGTGGTATTTTTAGACGTTTTAAGGATGACTTTCATATAATTAGTGGTAAGTATCAAGGAAAAAAAGTTAGTGAATTAGAAGCTTCTGAAATAAGTAATTATTGTATTTGGTTAGGTAATCGTTCATTTAATGAAATGACAATTAAAAACGTATTATCAATATTAAATAAATTAACAGATGAAGAATAAAGAGTGGTGGGAGATGGAATCAAATAAATATGATTTACCTACTGACTATGATAAATTGGACTGGCGGGAACGTAAAGAAGTTAGACAACAGTATGTTAAGGAACAACAAAATATGTGTTTCTATTGTGGTGAACGTTTAGACCAAGATGCTCCAGAGTATATAACAGAAAAAAGAATCGATTGGGATTTATTTCCAAGTGGTTTTTTAGATTATCCAATTCATCTTCAACATGACCATTATACGGGAATGACTGAAGGTGCTGTACATAACTATTGCAACGCTGTGATGTGGCAATATGAAGGTAAATAAAAATAAAAAATATATGAAAATAATAGAAACTGATTTCCAAGGATTATTTGTAATCCAACCTAAAGTATTTGAAGATGATAGAGGTTACTTTGTAGAAACCTTTAATGTAAAAAAATTTGCTAAGAAAACTAATATAGTACCAAACTTTGTTCAAGATAATGAATCTTTATCTGATATTTTTACTGTAAGAGGTTTACATTATCAAAAAGGTAAATATGCTCAAGCTAAATTAGTCAGGGTAACACAAGGTTCAGTTATAGATGTGGTTTTAGATTTAAGACCAAAATCTACTACATATGGTAAACATTATAGTGTTCATTTAAGTGGAAAAAATAAAAAACAACTATATATTCCTAAAGGATTTGCACATGGATTCTCCGTTCTTAAGGATGAAACCATATTTAATTATAAGTGCGATGCACCTTATAATAAAAAATCTGAAGCTGGAATTAATCCATATGACCCTGATTTACACATTCATTGGTATATAAAGGCTGACGAAGCAATAATGTCAGATAAAGATAAAAATTGGCCAAATCTTTGTGACATTCAGAAATAATTAGTATATTTGCAGAAGTTAAATGGATAAAGATTTTTTAAATAAAAAAGAGCCGCCAACTAATAGGCAAATTCTAAAGTATTTTTTCACCAGAAATGAAATTGATGAAATGCTAGATTCTTTAGAATACGCTAATGATAAGATGGCCCCTAATCTAAAAGCATTGGGTGAACCAGATGAAGTGGAAACCGCTTCTGGTACCGAATGGGAAATATCTAGAGTTAAGTGGATTACAGATAATGGTCCTAGATTCTTAATATATTTAAAAAAAGTTGGGTTTCACCCCAATAATCCTGAATTTAGCTTTGAAAATCCTGAAATAACACCACTTAGTGATTATACTATGAATTCAAGTAACGATGATTTATATGAACAAAATCCATTCTTCAATTATAATAATCAAATAGAAGATATTGATTATGAAGATGTAGAACCAATGAGCTTTGAGGAACAATTGGAACTCGCAATAGAAAATGAGGACTTTGAAGAGGCCGTCAGACTTAGAGATTGGAATACTGGATTAGCCGCTTTATTAATTGAACTTAGACCTAAGTTCATCAAAGCAATCGAAGCTTCTGATTTAGAAGCTTTAGATAGATACCACAAAAGACTTAACGATTATAGAGCAAAATTATGAATTTTTATGTAGTAATAGAAAGTGATTCAGGTAAAATTCGTACCCTTGATAGTGAATGGCCTAGAGAAGAGATAGAACAAATTAATTTATGGGATGTTTTAGCGCATTGTGATTCTAAAGAAGAAGCTAAAGTTAAACGTTTAGAACTTATTAATGATGAAAGTTAGTTTCGATTTTGATTCAACCTTAGCATTACCTATAATTCAAAAATTAGCTGAGAGACATATTAGCTTTGGTGATGAAGTACATATAACAACTACTAGACACCCAACACACCTTGATGATTACGATTCAAAACATTTATTAGCCAGACATAGAACTGGTCTTAATATAGATTTATTTAGAATTTCAGATAGGTTAGGTATTGATAGGGATAATATTCACTTTACCAAGTCTTATGATAAAGTACATTTCTTGAAAAGTTTTGACATTCATTACGATGATGATGAACATGAAATTGATTTAATTACTAGGTCAGACTTAATTTGTACTGGAATCCTTATAAATTATAAAAATTATTACCTTGATTCTGAGTGAGTTATAAAATAATTAAAAAAAAAACTAAAAAAAACTTGTTTAATTGAAACACTTTATGTATATTTGCACTATATATTAATAAGAGACAGGATTCACGTATCTGAACAGTTGAAAAACAGGATTAAAATCTGGACAGTCTCTTTAAAAAAAACAAAAATGAAAACTTTAGTAAACTTATTATCTTTATGTCTGTTGGTCTTAGTCACTAACACATCGAGCTATGGAGTTTATCTAAATTATTTTCATTCGTGAAAAAACTAAATTAAACTAAATATAAAGCTCGATAGAAATATCGAGCTTTTTTTATGCATATATGCCTGAGTGGTCGAAAGGGGCGGTTTGCAAAACCGCCAGAGAAATCTCATCGTTGGTTCGAATCCAACTATATGCTCAAATATAAAATGCCCCTATAGCTCAGTGGTCAAGAGCACTTCCCTTACACGGAAGAGGCGAATAGTATTAACGGGAGTTCGATTCTCTCTAGGGGTACAACGAGAAATATGGTATTTCTCGAATTATTTACATATTTATAATAAATAATTATTATGATTTGTAGAAAATGTAAAAAAGATAAAGACGTAAGTGGATTCCATAAGGAGTCTAGAAAAGAAAGTGGTTACGCAACAGCTTGTAAGAGTTGTAAGAAGGAAATAGACAAAGTTTCTTACGAAAGACGAAAAGATAAAATTGCTGAACAAAAGAAGGTAAAAATTGACATATTTCGTCAAGAGTATAAAACTCTTAAAGATGGTAAATGCTGTGCTAAATGTGGTGAAACAAAACTTTATATGTTGGATTTCCATCATAAAGATAGTGAAGATAAAAGTTTCAACATTGGCGAAGAAGCTTGGCGTACTTTAAGTATTAAAAAGGTGAAAGATGAAATAAAGAAATGTGAAATACTTTGTTCAAATCACCATAGAGAATTTCACCACCTTAATAGGGAAAGTGGAATAATTCTAGAAGATTACTTGTAGGTGGTTCGATTCTCTCTGGGGGTACAAATGATAATATGACAGGGCTTATGCTAGTTCGCTTGGGTCAGACGAAACATGTTTTAGTTGGGGATTCAATTTCCTCTATTATCTCAACATCACGGGGATGTGATGGAATGGTAGACATAATGGACTTAAAATCCATGGAACAGTAATGTTCGTGAGGGTTCGACTCCCTTCATCCCCACTGAGGTTTCGCAAGGTTCCTTTTAAAAATAACTTGCAAATCATTAGTTAACTAATAATTGCCTTGATGATTGGCTGTAAATAAATCATCAAATGCGGAAATGATGGAATGTAGACATGCTAGTTTAAGACGCTAGTGCCCGTAATGGGTGTGTGGGTTCGAGTCCCACTTTCCGTACAAATTGCCCCATGGCGTAATTGGGAGCGTCCTTGTGTTACATGCAAGAGGCGAGGGTTCGAATCCCTCTGGGGTTACAAACATGTTGGGGTTATTTAAATTGTGGCCACTTTTTGAATAATCCGACTATCTAAGTAAGTGTATGGTGGAATTGGTAGACACGTTGGTCTAACCGTCATTTGAATTTGAAACTCAAATAGACTAGACACAGATTAACCATCTGGGTTGATGGGTGAAACCGATATCTTTGGTGAAGACTTATGGGTTCGAGTCCCATTACATTTATTTAGATAATAATGCCCGTATGGTGCACGCTGGAATGCACATAACTCTTAAACAGTTACGTTCCTCGGTTCGATTCCGAGTATGGGTACAAAATTATGTTCCATAGTATAAAAGCCAGTATAAAACTGGTATAACTGATATGAAAACACACACATTTGAAATTCCAGAAGCTGAATGGCAAGATTCCAAGTATCGTACTCGTAAGTGGGAAGAGCGTGTGGATATCGTTAAATGGGTACATGATTATGTAAAAGGTATGTATTTCATTATAATTAAAATAAAATAACCCTCTATGCTGGACGTTGGAATTACAGCGTGGCTTTAGACCCCACGTTTCGAGAGTTCGATTCTCTCTAGAGGGACTATTAAAAAGACTATCATTTATTTGGTAGTCTTATTTTTTTGTCTTATATTTGTAATATGAAAGATTACATACGACATACACAAGAAAGACGTTCAGTGTACTATCGCAATCCAAAAGAAAAGATTGATTGTATAATAACCACTTTCTATGACGAGAGATGTGCGTGCGCTATCATAACTAAACCATTTGAACTTGAAGTTGGTGATAGTGTTATCGTAAAAGGTTCTACCCATAGAACAATAATTAAAGAAGTAAGAAAATTACACCCAGTGTATGGATATGGTTATCCTTCAACGGTTTACATCCTTGAAGAACCATCCCCAAAAGGTAGTCCATGGTATTACCGTAACCACTTAATTTAATGCATTTCATCGATAATATCACTAATTTTTTGGTGGTGTTATTTTTTTGCCATATATTTACCTTATTAAATTATAAAACTAATGATTGAACAAAGAATATTAATTGGTTTCAATCAATTTAGTGAATTACAAAATTCATTTTTTGAGGTTTATTAAAAGTATCAATAATGTATTTATTTTTCATTTTAGTGTCGTATATTAAATTATAAAATATTTATATTATGACACAAGATGACAAAGCGACTCGTTATGACGAGTTAATAAAAAAAGCTGAAGTAGTTAGTAGAGAATTATCAAGACTAAAATCAGCAAATGCTGGTGTGAATACCACATCAGAAAATTACAACAAAATGGTTAGTAAATTAAATGGTAAAATGCTATTTTATGAAGCTGAAATGAAAAAGTTATTTTTATGAAAAAATTAAATGATTTAGTATCTGAAAATGAAAAGCGTAACGAGAGTCTTAAAATTGCTCTCGAAACGGTGTATCCTATTAGAGAAAAATTAAGGAAAGATTTGATTAAAAATTACAGTGATGAACTTTTGGATAAAATAAGTGAACTTAATAAAATCATTGATGATGCCGAAGCTGTAGTTGGAATGAGTGCTAAAGAAGCACTTAAATGGTATGGTGACAAACACCCTGAATACGTTAATGACGATAAAAGTATTAATGATAGGGGTATTAGAAGATTCAACATCATCAATAAAAAGTGGAAAAAATTAGGATTTGTGAAGTAAATTCACTATATTTGAAAA
>Ga0136555_1000744_pt1 | contig 12483 bp, 8 predicted proteins | sample AntRauTorckE5432_FD_104927 | JGI IMG/M metagenome (GOLD analysis project Ga0136555, IMG submission 104927) | Saline lake microbial communities from Rauer Islands, Antarctica - Metagenome Torckler E5 #432 | ecosystem: Environmental > Aquatic > Non-marine Saline and Alkaline > Saline | place...
ATGTTTGCTGTTCCGTTTCTTACCCTATACGTAGAGAATGATTATTTTTTTCCGTTTATCACTGGTAAGAACTTTGGTTTTAGAATAATCATTGACTTTGTCTTTGCTGCTTGGATTATATTGGCACTTTATGAAGCAAAATATCGACCAAGAATTTCGGGAATAGTCTGGAGTTTTGGAATTTTATTGGTGGTGATGTTTTTTGCCAACTTACTAGGCGTGCACCCACGCTCAAGTTTTTGGAGTAACTTTGAGAGAATGGATGGATATGTCTCTCTAGTACATACCTTCATGTACATGTTGGTGCTAGGAAGCATGCTACAGACCAAGGAGTTATGGGACAAGCTTCTCAAGACTACCTTAGCTGTGGCTTTTGCCGTGGCTTTCTATGGTCTGGCTCAATACGGTGGTGTAGTAGACGGATCGGGCAGAATTGACAGTCGTCTGGGTAACGCGGCCTACATGGCTGTCTACATGCTCTTCCATATCTTCATTGCTTTCTGGTTGTTTGTGGAAACCAAAAGTTCTAATCTTAAGGTTTTGTACGGGTTTTTGATACTAATGTTTACCTTCGTGCTGATTGAGACTGGTACCAGAGGGACGGCCATTGGCTTGTTAGTTGGAGTGACTGTGATGACATCTTATATTGGTCTATTTGGTCAGCAATTTAAAGAGTATAGAAAATACGCTATCGGAGCGGCTATATTGCTTGTGCTTGGAGCTGGAGCTTTTGTGGCTGGTCGTGATACGGCGATTGTCCAAAACAACCCCAACTTAGCCAGAATTGCTAATATCTCTATCGATGACCTTGAGATTAGAGGAATTATTTGGGGAATGGCTTGGGAAGGAGTCAAAGAAAGACCACTCTTGGGCTATGGTCAGAGTAACTTCAACTACGTTTTTAACGAAAATTTTGACCCAAGGTTATACGCCCAAGAACAGTGGTTTGACCGAGCGCACAATATTTTCATGGACTGGTTGGTGACAGGGGGATTTCTAGGCTTAATAGCCTACTTAAGTATATTTGGCTGGTGTCTATACTATCTCTTAGTTAGACCATTCCTAGACGAAGATGATAAATCCTTCAATGTAATGGAGAGAGGAGTGCTGTTGGGTATTTTAGCTGGCTACTTCACCCATAACTTTGTTGTCTTCGATAATATCGTCAGTTATATTTTCTTTGCAATTATCCTGGCTCTTATTACTTCGCGAGTTGGTAAGGTGCCTAAGGCACTTTCAAGCCTAAAAGTAGATAAAATGATCGTCAATCAGGTGGTTGCTCCGCTTGTAATAGTGGTTCTCGTCGCTAGTGTGTATTTCTTCCACTTACCAGGTATGGCCACCTCCAGCGAAATCATCAATGCTTTTAGAGAACCAGACCACTCACTGGCACGGCTTGAAGCGTTTCAAAGAGCGATTGATAAAAATTCCTTTGCCCACCAGGAAGTGACCGAACAAATTGTTCAACAAACAATCAACACCGTTAGAAATCCAGAAGTACCGGATAATATTAAAAATCAGTACACGTCCCTAGCGGAACAACAAATGCAAAGATTACTGAAAGAAAAGCCAGGTGACGCTAGGACCCACGTATTTGTGGGTAGTTATTATCGAGCCACTAATCAGCTAGATGAGGCGGCCAAGCAAATGGCAGAGGCTCGCGGACTTTCACCACAAAAGCAATCGATAATTATTCAGCAAGGATTTATAGCTTTATCAAAGGGGGAGAATGACGAAGCTGTTAACTTGTTCGAAGAAGCCTTTAAACTCGATGAGAGAAATCTAGAAGCTAGAGAATATTACGCTATCTCGCTACTCTACAATGATGAAGTTGATAAGGTCAGGGAGCTAATGGAGTACGAAGGAGCCAAGGAAAGATTTGCCAACAGTGACTTCTTCGTCAGTGCGGCCAACCAGGAAGGGCAGGTGGATTTGGTGACAGAATTGTTTGAATACCGAGTTAGAGGTGAATCAAACCAAGTGCAGGATTGGCAAAGTAGATCACAAGATTGGGCAACTTTATCTTTCTTGTACTATCAAGCGGGAGACTCAGAAAAGTCAGTAGAAGTGTTGAATGAAGCCAAGGAAGCCATTCCAGAATTCACAGATGCTGCGGACTGCTTTATTAAAAACATTGAAGCTGGTAATGATCCACAGGAAGGTTGCTAAAGCTTATTATGCCTATAAAGGTTGAAAAAAACGTATCACTTGCAAATCACACTACATTAAGAGTAGGAGGACCGGCAATGTTTTTTGTTGAAGTAGAGACAGAAGAGGAGCTAAAGGAGGCACTTTCGTTTGCGCTAGCAAAGAAAGTGCCTCCTTTAATCATCGGTGGCGGTTCCAATCTACTCATCAGTGACTCTGGCTATGCCGGGTTAGTAATTAAAAATTCCCTCAAGGGAATTGAGTACTTACCGCAAGACGACGAGGTTTTTTTGATTTCTTTTGCGGGAGAGAATTGGGACAGACTAGTAGCAGACTCAGTCGATAAAGATTACTGGGGCTTAGAAAACCTAAGTGCCATCCCAGGGACTGTCGGAGCCACACCGGTTCAAAATGTTGGTGCTTATGGCGTGGATGTGTCAGAGCTGATAGTGAGACTAGAAGCAATTAACATTAATGACCTGACTAAAAAAGAATTTTCTAAGGCCGAGTGTGAGTTTGGTTATCGAGAATCCTTCTTTAAGAGTGAGGAAGGGAGATATTGGGTGATTACTAAAGTAACTTATAAGTTGAGTAAAAAGCCTAACCCAAGACTGACATATTCCCCACTAGATAATTTGTCAAAAGAAAGTATCAATAGCCCCAAAGAAATAAGAGAAGAAGTAATGAAGATAAGGGGAAATAAATTTCCTGATCTCAGTCAGGTAGGGACAGCCGGATCATTTTTTAAAAATCCGATTATCGGCAAGACTGAAGCCCTTGCCCTGAAGAAACAATATCCAGATTTACCAACCTACGAGGTGTCAGAAACAGAAGTTAAACTATCTCTCGGCTGGCTTTTAGACTACGTGTGTGACCTCAGAGGACATTGCGAAAACGGAGTTTGTCTCTACGACAAACAAGCTTTGGTATTGGTGAATCATTCAGCCACTTCAGCTACGGTCTTGGATGAGTTTGCAAAAAAGGTTGCGAAGGTGGTTTTCTTGAAGACGGGGATAGAAATTGAGAGAGAAGTACGATTTCTATAAAAAATCTTATCCCCAAAAAAAAATTAAAAAAGTAATTGTACTAAACTCAATAAAGAGTAATAATAAACATAAGCAAAAATCTTCTCCCGATTTGTTCTTTGAAAAGAGAAGGTGTTGCGGTCGAAAATTATTCACTATTATTTCTCACATCACCTATGCCAGCAGCAAAGAAAAAGGTTGCTCGAAAGACAGCCAAAAAGTCTACAAGAAAGACTGTTCGCAAAGTTGCCAAAAAAGCAGTAAAGAAAAAGACTGCAAAGAAAGCAACCAAGAAGCGAGCGACAAAGAAGCCAGCAAAAAAGAAGGTAGCCAAGAAAAAAGTGGCAAGAAAGACCGCTAAAAAAGCTACCAGAAAAACTGCTAAGAAGACTTCTCGCAAGCGAAAGCGTTAATAGCGGGATCAAACTTGAATTAATTCAAACAAAATCGCCTAATGGCGATTTTGTTTTGTTTTTGCGATTATATCGTATATACTACGGCAACTATGTCATTTCTAGATAGATTTTTTGGACCAACCTACGATAAGGAACTTAAGGCTATTGGTCCGATTGTGGATGAGATAAATCAGCAGGAAGCTACTGTAGCGGACTTTTCTGATGAAGTTTTAATTCAAGAAATAAACAAAATTAGAGATCAGGTAAAAACGGGCTCTTCAGTCGAGGACTTTTTGCCGATGGTCTTTGCTTTGGTGAGAGAGGCGACCAAGCGAACTCTGAGCATGAGACACTACGACGTACAGTTAATCGGGGGAATTATTTTACACCGGGGAAAGATTACTGAAATGCGAACTGGTGAAGGGAAGACACTGGTGGCTACTTTACCAGCCACTCTCAATGCTCTAACTGGCAAGGGGGTACACGTGGTGACAGTGAATGATTATCTGGCTAGACGTGATGCTGTCTGGATGGGGCAAATTTACGCCAAGCTAGGTTTGTCGCTTGGAGTCATTAATCACGATCAGTCATTTTTATATGATGAAGGTCATACTGAAAAAGATCAAGAAAGAGACGAGCACGGATCCTTCAAGGTTATTTATGATTATCTGCGACCTTGTACACGTCAAGAAGCTTATGCTGCTGATATCACCTATGGTACCAACAGCGAGTTTGGTTTTGATTACTTGAGGGACAATATTGAATATGAAGCCGACCACCTGAGACAGCCACATCACGCTTACGCCATTGTTGACGAAATCGACTCGATTTTAATTGACGAAGCAAGAACCCCGCTTATTATCTCCGCTCCGGCGGCAGATAGCGAAAATCTTTATCCTACGTTTGCTAAAATCGCTAAAAACCTAAAAGAAGAGGAACACTACACAGTGGAAGAAAAGCTAAAAAGCATCGTCCTTACCGACGCTGGAATTGAGGCATCAGAGAAGATGTTGGGAATTGATAATATCTACACTGATAAGGGTATAAAGTACGTACACCACCTTGAGACTGCCGTGCGCGCGGAGGCCTTATTTAAAAAGGATAAGGAGTACGTAGTACGCGATGGCGAAGTGGTTATTGTCGATGAGTTTACTGGCCGACTACAACCAGGACGCAGATGGTCAGATGGTTTACACCAAGCCATGGAAGCAAAGGAAGGAGTGACAATACAAAAAGAATCAAAAACCTTTGCCTCCATCACTTACCAAAATTACTTTAGAATGTACGAAAAGTTGTCCGGTATGACTGGTACTGCTCTTACTTCTCAAGAGGAATTTTACACTGTCTATAATCTTGAGGTTATACCAGTGCCGACTAATAAAGAAGTAAGAAGAATTGATCGTAATGACCTAATTTATCAAAATGAAAAGGGTAAATTCAAAGCTATTATCGAACGGGTCAAAAGTATTAACGAGACCGGCCAACCGATCCTAATCGGTACAGCTTCAATTGATTCTAACGAAAGATTGTCTGTGGCTCTCACAGAGTCTGGTATCAAGCACCAAATGCTAAATGCAAAAAACCACGAAGGGGAAGGACAAATCATTGCCGAGGCCGGTAAGAAAGGGGCGGTCACACTCGCTACCAACATGGCCGGACGTGGTGTAGATATCAAACTTGGTGGCCCAGATGCCACCGAAACACAGGCCGAAGAGATAAAGAAACTCGGCGGACTATTTGTGTTGGGTACAGAGAGACATGAAGCTCGACGGATTGACAACCAGCTAAGAGGGCGAGCTGGACGACAGGGAGACGCTGGAGAAACGCAGTTTTTTGTATCAATGGACGACTCTCTAATGAGAGTGTTTGGGGGAGAGAGAGTAAAAAATATGATGGGGACTTTTAAAATTCCAGAAAATGAACCCATCCAATTAGGTATGATATCTAAGTCTCTAGAAAGTGCTCAGACAAAGATTGAAGGCTTCCACTTCGATTCCAGAAAGCAGATTTTGGCTTATGATAACGTGCTTAATGCTCAGCGAAAAGTTATTTATGAAAGAAGAAGGAGGTTGCTTTTAGCCGATGAAAATGAAATTGATTTAGTAAAGACAGAGTTGATAGATATGTTTCCAGAGGCTAAACAAATTCTAGAAAAAAAGGAAGCTGAGTTTGGTGGTGAAGTATTTAGAGATTTGTTTAGAAGACTAGTCTTGCAAATGATTGATATGCTCTGGGTTGAGCACTTAGAGGTGATGGGTTATACCCGCTCCAGTGTGAGCCTTAGATCATATGGTCAGAGAGATCCGTTGATTGAGTACCGAAAGGAAGGGAACAGATTATTTAAGGAAATGCAGACAGCCCTCTTAGGAAGAATTTATCAAGTTCTACCGAACGTTCAACCACAACAAATAAACAAAGAGGAAGAGGAAAGAAGACAGGAAGCTAAGCGAGCTCAAGAAGCGGCTGGGAATAATACTGGTGACGCAAAGACTAAGTCAAAACCAGTAGTAAAAGAGAAGCAGTACGCTAGAAACGACTTAGTCAAGATTACCAATGGCACTGAAACAAAAGAAATAAAATATAAAAAAGCTGAAGCTCTAATCAATGACGGTTGGAAAATTACTGAAAAGCTTTAGGGTCCGGGTTGTTGGTTGTCTAAATTGAAACACACGATACAATAAGAATATGACAATAATTCTTAAAATTTTATTTAATGCTCTCGGCTTAATCCTGATTGCTGAGCTGATATCGGGAATAAGTGTCGCAGGACTTTATCCAGCTATCATCGCTGCGATAGTTCTCGGAATACTAAACGTTATCATCAAGCCGATTCTGTTGATACTTACTCTACCAATTACAGTGGTGACCCTAGGTTTGTTTGCTTTTGTACTAAACGCACTACTATTTCTTTTTGCTGCTTCATTTATCGAGGGCTTTGCTGTAGATGGATTCTGGTACGCCTTCCTAGGATCTATTCTAATGAGCGTTATCAGTACTATTGGTAATCGCTGGATTAACCCTCCAAAATAGGCAAATAATTGCTTATTGTGGCCAATTAAGGTAGTGTTCTACTATCTAAATTCTTATGTTTGTTGATGAAATTACAATTAGCGCAAAGGCTGGAAAGGGTGGCAATGGCGTAGTCAGATGGAAGCACGAAAAATTCCGCCCATTAGCTGGTCCCGCTGGCGGCAATGGCGGCAATGGTGGCGATGTCTTCGTAAAGGCAGTCAAGGATCTTAACCGTCTTTCTAAGTATACTGGTAGCGAAGTATTTGCCGCCGAAGCTGGAGAAGCCGGGACCAAACAAAGTCAAGCTGGGCACAATGGAGAAGATTTATATATTGAGATACCAGTGGGGTCAAAAATTACTGCTCTAGGAAAAGACAGGGCTTTCGAACTTACTGAAGTGGGTGAGATACAAAAAATCCTCAAAGGTGGTTCAGGTGGTCTTGGTAATGAGCACTTTAAGTCTTCAGTCAATCGAAGTCCAACCGAATCAACCAAAGGTAAGGAAGGAGAAGAAGGGGGATTCTTAATCGAGGTTGCTTTGATGGTGGATATTGGTTTGATTGGTTTGCCAAATGCTGGTAAGTCAACTCTGCTCAATAGTCTGACCAATGCCAGGTCAAGAGTGGGGGATTACCCCTTCACTACTCTCGAGCCACACCTCGGAGATTTCTACGGCTACATAATTGCTGACATCCCAGGACTCATATCTGGTGCTGCCAAAGGAAAAGGCCTTGGTCATAAGTTCCTTAGGCATGTTTCTCGTACCAAAATGCTTCTACACGTGGTGTCCTTAGAGCAAGAAAATGCCTCAGAAGCATATTATATTATTCGAGATGAGCTATCTCAGTATGATGAAAGCCTACTCAAGAAAGAAGAGTGGATTATTTTGAATAAAAAGGACCTTGTAAACCAAGACTATATTGACAAAGTAAAGTCAGACCTTGAAAAAAATGAGAATCGTGTGTTTGTTTTAAGTGAAGGTGATGAAATATCCTACAAAAACCTTAGTGATGAGCTTTCCCGTCACCTTAAAACTTGTCAGTAAACCACAGTATAAGTACAATATATATAAGTAATAACTTTTATTTAAACTATTTTCATGGATTACGTAACAACAGTTGGGTTAGAGGTGCATGCAGAACTCAATACAAAAAGTAAAATGTTTTGTGGATGCAAAAATGAGCCACATGGTAGTGTTCCAAACTCCTTAATCTGTCCAGTGTGTCTGGCCCAACCAGGGACACTTCCGGTGCCGAACGAAGAAGCGATTAAAATGGTACTGATGTTCGGCCAAGCTGTTTCATCAGAAGTTTCCACTTTCTCTGAGTTTGATAGAAAGAATTATTTTTATCCAGATATTCCGAAAGCCTATCAGATAAGTCAGTATGCTTATCCATTTCTAACTGGCGGAGAGTTGGCTGGGGTTCAATTGACTAGAGTTCACCTTGAGGAGGATACAGCCAGAAGCCAGCATGACAAGGGTGATGATAGTCTGGTAGATTTTAATCGTGCGGGAGTTCCTCTGATGGAATTAGTGACCGAGCCAGTTATTCATGATTCTAAGACAGCTGGTAATTTTGCTAGAGAACTACAGCTACTACTAAGAACTCTTAACATCTCAAATGCCAACATGGAAAAAGGAGAGATGCGAGTCGAAGCAAACATTTCAGTAAGTAAGAATGACAAGTCTCTCGGAACAAAGGTTGAGGTAAAAAACCTAAATTCATTCAAGTCAGTAGAAAGTGCTATCGACTACGAAGTAGCCAGACAGAAGGAATTACTAGATAGAGGGGAAGAGATCAAGCAAGAGACTAGAGGTTGGGACGAAGTCAAGCTAAAAACCTTTTCGCAACGCTCAAAGGAGACAGCAAAAGACTACCGTTATTTCCCCGACCCTGACCTACCAAAGTTACAAGTAGGCGATTATAAAGGGTTTTCTAAATCTAGTCTAGACGAGATAATGCCCACATTACCTAATGAAAAAAGACTATTTTACAAGAATCTCGGTTTGCCGAGTAATTCTTTAGAACTGCTAGTGGCAGATATTTCCCTAAGTCAGTACTACGATCAGTATGTTGCGTTGGTTGAGTCCGATAAGGAGATGGCTGTTCTGGGAGCGAATTATCTACTGTCTGATGTAGTGTTTAATATTGGTGAAGGCAAGCAACTAGATGACTTAAGCGTCGAACACTTTGTCGAATTAATGCAACTTCTCTCCACTAAACAAATTGGCTCTAGAGTAGCTAAGGATCTGTTGGTAGAGCTATTTGGAAGCAAGGAAACCCCTCTTAGCTTAGCTCAGAAGGGTGATTTACTGCAGGTTTCTGACAAAGAAAGCTTAGCGCCAGTCATCGATAAGATAATTGCTGAAAACGCCTCGATAGTTGCTGAGTATAAGTCCGGTAAGGAAGCTTCACTAAAGTATTTGCTAGGACAAGGAATGAAGGAGACGAAAGGTTCGGCTGACCCTAAGATGTTAGAAACGCTACTAATAAAAGCAATGAAATAAGCTTATCTCGGCTAAACCAGCTAGTCCACAGCTATCTATATAAAGGGACTAAAAATCTAATTTCTCTGGTACTATAATAGATATAGTTATGGACACGGTAACGTTTGATGGGGTTGAGTACACAAAGGCAACTGAGTTGGCTAGGGATTTTAAATATACATCTGATTATATTGGTCAGCTTTGCAGAGCTAAGAAGGTTGACGCTAGGCTAGTTGGCCGAGCTTGGTATGTAAACCGAGACTCCTTACTGAAGCATCAGGAGTCTCGCCACCAGACCGCTGACTCTGAAAGACCTGCCGACCAAGCAGTGGAAAAGAAAATTATTGTAAATTCTCCTGATAACGATACGGCTATTAAAACAAAGCCACAACGCCTTAAGGTCTATCCGACAATAACAAATAAAGCGGTTAAACAACTTGCTTCAACTAGGGAGAATACAGAAGAAAATAGGAGTAAACTGACTTCAGTTTCCTACCAGACTGATGCTGAAAGCCTTTTCCCCGACACCAGTAAAGTAACTTCTCCAGGATCTCAGACGATGACTGATAATAAACCAATCTCAACAGAGATAAAGATAATAAAACCGACTGACGCGACACAAACCAGTCAAAATAGAGTCAAGCACAGTATCAATAAGTCGATCCATAGCCCACAAACGAGAAAAGAAGAGAAACCAGCCTCAAACTCGGCAAGCCATAGTACGATTAACCGTACTGTGATTGAAAATAAGCCTGTTTTAGAAAACCTTACGCCTTCAACCCGATCGAATCAGTCAACTAGTTCAGTTCGTGCGAGGAGTTCAACCCAACCAGCTGATTCAGTGGATTCTGTGCACCACAAATCCAAAAAAGGGGTTAAAGTGGTTAATTTTGCCCCAGAAAGCGTGGTGGGAGAACAATTTGACAAGAGACCCTCCACCGCTGTCTCATTGTCGCCTCTTATTGCCACCTTGCTAGCTGTTGTCGTCGTTACGGCTCTGTTTTCTGCTAGCATCACTGTGACTGCTGATCAGCTAAGTTACCAGTCACAAGTAAACTTGCAGGTAGCGAACTTACTGGAAATCTTGAATTACTAGCTGGTAATTCCTATACACAGTAACAAATAATATTTAAGCGATTTAACTATATAATTATAGTTGAATCGTATGACGAGAACTTTACAAATAGACGGCAAAAAACTTCACCCAATAAAAGATGTGGTGAAGGAAGTTTCGTATTCCAGAGATCATGTAACAAAGCTAGCCAGAGATAAAAAAATTGTCGCGGCTCACATTGGGAGACACTGGTACGTGGATTTAGATTCCTTGCTAAATTATCAAAGATTTTCAGAACAGGAACTAGAGATCAGAAAAAATAATTTAAGACTGGAAAGAAAAAGAGAACAAAAAATTGAACTTACTAAGAAAAACAGGCAAAAGATTCATGAGCAAAAAGCCAAAAAAATAAAAGTCCGGGCTGTGGCAACTACGGCAGTAGTGCTGAGTTTTAGTTTGATGAGTGGTTGGTCTTCGTACTACTTAGTTTCCGGCGAAGGTTTCTCTAATAAAAATATCATCAACATAGCTCAAGTTGAAGAATCTCGTCCTGAGCCGGCTACTCCTACCTCGAAGGTAGCTAGTGTATATGAAAGTCATGGAAAAAACACTGGCGCAAAAAAAGTAATAAATCCGCTTAGCGATGATGTACAGTCAGGAATTTTGTTGTTGCCACAAGGATCACTAAAAGCGACTACTACCGATTTGTTTTCTGATGAGGTGATGGTGCTGACTTCTGATGAGGGTATCAAAACCGTGGTCAAGGTAAATGAAGAGGGGGAGCCGACCGGTCGGGTGATTCCTTTTGTTGAGGTGCCGGTTAAGGAGTCTTCTAAATAGCTTATGTTTTATCAGTCATTTCCTAAAGTCATTTTTGTCACACTACTTGCTACCTTATGCTTTGGCTTTTTTGCGAATCCGCTTTTGGCTGATCCTGCTCCCCAAATAAACTACCAAGGAAAACTGACCGAAACCTCAGGAGTAGCTGTAGCGGACGGGACTTACAACATGCGCTTTTGGCTTCTACAAAGTACTTCCCAGGCCACTACTTCAGCGGTTTGGACTGAGACTTTGACAGGTACAGATCGAGTTCAGGTTAGTAATGGTTTGTTTAGTGTGATGCTTGGTTCGACTTCCGCTTTGACTGCGGTCGACTTCAATCAACCTTTATATCTCGGAGTGGAGATCGGTGGTACTGGTGGCTCGCCAACGTGGGACGGAGAAATGAGTCCTCGAAAACCACTCGGTACTGTGCCAGCTGCTTTTGAAGCTTTTCAGGTTGGAGGGGTTGCCTCATCTTCTTTCTTGCGATCAGATATAGATGATACAGCGAGCGGACTACTCACTTTCTCGGGAGAGATCGTTAGCAATGCTACTAGTACATTCAATCAATACGTCACAATTACTGATAAATTAACCATAGGTTCACAAGCTACTCCAGGAGGCCTCTCAGGTGGATCCTTACTCTCTATCGCAGAAGATATCGTCATTCCTGATAGTATTATGGTTCGAGGTTCAGAAGTAATCTTAGATGCTACTGGGGTGGCAGATAATTTAAACGGACAAGGCTTAAGAGGTTTTTATTCAGAGACAAACTATAGCGGAACTTTCGACATGGGGACAATTGCTGGCTCTTACAGCAGGGCGGACAATTATGCTACTGAGGGAAGCATTACTCACCTCATTGGAACTGTCGGTCGTTCATATAATTCTAGTAGTGGGACAGCCTTAGGTTCTTATGGAGTTTGGGCGACTTTCGACAATACCGGAACGGGTACTACAACACAGGGAGCCGCGGTCATTGCCTCCTCTCCGGTGCTTAGTGACGGGGTTGTCACGAATGCCTATGGTGTTCTAGCTAAGCCAATTGCGACCTCTGGTTCCGGGGTAGTTACCAACGCTTACACGGGAGCTTTTGCTGCTCTGGGAGACGCTGAAAATAACAATATTGCTATGCTGGTAGGTAATGAACCTTCCGGTCCAATCAGCGCTTCGCTTTATGTAAGTAATTTTGTTGATGGTTCGTGGTATCCGGTTATCATGCGGGCGGACAGCTATGATTTTGAAGTGATGGCTGGAGATTTTAATATTACTGGGACCACTACTATAAGTAGAAGTAACTATTCTAATAGTGGAGATAATAATGTTCTCTCTGTTACAGGAGTTCAGCAAGACGAGACGACCGGAACCCACAGAGCTTCTTTTATAGAAGCAGTCAGTGATGTTACTTCGGCTGAAGGGACGATATCCGGTCTAACGGGTATCAAGGTACAAAACCGACATGGCAACACTGGTACTGTTACTGACTCAAGAATCATAGAAGCAATTGGTAGAAATACCACGACAGGGACAATTACAAAT
>Ga0136555_1000746_pt1 | contig 12470 bp, 14 predicted proteins | sample AntRauTorckE5432_FD_104927 | JGI IMG/M metagenome (GOLD analysis project Ga0136555, IMG submission 104927) | Saline lake microbial communities from Rauer Islands, Antarctica - Metagenome Torckler E5 #432 | ecosystem: Environmental > Aquatic > Non-marine Saline and Alkaline > Saline | place...
AAAGACCGCAGGCACGTTGAGCAGGGGCATAGTGAGCTGCTGGCCCGGGTCCACCGTCATGATCATCACCTGAGACAAGAGAAAATTAAGCAGGAGAAAATCAGGAATAAAACATCAGTAAACAGAAGATTGGGGGAATGAAAAAGAGTGGAAAATATGGTAGAATGTTAACACTTTATCGTAAAAGCGTTAAACCCGAAGAGAGAAAGGTGGCAGCGACGCGCACCTCAAACTCCGGCACAGGTGGGGTGTAGCGCTGTATGCGGGCGTCGCCAGTCGGGATCCCGCCATCAATGTTGGGCCCACCCTGGGTGTAGGTGAGCATGTCGACAAGGGTAGGCACGTCCTTGAATTTAGGGGTGAGGCCCGCGCGGACCACGTTGTCGCTGCAGGCCATGCACTCGATGATTTCCCCCGCCACATACGCGTGCGGCTCGTTGGCGGCCATGAAGAAGGACTCGCCCTGATGGGGGGGGGGTGCAGAGGGAGGGAGGGAGGGGGGGGTTGATGTGAGAGGAATAAGGCGCGAGGAAATCAGGGGAAAAGATACTTTTAATAGGAGGAGAAATCTAAACGTGAGGTCATGCATGTGCACCCTTTTAAACCAAAGCCAATCAAATCTTTCAAACAAAAAAACAGACACTCATTTATTCTTCCGCCCTTTTACGAACGCACCGGGGCAATGAGCAAGTAGTTGAGGAAGAGCGGGGCCATGGCGCCCGTGTCCCCTGGGAACTGGTGAGCCAGCCTCAGAATCGCCCTCGCGCACTTGCGCTCCCAGGGAGCTTCCGCATGGGGGCCGTCACCTGCGCCCTGTTGGGTGGTACCATCGCACGAGCGGCTTTGAACAAATGTACACAGGAATGGCAACGTGGGCGAGACAAACCCTGCACTATCAGAGAGATTTTGGGGGTAGGTTATAGGGTCTACCATGGGTATTTAATGACATTCGAACGTCTAGATGGTGCTAGCTAAGGAGAGTAGGCGATTGCCGAAGGGAACAAACAAAGCACCTGTTCTTCCTGAAGGCGCGCCAGGAGCTTGCGGAGCTGCGCGGCCGCCACCACCGGGTCGCACGACATGTACGACTCGAAAAGCTCCCGCAGCGCGTTGGACTCGGCGTCTTCGCCCTTGCACATGAACACCTTTGGGGAGGGGTTGCGTGGTTGGTTTCAAGAAGCAAATAGATTCAAACGTGCGCAGAAACGAAAAAAAGACAAAGAAAAAGGAAGTGCACGGAGAAAGAAATGTCGAGAAGGAAAAAAACTCTCGTCCCTTATCCCCAACGACTCATATCTAGCCATTCATGCGTAACCCCGAACAACCCCTTACGCACCTTGAGCTTGGCTTCGGCACTGACGCAGGCGGCAAATTCCGGGTGCTTCTTCAGCAATGCCGAAATTTCTTCGATACGGCGAAAGCCACACATGGCCTCAAAAGGAGTGAGCGCCACCGCGAGCTCCGGCTGGAAGAGTTGGATGAAAAATACGGAAGAGTGAGAAAAGAGGGATAATTTGAGAATCGAGGGAACTGGTTAATTCTCGGCAGGTGCGAGAAAGGAGCAAATGGGTTAGGACGGGGAGTTGTCTTGCGAAATGAGCCAAACGGCAGAGAAATGCAAAACCGGATTTCCCAAGTATTCCCCGTTATCTCTTTTCTCGATGGGGTTATTCCGCAACAAGTTGCTAGCTAGGGCTTCTTGGACGTCAAGAAAACCAGGCTCCTGAAGCTCTCTCAAGAGAGGAAGGCCTAGGTAGGGTCTTACTTTGTGATTGTCGTCAGGGTAATTTTTCGGATCTAACCCGTGCAGACGTTCCTGTGAGGCGGAGAAAAAAAATAAAGGGAAAAGGCAAAGGTTAAAACAAAACCGGAGAACTTGATGCCGAAAGATGCTAATACGAGATTTAAAAAAAAAAGTTCAAAAACAAGGGAGAACGAATTCAACCTTTTTTTTTTGGCCTCTTTTTTTTTTGGCCACCATTCCAGTGCAGCACGTACCGCGTTGGCCTTGTCGGGGTGGCACTGGATGCTCAGAGCTTTACCGGCGCTGAGAATCTTCAACAAGAAAGGCAGAGGAGCGCCCAGTACGTCTTCAAGTTTGGTCCCGTCCGTCAATTTGGCTGGGCCCTAATATTTAGGAGTAGACGAACAGAACACACGAAAGTTCAGCCCAGCAGAAACGTGAGAGCCAATGGAGACAATGGCTACGACCATTCATGTTTATGCGAGTGCACTGAATGTGCAATAAAACAGACGGTGTACGGGCACCAGGACTTTGTTCTTCGCCTACGAGTAGGCTGAGCTCGAGAGGCGCGAAAAGAGGGCCATAAAAGGCAAGAACGAATGAAAAAAACAAAACAGATACGATAGTTCTTGTTTAAAGTCTAACTCACGCTAGGGTGGGTGCCAATCCAGAGCTCGGCATATGGCGCTGACGGGTCGACTCCTTCTACGCAACCCGACTCCAGGGCATACCTTCAAACATTTACAGGGAGGAGATGCAGTGGCAAGTAAAGGAGGCGTCCCAAGATGGTCAAGAGGAGGCGCGCGAGGGGAACGCAGTTGTGGCTCACAGCTCAAAAGAACAGTTTTAACACCGGTGGTAGCGTCAGTGTAAAAGATAGTGTCTGCTGGGTTGGAATTAGAAGTCGTCTAGGTTGAAGCAAGAGAGGAGGAATGTGGTAAATGCACTGTTACCGGGCCACACGCGAGTCCAGACCGCGAATGCCCCAAGCGTAGTCCTTCACCGCAGGCATAATCGCCCGGATAACCTAGAAAAAAGAAGCAAATCTGAGCGCCTTTTGACCTCTTGCACATGATAAGCTTCTCAAGTGTGTGACGTTCTGGCGATAACACGTACGTCTAATACGAACGTGTTCAGCACCAAGACAATGAAGTTCACTCTTCTTTGCACATTATCCGGACAAAGAACATTAGTACAGTGAAACAAGCACAGATCTACAAAATTCATGGGGATGCGAGTCGAACACGCATGCCGAGCAGGGTAGAAATAGTTTTGCAGAAGTTGCAGTGGTTGAGGTATGAGTATCTTGATTCCCACTGACTACGCCGAGGGAGTAGGACTGACCTTGGGAGCTTCTTCTGTCATTGTTAAGTGAGAGGATCTAAGATGAAAGAGTTCTGCTTTTGAACTGAAGACTTTCAGAACGCGGCTAGTCGATGCCGCCTATAATTTTTAAATGGTGGTTGTTAGAATTCGATTTTACGTGCTTTATAACATACAGCCAACACTGATGCAGGCCATATTGGACAAAAACTCATCAGGGTCGAAAATGCGATTAGACTTCCGAAAGCCGCCTGTTACCAGTCAAGGAGCTGGTGCTCTAGCTCACCTTAAAAATGGGGTGAAACGACGAAACGCGTGAAAGCTCGAGACTTCGAGAAGACGCACGTCGTGCCGGACTTCTTCAGATATTGTGGCTCAAATGAAATATTAGGACCGTTGCCGTGGGCCAAAAGACAATAACCCACGGAGGGGGTGAAAAAGTTGTGTTGTGTCCACGTGTCCATTTCTGGTGCTCCTTTTCTTCACCGCGGTCCGCGGAGGTCAAATTTTGAAACCCGCCCGTGTACGAAGTCAGTACGTACTGATGTACTGATCGCGTCTTTTGACTTTTGACGCTGTCTTCGTTCGAACGCCTGCCTGCACGTGGACACCTTAGGCGAACCGGGGCGGATGACTAGCGAACCTTTATTTCTTACCACAGCCTAGACGTAGACCCGCCGTAAATACAGTACTGTCTCATGGATATTCGTCTGGATATTGTGGGCATGACGTGCGGTCACTGTACCTCCACGGTGGAGCATGCGCTCGAGAAGATCCCCGGGGTATCAAAAGTGATTGTCGACTTAGATAGCGCTGGAGCTTCAGTCACAATTGATAATGCTCTTGACACCGAAAGGAAAGTTGCAGAACTCTGTGCAGCGGTGGATGACGTTGGATTCGACGCGTCCTTGTCGGTGCCATCACCTACCAATGTCATCATTTTACATGTAACGGGCATGACCTGCGGCCACTGCACTGCTACGGTGGAACGAGCACTCAAAGCGATTTCAGGAATAGCAGATACGGTTGTAGACCTAGATAGCGCCACAGCTACGATTACTGTCGGCAACCCAACCGATTTGACCGAGCATCCTAACCTTGCTTCAGCAGCAGTGGATGCGGTGGAGGCTGTAGGCTTTGACGCAACTGTTGCAGACCCAGCTAGCCAAGACAAGGCATCAAGCAAAACTACTCAACCGCTGGAGGTTGCACCCTCCACCGATGCCAAGCAGCAGAAACCTCCAACCACTTCAAGCACTAGTGGTGCGCGTCCAGCTGATGCGCCGACCTTGAAGTTGCACGTGGCCACCATGCACTGCCGCAGCTGCGAAAGGTGGGTCACCGACGCAGTCTCTGCAGTGCCTGGGGTGAGTGATGTCGCCGTCAATCTCGCGGAGAGCTCCGTGGAAATGGCCGTGGCTGCGCGAGAGACCCAGACTGTGGCAGACGCCCTGGCGACAGCAGGCTACACGGCTACTCTGTGGGCCGATTACTTGCGCGAAGGCGCTTCTTCCGGCAACGCCCTCACTTCAAGCAGCGACGATGCCAATGGAAACAGCAGCAGCAGCCGTGCATCTGGTGCAGAATCCGCTTCTCCCGAGCGGGAGCGCGCGGTGGTGTTGGCCGTCGGGGGCATGACCTGCGCAGCCTGCGCGTCTCGGGTGGAGACGGCACTGGCCAAGGTGCCGGGGGTGGCGGACGCGATGGTCAACTTCCTCACGGGCCGCGTTGTGGTGCGCCTCGCGCTGCCTTCTTCTCAGCCTTCAGCTACTCCACCTTCTCCCTCTCGTGCGTCGTCGCCTCGCTTGTCATCGCCTACATCAGCGGCCTCCTCGCCCTTGTCCCCGTCGACCACCTGGCGAACTTCGGCGATGGAGTCTGGGCTGCTGGAGCCCATCTCGCCGGAAGCGGGGGCGCCGTCAAAGTCGTACCAAAGCATTGTAGCAGACCCGTCGCCAATTACTCCACTCCCCACGGCCACCGAGCTCGCCGACGTTGTCGTGGACGTGGGCTATACTGCGGTAGCGGTAAGCGGCGGCGGCGGCAGCGGGGCGGGTGGTGCAGGTGGAGCAGGCGGAGGCGACGGCAGCAGCAGTGCCACGAGCTGTGCGCTGGAGGTGCAAGACCTCGTGTGTGACGCCTGCCCCGCCCGCGTGGTCAAGGCGTTGCAAGCCATGTACGGCACCACTTCTTGCACTATCGACCTGCTTGGCAAGGGCAGTGCACCATCCTCGTCGTCGTCTTCATCATCTCACGGAAGTTCTGGCGTAAGTGGAGAGTGGCGGGAAGCTGGCCGCGCCGTTGTGCACTTGATCTGGGACTCGGAAGTGCCACATTGCGGCGCGCGCAGTGCCATCGCCATCCTAGCCGTTCTAGGCTACCCGGCGAGCCTCGCGGAGGCCGCACCTGACGGTATGTGTGTGTGTGTAACCGCAGGCTGAGTAGACCGTGGTGCATGTAGCACGTCTTCCATGCGTAGCATTATTGTTTCTATGTCTTGAGGGTTGATTTTATTCCTGCTATGATGCCTTAAATCTTTCTCTTTCATGACCTGTACATGTCTGTTGCGTTGCTTTCGGCGTGTTTGCATATGTGTACTTATGCACGTGCGTACATTTCAGTGGCAGCGGACGTGAGCAGCCAAGAGATGCAAGCGGCCTGGCACACTTTCGGCGCTGCGTTTGCCTTCACCTTGCCGCTCGTGCTCGTGCTCATGGTGGCGCCCCTGATCCCCGTCGCCAAAGCCGTCCTGGCCACGAACCTCTTGCCGTGGTCCGAAATCCACGGCCGCTCCAGCGTGCTCACCCTCGCGGGGTTCCTGGGCGTGGCGCTGGCGTCGCCGGTGCAGTTCGGCGCCGGTGGGGTGTTTTACAAGCGCGCCTGGGCCGCCCTGAGGCGGGGCGGCACCAACATGGAAGTGCTCATTGCCCTCGGCACCTCGGTGGCCTACTTTTACTCTTTGGGGTCTTTGATCGCTGGCATCGCTGGTGTCCCCCTTTCGACCTCCTCCACCACCGACTCAAGCAGCAGCAGCAGCAGCGGCAGCAGTGGAGACCACGGTCATGATCTAGGCAAGGTACCGATGGAAGGTGGCGGCGCCATGTTCTTTGAAACCTCGGCCATGTTGATCACCTTCGTGTCCCTCGGAAAAGCTCTGGAGGCCTACTCCAAGGGGCAAACCGGCAGCGCGGTGCGGTCGCTGCTAGCTTTGCAGGAACCCGAAGCCACGCTCCTTGAACAAGTGGACATCAACAGCAACAACGCTGACAGCCGCCACGCGAAAAGCAAAAGACGGTCGAGCCTTTCTTCGTCGTCTCCATCGACATCGTCAGGTGGTCACAATGGCAACAGTAATGGTGGTGGAAGCTACGGCGGTGCTGCGCGCGCTCGCAGGAGCAGTTGGAGCGGCGGCGGCGGCATGCACGAAGGCGAAGGCACCGACCCCGCCACATTGGCTGACGCGTCCCTGTTTAAGGAGATCAGCGTGGACTGCCGCTTGCTGCAGCGCGGGGACCTGGTGCTGGTGCTCGGGGGTGCCCGGTTGCCCTGTGATGGGGTCCTGGTCCGCACTCTGAGTGGGGCTGCGAATGGGGGGGTGGCAGCAGTGGACGAAGCAATGCTGACGGGGGAAGCCATGCCGGTGAACAAGCGGATCGGCGACAACCTCCTGGGCGGCACGGTGATGACAATCGCATCATAGACGCACACTATCATACACGCATACACGCCTTACGCATGTCTGCAGTTCGTCTTCTTTTCTCTTGTTTTCTAGTTTTTTTCAATTCTGCACTCTTTTGAAGTATGACTTGGGACCAACTTGCAAGTTGCCTTCTTTTTTTTCCACTCTTTGTGGTCTTCCTTTCATATACTCTTGGTGTGAAACTACCAGGTGAACGTGTCGGGCCCGATTTGGGTGCGAGCTACGGGGGTGGGGGCGGCCACCGCTCTGCAAGGCATCGTGCGACTGGTGGAGGAAGCGCAAGGGTCCAAGGTAGGAGTAGGCCATTGAAATGTCTTGGGGAGAAAGTGAGAAGCAAGAGGGGCACCATTGTTGACAACTTGTTCGCGCTAATGGTGTGCAATTCCTTTCTTTTGCCTCTCTTCTCTTCGTGTGCCCTCTCTTTGAGCAGGCTCCGATCCAGTACTACGCCGACTACGTCTCCGCGCGCTTTGTGCCTTCCATCGTGGTCTTAGCCCTGGCTACCTCTGCCATCTGGGGCATGGGCGTCTTGACGGGGGCAGTGCCGTCGGATTGGTACGCAGCCGAAGGGCCCACCTTGTTTTGCGTGCTCTTTGGGATGGGGGTCCTGGTGATCTCGTGCCCTTGTGCGCTGGGCTTGGCGGTGCCTACCGCGGTCATGGTGGGCACTGGAGTGGGCGCGACGCACGGGGTGTTGATCAAAGGTGGAGCTGCTCTAGAGACAGCACACGCGGTACGCGCGAACAGCAACAACAGTAGTAGTGATGGTGCTTGCATATGGTAGACTGGTCTTGGCAGTTGCTTTTTGGGTTATTTTGTCTCCTAGATATTTGATCCCTCTTTCTTCGTTGCTCTTTTGGTAGGTGGGCGCAGTAGTCTTCGACAAGACGGGCACCCTTACCTACGGTAGGTGCCTTACGTTTTTCTTTCCCTCTTCTTTGCGTCTTTACGATGAAACCACATGCTCGGAAGAGTTGCACGCACTCGAGTGAATCCTATACGCAATCTTGTGCACTCGTGCATAACTTTTATGTCCCTCGTGTTTTTTTTTTCCTATGATCAGGCAAGCCTTCTGTGACGAACGTAGAAGTGTTTCACGACCCTTCTTCATCTACTGCGCCAACTTCGCCCCACTCTCCACAGCCAGTTCGCACTGCTCCGGCCTCGCCTACAGTAGCAGCAGGAGGAGCAGCACGAGTGCCGTCTGCATCAGGGTGGTCGCCGCTGCCCGAGCCGGTGGCGTCTTCTCAGCAGCTTCTGTGGGTCGCAGCCTGCTGCGAAGCGGCTTCCGAGCACCCGTTGGCGCGAGCGGTCGTGGCTGCTGTCGCTGGTACCGACACCAGTGCTGCTTCGAATGAAGACGACAACAGTAGTGGTGGTGGTGGTGAAATGGCGTCCGAGTTGCCGCCGTTGGTGCCTGCTGAGGCCTTTGAGAACAGCGTAGGGAGCGGTGTACGGTGCCGCCTCAAAGCACCGTGGGCTGCTCTTAAGCGCATTGCTCAGAACGAAGGGAGATCGCAGCAACAAGATCGGCCAAACAAAGAAGGTTCCACCGTTGCTGCATCGAACGATGACGAGGACTTGTTCTTAGAAGTGGCCGTTGGGACGCGGGCGTTCATGCGCACCCAAGGTGGCCCCGAGTGCGTCCTCACGGCTGCGCAGGAAGCGCGCGCCCGGCTAGCTGAAGAGAAAGGGCAAACCGTGCTCTTCGTGCACCTTCGCGCTGGCACCGAAGCGCAGTTTGCGAAGGCTTCCGCTAGTGGTGCAAGTGCTAAGAACAGCGGCAAAGGCGAAAGCAAGAGTGCATTGTCGGAGGATTCTAATAATAGTGGTGGCAGTGGTGGTGGAGGGTATTTGGCTGGCTGTGTCGCGGTTGCAGACACCCCTCGGGCCGAAGCTCCCGCCACAGTGGCCGCCTTGCGTGCCTTGGGAGTCGACGTGTGGATGGCGAGTGGCGACAACGCTCGCACCGCGCACGCTGTAGCCAAGCAGCTGGGCATTGCCCATGTCCTGGCGGAAGTGAAACCGGGCGACAAAGCCGCGGCCGTGCGCAACCTGCGCCGGAACGCCCCTACCTCGAGTAGCAGCAGCGGTGCCACTGGCCACGGTAGCGAGGACGCTAGTGGCAGTAGTAGTAGTAATGGAGGCGGAGCGCGGCAGTTGGTAGCGATGGTCGGCGATGGGGTGAACGACTCCCCCGCCATCGCCGAAGCGGACTTGGGTGTTGCCATTGGGGCGGGCACGGACGTGGCCATCGAAGCGGCTTCCGTGGTGTTGATGCATTCGGACCTGTGGGGTGTGGTGGTGGCCATTGATTTGAGCCGCGTCATCTTCCAACGGATTCGCCTCAACATGCTCTTTTCCCTCGGGTTCAACTGCCTCGGTAACATGTTTTTTAAAAATACAATTGTTTTTGTTTTTAATTTTTTATGCGGAGTTTTTTTTAATGGCAATAGTGGCTCGAATGGCTTATGCAGCAAGAGTTCATGATAGCTGCCCAGACTTTGTTTGTCTTAGCCTTCATGCTCTAATTCTTCTCTCTCGCGCTTCTCTTCTTGGATTCTTGTCGTACTCTAGGCATTCCCATGGCAGCGGGCATTTTGTACCCGTTTACCCAAATGCGGTTACCCCCCGAAGTGGCGGGCCTCGCCATGGCTGCATCTTCGGTGAGCGTGGTGACGAGCTCCCTCTTGCTGCGCCGCTACCGCCCCCCGGTTATGCCTACGTCTACTTCAGCTACTATTGCTGCTACTTCTACCAAAAATTCTGCGCCAGTGCACAACCCTTTTGGCGGTCGCGTGCAGCGTGGCTACGCACAGCTGCCTTCCTCTTCGGGAGACCCAATCCTTGAGGGTGAACACCACGTCGAGTTGAGCAATCTGGAAAATGTTCATCACCTGCAGCCGTAATCGTGTGTCTTGTGCATTCGGTTTTGCGATTGCATTTGTTGTATGTCTAGTGTAGAGATGTGTGGCTTGAGCTGGGCGAATACACTGAGGTGCCTAGATGCCCTTAAAATACACTCAAATAGATGCAGTATTACAGACTTATGACTTATAAACGAACCCCAGGTGTATATTATAGCCTAGATACGTGGCATGTGGGGTGATGGCCATCCAACTCGCGTTCGAACTAACAAGCAGCCCGCCAGCCACCTCGCACCACATGCTTCACCGGAGGGGGCTTAGGCCTAGGCTTTGTTCCTTCAAGAGCGACATCCAAACTAAATTGGCTATTGAATCTTAGGAAAGTTTAAGCGCCTTCACTGCCAAAACTCAAATAAAGTGGCGCAATTTACGCTGAAATTATACAAAGAGAAGAAGTACACATCAGGTGTACAAAGACCTGCTATGGACAAGAAATGTTTTAAGAGCGGACGCGCGATGGCCGGCGTCCAGTTGTCGCTTTCGGAACGACCTCGGTGTGTTTCGGGACAACTGCTTTCGAGGGGTTTGCAGCAACCGCTTTCGTCTCTTTCTTTGTTGTCTTGGCTGTCTTCGGAGATTCCGCTTCCTCTGGTACGGGATCTTCTGCTTTCTTCTTGCCCCTGGATACTTTTGCAGCCTTGGGAGATTCAGCCTCTTCTTGAATGGCACAATCATCTTTCTTTTTGCTCGACACTTTAGCATTTCTAGGCGACTCGGCTTTTTCTGGATGTACACGCTCCTCCTTTGGCTCTTTTCCCCGTGATGTTTTCTTCCGAACTGGCTTTGGTGATTCAGCTTCCTCTGGATCAGAATCTTCCTCCGTCTTTTTACCCCTCAAAACTTCCTTCTGAGCAACCTTTTTATCTGCAGATTTGTCAGCATTCTTATGCGCAGTCTTGTCTGCAGGCGCTTTGCGCGGCTTTTTCGCCAGTGGCTCTGCTGGCGGCAAACCAGCTTTCTTGCGCTTAAAGTCTCGAGCAGCAGCTTTCGCCATCACACTCGCTTGTGCTTGCTTCGCAGCTGCCTTGCTTTCCTCCAATTCTTCATTTGCCTTATCTTCCAAGGCCTTTTCCGACTCTGCTTTTTCCTTCGCAATCCGCGCTTGGACGTCGGCTTGAGCTTTAACCCCAGCCAAGTGCGCAGCATCGCGCACTGCATCGGCATGCTCCTTTGCCTTATGAGCAGCATTATCTTTAGCGGCCGTTAGTGTGGCTGCTGCCTGTACTGCCGCCTTTTCAAACTGTTTGGCCTGTTTTGCGGCATGCAATGCTTTGGCATGTAGTTCCTTGATTGTGCTTTGGTTGCAGTACTATGGCTATCGAATATTTGAAGTTTTGATTGGTGAGTAGCTGGTAATCCCTTCAGCTTGACTCCTGCTTCCTGGTTTATCGGTAGCTAACGCACATGAGCTGTTGCGCCAAAGACGAACGCTCTGGCACATGCATGGCCAGTTCCCATTCTTCGGACATGTCAAACACTACGGTTGGGCCACGCCGGCTCGCGCACACAAACTCGGCTCTGGCCCCAACGCGACGAGCTTCATTAGCGCGCTTCTTGGCCGCGGCGACGGCGGGGTCGTCATGTGGGGTGTGCCGCTTCGCTTGCGCGGCCGCGTATGCCGGGTCAGTCTGCAAGCGCTCTTTGCGGGCTTCTTTCGCCTCAGCTTTCTTTTCGACTTTGCGCTCCTTCGCACGCTGAAACCTGCGAGAATGCACGTTAGCTTCAGCTTGCAATGAATTATTGAATCAATCTCTAGCTGTGCATACACTGCAACTATACTGAGATACTTCAATCTGCGATGCTAGCCTCTAACAAAGATAGAACTTTGCACGTCTTTGCACGTACTTTTCTAGCCGCTTTCGAGCCCGCTTGCCTAAGTTTGCCATGTCGGCCTCAGTTTGCTCCTTGACTGAGAGTTTCTTGGCGGCGACTTCGGTTGAGCCATCCGCTGATATATCGCCATTCTCTTCAATGCCTAGGCTTGGCTCGCTAGGGTGTGATGCGTTATCTTGAGAAACGCCAGTAGCTAGGTTTTCAGAGGCTTCATTAGTCGCATCGCTGTTTAGCGTTGTAGCCTCCATTGACCTTGCTAGTCGACAAGTCAACAGGATGATGTTTTGGGTTTTGGGGAATCGCTCAAAAGATCGGAGAGGATGGAGCGGAGATGGAGGAGAGGAAGAGGAAGAATCATGAAGAAAATTCATAAGTATTAGAATGCACAGAGCACAGAGACTACTGTAGACTAACAGACTACAACAGACTAATAGAAGTGGTTCAGTGCCCCCCCTTCTGGCTTCTGCTCTTCTCCCTTCTGTATTCCTCTTCTTTGCTTTAACTTCGTTGGTTCAACTCAGCGGCTGGCGATTTATCTCCGCACTTCACAGCCGCCTCCTCCTCCTCGGTTCCGCCCTCCTCGCTCCTCGAACTGCGCGAACGCGCGAAGTACCGTCTACCGTCTACCGTATATCTTATTCTAATTCGTGGTACAACTGCGAGCTACGTGGTGCTACGTGCACCTCCATTTCCTTTCGTTCAATTTAACATACTGGATAATACTTAATACTGCGATATTTAAACACTGTACACTGGGCTTGTAGTCGCGTCGCCTTGAAGTGTAACGCGGCACGCCTTTCCGCTAACACGTTTAAATTATCTCCGTACATGAGTCTTTGTCTGTGAGTGGTTGTCCAGGATGATTTCGAGGACAGTATGGACTGCAAACTCCGACGGAACTCTGACACCGGAGCTCATGGCTGTGAATCCAGAATCGCATTGT
>Ga0136555_1000747_pt1 | contig 12452 bp, 11 predicted proteins | sample AntRauTorckE5432_FD_104927 | JGI IMG/M metagenome (GOLD analysis project Ga0136555, IMG submission 104927) | Saline lake microbial communities from Rauer Islands, Antarctica - Metagenome Torckler E5 #432 | ecosystem: Environmental > Aquatic > Non-marine Saline and Alkaline > Saline | place...
GAAAAACCCTCTCGGTCTCCCTTTGGGAAAGGGAGATGACGGGTAGTGGAGTTTTATTGGGAATAGTTTCATTTTAGATATTTCAGATTACGTAATTGATTACTTACATGATTTTTAAATAAACTTTTAATTTGTAGTTTAAAAACTGAAAAACCACCCCTAACCCCTCCTTTGGGAAGGGAGGAACTGGTAGAAAAGCTTTCCAAGCAGATCTCCTCCCTTTTTAAAGGGAGGATTAAGGAGGGTTTTTAAGAAGAATTGAAAGTTGAAATTTTGAAAACTGAAAAACCCCCTCAATCCCCCTTTGGGAAAGGGGGAGGATGATAGCGGGGTTTTACTAAGAAAATCTCTTTTTTACTATATTGAAATCTAAACAGAAAAAACCTCCCAATCCCTCTTTGGGAAAGGGGGAAGCGATAGAGAAGTTCAAAAAAGATATTTCAGATATCTTTTTAATTTTGTCTGGCAATTACGAGGGCTTGGATACTTTTGGGTTTTAGTTTTCTTAATTCTTTGCCACATTCTGTTAGAGTGCTTCCAGTAGTGCAAACATCATCAATTAATAAAATTCGGTGATTTTTTATTTTATTTGAAGAATTTAAATTTATTTTGAAGGCTTGCTGGATGTTTTTTTGACGATCTATCGAAGCTTTGAAGTTTGCTTGAGGGGAAGTGTTTTTTATCCTGGTTAAAGTGTAAGTGTCAACTTTAATGGGAAATCCAGGTAATAATTTTTTAGCTAATTCTTCAGCCATAATTTGGGATTGGTTGAAGCCTCGCCAACGAAGTTTGAATGGATGGAGAGGAACTGGGATTATTCGATCGGGGATTTTTAGTTTGTTTTTTTGGTAAGCCTTGAGAATAATTTGGCTCAAGGGTTCTGATAATTCTTGGAGAAACTTGTATTTTAAAAGATGAATTGATTTTGAAATTAAAGGGTCTTTGTAGCTGGTGGCTACTGTTAAACTGTCAATTGCAGGTTTAAATTTTTTGCATTCAGGGCAAATTTTTCCTGATTCAGTCAGATATTTTTCGCAAATTGGGCAAACTTGCCAAGGGTTTATTTTTACTTTTTTTAAACACTCTTTGCACCAGAAAGATTTTTCTTTTTGGCAGTGGAAGCATTTTTTAGGAAGAATTATATCAAGAATATTTTTTTCAATCTTTTCGATTGTTTTTTTCACGATAAGTTTTTTATTTTTTGATCTACTTTGATATTTTTAAATAGCGAAGTAAATTACTTTTTCTTTTTTAAAACCTTCATTAATCCTCCCCGCTTCGGTAAACCTCGGTTGAGAAGGGCTTTTGAGAAAAAAAGGGGAGATCTGCTCGGAAAGTTTTGTGGTTGTTTCTTTTAATTTTTAAGCTCTCTTGGGTTGAATCTAAGAGAGTTTTTTTATTCGGCTATGATTTTTTTATTTTTAATTTTTAGGCTAATTTTTTTTGGATCTTTGTTGATTATCAGATCAGCCACTAGAGGTTCAAGTTCTTTTTCAATTTCTTTTTTAATTAGACGAGCTCCTTGAGTTGGATCAGCGCTTTTGTGGGCAATTTTAGGAAAGATTTGCTTGGATATTTTTAATTGAATATTTCTTTCTTTTAATCTTTGGATTAAAAACCCAATTTCGTTTTTGGCTATTTGTTCTAAATCTTTTTTATTTAGATGGTTGAAGATTATAAGATTATCCAAACGGTTTAAAAGTTCTTTGGACAGATTATCAGAAAGCTCTTTCTCTACTTTTTCTTGAGTGAATTTGATCTTCTTGTTTAAGGATTTTTTTTCTGGATTGAAACCAATCTTCGAAAGATGGTTCAATTCAGAGGTTCCAAGATTCGAGGTTAAAATGATAATGGTGTTTTTGAAATTAATTATCCTGCCTTTAGCATCAGTAATTTTTCCTTCATCTAAAATTTGCAATAAAATATTTAAAATATTTTGATCAGCTTTCTCTATTTCATCAAATAAAACTACGCTGTACGGATTTTGTCTAATTTTTTCAGTTAAACTTTTGTCTTCGTCGTAACCGACATATCCAGCCGGAGCTCCTAGAAATTTTGAAATTGAGTGTTTTTCCATGAATTCACTCATATTTATTTGTACTAGATTGTTGTTTTGTTCTATTGGTGATAAAGAATCAGCTAGAATCTTAGCGGTTAAAGTTTTTCCAACCCCTGATGCGCCAATGAACAGAAAAGATCCCAAGGGACGATTGGGGTCAGAAACTCCTCCGGAACGACGAAGTAAAGTTTTGTGAATCGATTCGATAACTTTTTCTTGCCCAATTAATTTCTTGCTCAGTTTGCTTTTAACCTGATTGGGAATGAGGGCCGTTTTTTCTGATAATAATTCTATTGGAATTTTAGCTGAGTCTGCTACTGTTCTCAAAATATCTTCCGGCAATAATTTTATTGGATGGCTTTTTTCAATTTTTTTAATATCAGTTTTTATCTTATTTATTTCTTTTTTTAGATCGTGTTCTTTGTTTCGAAGTAAAATGGCTTCTTCGTATCTATCATTTATGACCAGGTATTCTTTTTCGGCAATGATTTTTTTCAAAATATCTTTTCTTTGATTGAGCTTTTTATAGGCTTTAATGTTGGTGGAAGTGGTTCTTTTTTTGGCTGAGCTTTCGTCAATTAAGTCGATGGCACTGTCTGGCAAAAACTTTTGAGGAAAATATCTTTTGGCTAAGCCAGAAGCTAGTTTTAAAGTTTCTGGAAAAATTTTTATATTATGATAATCTTCGTAAAGAGGCTTTATTCCAGTTAAAATCTTTTCTGTTTCTTTGACATCTGGTTCATTAACAAAAATTGATTGAAATCTTCTTTCCAAGGCAGAATCTTTTTCAATGTGTTTTCTGTATTCATCTAAAGTAGTAGCTCCGATTATTTGGATTTCTCCTCGAGATAAAACAGGTTTCAATAAATTAGCTGCATCCATTCCACCCATGGCGTTTCCTGCTCCAACTAAAGTGTGGAGTTCATCTATAAAAAGAATTAAATCTTTATTGGAAGTGGCCTCATTGATGATTTGTTTCAAACGAGCCTCAAATTCTCCTCTGAAATTAGTTCCAGCGATCACTGAGCCCAGATCTAGATTGAGAATTTTTTTATTATTTAAATAATAAGGGGCTTTGCCCTGATTGATTTTTTGAGCTAATCCTTCAATAATGGCAGTTTTGCCGACTCCAGGCTCACCAATTAAAACTGGATTATTTTTTGTTTTTCGTCCAAGAATGTTGGAGATTCTTTCCAGCTCATTTTCTCTTCCGATTAGAAGATGATTTTCTCTACGAGCAATGTCGTTTAAGTCGGAGCTAAATTCTTGAAGAGCTGATTTATGATTAGCTGAATTTTGAGGAGTAAAGAAATTTTCAATAATGGCTTGCATTTCGTTCATAAACTTTGGATCTTGATTGTTCGGCGGAGAATTGTGATCGGCATTTTTTTCAGTGATGACGGCTAAGTCCTTTTTGAAATATTTATTTAAAAATTTGGGTTCTTTCTCTATAAGAAAAGTTAGCAGGGCATGAAAAATATGTTCTGTGCCTACGTAAGGGGATTTGGCAGTGGAAGCTATTTGAAAAGCTTTGACTAGACAATCTTGAACAGAGAAGATCAAGGGTAGTTTTTTGATTTCTGTATTAGTTAAAGTGTTAAAAGCTTTTTTAGTTAAATTGCTTAAAATGAATTCGCCCAAGCTGCCCTTTTTTTGATTTAAAGCTTTACTTAAAAAAATCCCGTTAATTTTAGATAGATTTTTTAATTGAGCGATAGCTTGAGTTTTGTTTAAAACGAAGCGAGCATTTTTTGATAATTTATTTAAGTGAGAGTTTTTCATGGAATTGATTTATGGGTTTTACAAAATCTATTATAATGATATAATATATTTAAGGTTTTATCTATTGAATATTTTTAAATAAAGGTTTATATTATTATTAGACTTTAAATTCAAACAGAAATAAAATAAAAATTAAAGAAACAAAAGTGGAAATGAAGCAAAAACTTCAACCCTATTTGGATAATATTGCCAGATATTTCAAAAAAAGCAAGAGACATTCCATTGGGGTGGACATTGGAAGCAACAGTATAAAATTAGTAGAATTAGAAAAGAAAAATGGAACAATAAAACTAAAAAATTATGCAGTGTTGAGAATACAAGAAGATTTGACTAGAGGAGAAATTAGAAAATTTTCTGGTGAGATGATTGATAAGGTTTTGAATGATTTATCAATTAAAGACAAGACCGTGAATCTTGCCATTCCTTCTTATTCGTCTTTGATTACTTTAATAGAAGTTTCTAGCCAAACTGAAGAAGAAATAAGAAAGGAAATTGAGTTAGAAGCAGGAAAATATATACCAGTAGACTTAGAAGATGTTGTTTACGATTGGCAAATCGTCAAGACTGATATATTAGAAGAAAAATTAAAAGAGAAGGGTGTTGAAAAAAACAAAGAAAACTTTGTTTCAGAGGGAGAGAATTTGGGTCAGAGTAAGGTTTTGCTTATTTCGGTTATGCGAAATGTTAGTAATGAGTATGAAAAATCTTTTGATAAAAATAGATTGAAAGTGGAATCAATAGAAGTGGACTGCTTCTCTACGCAGAGATCTCTGTTAAAAGGTCAAAAAGGAAATTATTTAATAATGGATATCGGAGGGAAGGTTACTAACTTCATAGGGGTTTGCAAGGGGCAACTTTTATTTAATAGAAACGTAGATTTAGCTGGGAATAAATTGACAGAATTAATCGCTAAAACCTTAAATGTTAATAATAATCGAGCAGAAACAATGAAAGTGAAGCAAGGTTTTGATTCTGATTCTAAGGCCGTTGTGGCTAATGTTTTAGACCCTTTTTGTGATTCTTTGATTGAGCAAGCCGAGAAAAATTTAAATGAATTTGAGGAATTTAAAAACGTTGATTTGGATAAAATAGTTTTAACTGGAGGAACCTCTAAATTAAAAGGCTTAAAAGAATGCATCCAAGACAAAATGAAAACAGAAGTTGTTTATGGAAATCCTTGGTCAGGAATTGATTATCCAAAAGAAATAAAAGATAAAATTTTATCCTCTGCTCCCTTTTTCGGAGTGGCAGTGGGGCTAGCTTTGATTGATTTGGAATAGACATTGCTTTTTTTAAAAAAATAATAAAAATTATTCTAAAAATATGAAGGAACATATTAATTTGAGAGATAAAAAATTAGCAAAAAGAAAAAGCAATAAGCCAGTTTTTAGTATAGGAGTGACTTTGATTTGTTTGGTTTTATATGGGGGAGTTTTTTTATTGAACAGTTTAGTTAGAAGCAATATTCAAGAAATAGAGGTTGAAAAAAAATCTATAGAGAAATCATTAAAAACAGATGAAATGAAAGAAGCTTATAATTTCGGAGCAGATTTGATTGATCTTAATTCTTTAATTGCAGGCAGAAGTCTTTTAGAGCAAACTAGCAACATTATAAAAATTTCTGAAAAAACTTTACCTCCAGTATTTTTTGATGATTTTGGTGTTAAGAATGAAAAAGGGGTTTCTGATTACAAGATTGTTCTATTGTCTCCTGATTATGAGACCTTATCTAAGCAGATAAATTATTATAAGGAAATTGAGGGTATTGAAAATTTGTTCTTAAACGAGACAACAACAATTGAAGAAACTGATGCAAAAGATTATATTAAAGGAACTGTAACTTTTACTTTGGGTTTAGATGATAAGAAAATTCAAGAAGAAAGTAAAAATGAAGAGTCTTCTGAAGATAATTTTTAAATTTTAATAGATAAAAATAATGAAAACAAAATTAATAATATTTCCAGCCACTTTAATTATAGCTTTATTGTTTTTCTTTTATATTATCAAGCCAAATTGGGATTCATACTCAGCTAATAAAACTGAATTAACTGAAAAAGAACAAGAAATCGATAAATTAAGAGAAAATAAATATAAGTTTGATGAAATTTTGAAAAACTATAAGGAGATCGATTTTGAAGAAAAAAAAATAATTAAAAATGCTTTTCCTGTAGGATTTTCTCAAGAAAATTTTTTATATGATTTAAATTCTATTGTGTTAGCAACAGGAGTAAAATTAAAAAATACATCTTTTCTAGAAGTTGTCTCAAGAAGCAAGGAGGAAAAAACTTTACCGACGATAAAAGCCTCATTAGAATTAACGGGAAATTATTTTCAGATAAGAAAAGCCTTATATTCGATAGAGAATATGAATAGATTGACAAGAATTGAGAGCCTGGGAATGACCACTGAGAAGATGGATGGAGCTAATTCATTGGATGCAAAGATTGAATTATTGGTTTTTCATAAAGAAAATTTAAGAAGCTTAATTCCTAGCTCTAACGATAAATATTTTGCTTCTTTGTTGACGACTGGTTTGAATTCAGATTTGTTGAACAATTATAAAAATTATAGGGAGAACGCGACGAGCTTTGATTTTAATTGGGATGGTGAAATTGGCAAAGATGATCTTTTTGAAACAAGCGGAGTGAGTGTTTCCAAGGAGGAAGTTCTCTTTGAAACAACGGCAGAAGAAATAGAACTAGAAGAAGCTCTCGTTGAAACAATAGCAGAAGAAATTGAATAATAAATTTTTTTTGGAAACGGTATAAATGATTTTTAATATTTTAAAATGATTGATCAAATAACATTCAAAAAAGGAGAAATTAAAATTGAAGAATGGGATAAGACAAAAATTCCCGATGAGATCATTGAATCAATTCCCTTGGAATCAGTGATGAAATATAAGTTTGCTCCTTTTGATGAAGATGATGGGGTTTTAAAAATTGTCATGGTTGATAATAAGGACAGTAATTCCTTAAATTCCCTGAAATTTTATTTAGACAAACAAAGAAAAAAAGCTCTCGTTTATTTGGTCAATGAAGAGGTTTTTGAAATTATTCTAAATAAATTTAAAAATCCAGAAATAGAAATAAATAGAGCCCTAGAAAGCTTTAATAAGGAATCCGAAGAAAGCGAAAGAGGTCACTCTAATAAAAAATCTAATTCAAGAAAAAATGAAAAAGATTTTTCTCAAGACGCACCAGTGACTAAAATGGTTGAAGTTATAATAAAAAATGCCATAGAAGGTGGTTCCAGCGATATTCACATCGAACCGATGGAAGAAAAAGTGAGAGTTAGATATAGAGTAGATGGAGTTTTGCATAGTAGTTTGTTTCTACCTAAAAGTATCGGGCCAGCAATCGTTTCTAGGATTAAGATTTTGTCTAATTTGAAAATTGACGAGAAAAGAAAACCACAAGATGGTCGTTTCAGAATTGAAGATGGAGGCAAATTTATTGATTTTAGAGTTTCTACTTTCCCTGTTTCTCAAGGAGAGAAGGCGGTGATGCGTATTTTGGATAAAGATGATACTTTAATTAATCTGGAAACTTTGGGGTTTGTTGGGAGAGATTTGGAGAAGATTTCTAAGGTTGTAGATGAGCCGTACGGGATAGCATTAGTGACTGGTCCAACTGGTTCAGGTAAGTCAACTACTTTATATTCTTTGTTAAAGATGTTGAATAAAGAAGGTGTTAATATTGTAACTTTGGAAGATCCAGTTGAGTATGTTTTGGAAGGAGTCGGACAATCTCAAGTGAGACCAGATATAGGCTATACTTTTGCTTCGGGTTTAAGAAGTATTTTGAGACAAGATCCAGATATAGTTATGGTTGGAGAGATTAGAGATTCAGAGACAGCCGAGTTGGCTGTTCATGCGGCTTTAACGGGCCATTTAGTTTTATCAACTTTGCATACTAATACAGCGATGGGGTCAATTTCTAGGTTAGTTGATATGGGAATAAAATCATTTTTGTTGTCATCTGCTTTAAAAATAGTTATTGGTCAAAGGTTAGTGAGGAGAATTTGCACTAGTTGTAAGATAAAAAGAAAGAATATTTCATCGGAAGCATTGGAGGTTATCAAGAGAGAGTTAAAAGAAATACCAGAGAAGACTATGATTGATTATTTAGGCTATAATCCTTTAAAAGAACCAGAAAAAATAAAGTTTTATGAAGGCGAGGGTTGCAGAGAGTGTGGAGACAAAGGAATGAAAGGTAGAATTTTGATTTCAGAAATTTTTGATATTAATCAAAAAATAGCTCAAATGATTGGCGATAATGCTGATGAGTATGAATTATTAGAAGAAAGTAAAAAAGATGGTTTTACTAATATGAAACAAGATGGTATACTTAAAGTATTAAAAGGGGAAACTACTATTGAGGAAATTCAAAGAGTTACTGATGACGATAGTGGCGAGGAAGCCATTGAAGGTAAGGAGGCTTAGTTTATTTAGTATTTCTACGTTGCAAAAATAAAACATAAAAATGATAGCAAGTAATAAAAAAATATTATTAGTGGAGGATGATAGATTTATCTCCGAAATTTATTTCAGAAAATTATCAGAAAGTGATTTTGATGTTAAGTTAGCTCGAGATGGAGTTGAAGCTTTGGATATTTTCAATGAATTTAATCCAGATGTTGTGCTTTTGGATATAATGTTGCCTAAAAAGAACGGCTGGGAAGTTTTGGAATTTCTAAAAGACAAGAAAGAAAATGGTCTGAAAATCATAATGTTGACTAATTTAGGGGAAAAAGAAACAATGGAAAAAGCTTTGAAAAAAGGAGCTGATGATTATGTTATTAAAGCTTCCTTAACCCCAGCTGAATTAGTGGAATTAATTAAAAATAAAATTGAAATTTAGATGGATTATTTTTAAAACAAAAAAATGAGTGAGGCTGTTTTTAAACAAAAATTTTTTAGCTATTTGAATTATTTGGTTTCTCAAGGGGGGTCTGATCTTCATTTATCCACTGGTAATAATCCTTTTATTAAAATCGATAATCACTTGGAGGAAATAAAGGGTGAAAAAATTGTTTCCAATGCTGACTTGGAAGGAGTGGCTAAAAATTTTTTAAATCAAGATCAACAAAGAAGACTGGAAATAAAAAGACAGATAGACTTTTCTTTGAGTCGAAAAGATGGTTATAGATTTAGGGGCAATATGTTTTATACGCAAGGTATGTTAAGTCTTTGCATGAGGGCTATACCAAAAGATATTAAAGGATTAGAAGAATTGAATTTGCCAGATAGTTTATATAAATTTGTTAACAAATCGCAAGGATTATTTTTAGTAGTGGGGCCGAATGGTCATGGAAAATCAACTACCCTGGCTTCTTTAATAGAATATATTAATGTTAATTACAAAAAGCATATTGTAACCATTGAAGACCCAATCGAATATGTTTATTCAAATAAAAAGAGTTTAATTGAACAAAGAGAATTGAATAGCGATACCTTAACTTTTTCTGGCGCTTTGGAGGCTTGTTTTCGTCAAGACACTGATATAGTGTTGGTCGGAGAAATGAGAAATATTGAAACTATCTCCACTGCGGTTACGGCTGCTGAAACAGGTCAACTTGTTTTGGCTACATTGCACACCAATGATGCTGTTCAGACGATTGACAGAATTATTGATGTTTTTCCTTCTAATCAGCAAAATCAGATTAGGCAACAGCTCTCTAGTTTTTTAGTGGGAGTGGTTTCTCAAAGATTGGTTAATAAGGTAGGGGGAGGCAGAATACCAGCTTTGGAATTGCTTATAAACAATATGGCCATATCTAATCTTATTCGTTCTGATCAGACTCAACAAATAAAATCTTTTCTAGAAAATTCTCGTGAAGAAGGCATGTTTACCATGGAATATTATTTGTCGGAATTAGTAAAAAATGGTTCAGTCGAATGGGACGAGGCGGTTAAATTTGTTAAGAATCCAGATAATTTAAAAGCTTTGATAAAAAATAGTTAAAAAAATGAAATTCAAATATACAGTTTTAAATAAAAAAAACAACAAAAAAGAAGGTTCTGTCAATGCCAATGGCAGAGAAGAAGCTATTAGAATTCTTAAGCAAAATAATAATAAGATTATCGAGCTTGAAATTCAAGGAGATAGCCCCTTGGTTTTCCTAACCAGTCTTTTTAATAAAGTCTCAACTAAAGAATTTGTTGTTTTTTCTAGGCAATTAGCTATTTTAATAGATTCAAATGTTCCTTTGATCCAAGCTTTGAGATCTATTTATGTTCAAACTGAAAATGATTTTTTTGCTGGTAAAATACAAGAAATAATTGCTGATGTTGAAGGAGGAAATTCTGTTTCAGGAGCTTTGTCTAAACACCCAACAGTTTTTTCTAGTTTCTATGTCAATTTGGTTAAAGCCGGAGAAGTTTCTGGTAACTTGAAACAAAGTTTAAATAATTTAGCTGATAATATCGAAAAAAATTATGATTTGACCAATAAACTCAAAAGTGCCATGTATTATCCAGCTTTTATTTTCAGCACAATGCTTCTGGTTGGTTTTTTGATGATGGCTTTTGTGTTGCCTTCTTTGTTGGAAATTTTAAAAGAAAGTGATAGTATTGTTTTACCACTGCAAACTAGGGTTTTGATTTGGCTAAGTGATTTGTTTGCAGCTTATTGGTGGGCACTTGGTCCAGCTATTTTGGGATTGATTGGAGCGACTGTCTATTATTTTAGAACTGAGGATGGCAGAAAAGAATTTGATCAAATAATATTAAAAATTCCAATTTTTAATAAAATTCTTGAAAATATTTATGTAGCCAGGTTTTCTGAAAATTTAACCAGTTTGCTTAAAAACGGATTGACTATTAATGTGGCTTTGAATATAACCGCTGATGTAGTTGGAAATGATGTCTACCGAGAAGTAATTAAAGATGCAGTTTTTAGAGTTAAAAAAGGCGATAAGATTGGAGACGTTTTTGAAAATTATGATATTTTTCCACCAATTGTGATTCAAATGATTCAAGTTGGAGAATCAACTGGAAGAATAGACTATAGTTTATCAAAAATAACTGAATTTTATACCAAAGAAGCTGACACTATGGTGAAAAATTTCTCTTCTTTGATAGAACCAATTATTATGGTAGTATTAGCTATAGGAGTGGGACTGTTGGTCTCGGCTATTTTATTACCAATTTATCAGATATCTCAATCAATCGGATAGTTAAAAAATAATATAATAAAATGAAGAAAATAGAAAGCGAGGTGAAAAAATGAAAAATTTAAATAAAAAAGGTTTTACTTTAGTAGAATTGCTTTTGGTAATTGCTATTATTGGAATTTTAGCAGCTGTTCTTTTTGTTTCTCTTGGGAAGCAAAGAGAAAGAGCAAGGATAACAACCTTTAAGGAGAATATGAGAGGTTTAGTGACAACTTTTACTGCTTGTGCTGATGGAGGTGGGATTTTGGGTGAGGGTGATACTGCGACTACCCCAATTGCTTGTGATGGCGGAAGTGCCAATATAGGTAATTTACCAGAAATTACTCAATGCGATGGAGAGGGTGCGGTTACTTTAACGACAGATGACGATTCTGGTGATACTTGGGGCTTTCAAGCAACTTGTAACACAACCGATCCAGACAGTGATTGTGTTGCTTTTTGTACGACAGATGGTTGTCAATTTTGTAATACTGGTGATTTGACTTGGTCTAATTATCAATTCACTGGGACTTGTAACCAAAAGGCTTGTCAATAAAATTTCATACCTAGATTTTTGATTTTTAAAATCAAGAGTCTAGTATTAAGATTTTATTAAATGTTATGAAAAAAAATAGAAACAATTTTAAGCAAGACAGATCTCTTGATAATCGAGGGTTTACGATGATAGAGTTGCTTTTAGTTATGTTGATTATGGGAATTTTAGCAGCAATTATATTTACCTCAATCGGTAATCAAAGGCAAAAAACCAAACTAAACGCGGTGTTACAAACTGCTAAAGGAACTCATGCTATTGCTAGGGAATGTTATTTCAGATTGGGGCATGTTAACAATCCAGATGATGCTCAAAATCCAACTAACGAAATTTGTCAATATTCTAAAACCCAGTGGTTTCCAATAACTGTTTCAGAGTGTGTTTACGGTAATGTTGGAGCTGGAAATAATACTGCTTCTTATGAAATTATTTGTAGTGATTTTGGCAAAAAAATAGAATGTGGAATTCAAAGTAATGGAGAATGTGAAGTTTCAAATATTCCTTAAGTTTAAATAATTATTAAAAATAAGTCAGTTAAATAGTATTTCTAAAATAACTCAATGGGTCAAAAACCCATTCAAATAGCATTTAAAGTTGCGTTCGAAATGATTTAACTTGCCTAGGTTTGTTAAAAAAAATGAAAAAAATATTAAATATTAAAAAAAGAAGTATGTTTTTAAACAAAAGAGGGTTTACTTTGATCGAAATGTTGTTAGTAATAGCAATTATTGGGATTTTAGCTGGAGCGGTTTACACTATGATTGGCGACAGTAGTGATGCTAAAACCAAGTCGGCTTTAAGTACTATGAAATCAATTATGCCTTATGCGCAAGAGTGTCAATTTAAAGGAGATGATTTATCGAGTAATCCTGTGGATGGAAATCCAATTTGTTCTGGATCAGA
>Ga0136555_1000748_pt1 | contig 12445 bp, 8 predicted proteins | sample AntRauTorckE5432_FD_104927 | JGI IMG/M metagenome (GOLD analysis project Ga0136555, IMG submission 104927) | Saline lake microbial communities from Rauer Islands, Antarctica - Metagenome Torckler E5 #432 | ecosystem: Environmental > Aquatic > Non-marine Saline and Alkaline > Saline | place...
GTACCTGTACTCAGGTTTCAATGATTAACGTATTATTAAAAATCTCAACACGGTATTGGCTCTCTGAACCTCAAAAAACGACTCAAATTTCTATTTTCTACAGGCAGGTCATCAATGATTTTGAGGTTCGGAGAACCGACACCGCTTGTCTTAACAAAATCTGTACCGCTCACTAATTGGTCAAAACAAACCACAAAATACCAAAAAAGCCTCAACAGCAGGAGCGTTGAGGCTTTTTTAAAACTTTTTTAAGTTATAAAAGATAAATTAAATTACTTTAGTTTCTATACATTAAAGAAACGCAAATATGAAAAATAACTTATAATTCATAATTAATGGAGGATATTACCAAGCAAGATCGTCTTCGATTTTGTCAAGAGAAATAGGTGTTTCCACTTCCGTTTCTACCTCTATTTCCTCATTTTTCGTGACGGTTTCTTCCGCATCATTACCTTCATTCTCCTTGTTTAGTTCATACTCCTCATGACGGCGAGTGTATTCATCATAATCATAATCTGGCATTAAATCCGCCTTTACATGATCTACAGTTTCGTTCAAACCTTCTAAAAAACGGTTAAAATCTTCTTTATAAAGAAAAATTTTGTGCCTTTCGTACCCACCATCCTCAAAACGTTTTTTGCTTTCCGTAATAGTCAGGTAGTAATCATTACCTTTAGTTTGCTTGACATCGAAGAAATAAGTTCTTCTCTTGCCTGCTCTTACCGTTTTGGAATATACACTTTCGTACTTACGTTGATTCCTCTCAGACACCTCTTTTCTATTTAAATGATAAAATTATTTTTTTACAACAAGCGCAAAAATAGTCATTTGTCTAAAACTTCAAAAGACTTTATGTGAATTTAAGTTAATTCTACCTTTTTAATTCCTTTATCAATACCGAATCGCGCCATTCAAAATCTATAAATCGTACTTTTTTTGTATTAATTTTACAATTATTTTCCAATTAAAATGGTTATAAATAATTGATTATCAATAAATAAAATTAAAAAAATAAGATTTGAATGGATTTTAAAATCAATCGAATGACGTATTTTTTAGGATGATTTATCAATCTTAATAAAAATAGGAATTAATACATTTTGTCAAAAAAAACACGATTTGGTAGTCAATTCGTACCCTTACTCAAAGTAAAGGAACTAATAAAGAGAGAAATAAAAGATATTGCGGTATTAAAAACGGTCAAATCCACAACTTACAATCCACAACTTGAACGCCCATCAATACTCCCCGACGGATAACAAAATCAAAGTACAAGCTACTTCAACTTCAATACCTTGCTCACTCGCTAAACGCATCAATTCATGATTTTCTGTTCCTGGATTAAAAATAATTCGCTCTGGTTGCAGACTCAAAATATAATCATAATGTAGTTTTTGTCGTTCAGGATTTAGATATAACGTAATCGTATGTACATTTTTGACCAAAGGAGTATCTGTAATAATTTCGATACCATTAATCTCTCCTGCTCGAATACCTATTGCAACAGCTTCATAACCATTCGACAATAAGCGTTTTACGGCTCTATTGGAATATCGGGAAGGATTTGGACTCGCTCCTAAAACTACAGTTTTTTTCATATTATTCGTTAATTGGTTATTAAGTTTAAACCTGCACGTTCGGATAGCAGGCAGGTATTGGAATATTTTGCTCTTCTAAATAACCAATTAATCAACCAATCGTTTTGCAATAAGCAAAAAAAACCTGCTTTGTCGTCATTGCGATAAGCAGGCTTTTCCTAAAAATATATTAAAGAACGACGCTTTTTTAAATCTAAAATCTAAAATCCAAAAGCGAAGCAATCTAACGTCTAAAATCTAAACTATCAAATCATCATACGGATAGGATCTTCCAATAATGCTTTCACATCGTTTAAGAATTTCGCACCCGACGCACCATCTACGACTCTGTGATCGCAAGAAAGTGTGATTTTCATAACGTTACCAACAGCGATTTCGCCATCTTTCACCACAGGAACTTGGCTAATGCCACCAACTGCCAAAATACAAGAATCTGGCGGATTGATAATTGCTGTAAATTCTTCGATGCCGAACATACCTAAGTTAGAGATAGAGAAGGTGTTGCCTTGCATATCTTCCATTGGTAATTTTCGGTCTATTGCTTTTTTCGCTTTATCTTTTACTTCTGCCGAAATTTGAGACAAAGATTTCATATCTGCGTTACGAATAACTGGGACAACTAAGCCCTCATCAACCGCTACTGCGATACCGATGTTATAAACTTTATTGTAGCGAATGCTATCACCCAACCAACTTGCGTTAATTGAAGGGTTTTCACGTAGTGCAAGTCCACAGGCTTTCACGACCAAGTCATTGAATGAAATCTTGACTGGTGATAATTCGTTCAAGCGTTTGCGAGTCGAAATAGCATTATCCATATTAATCGCAATCGTCAAATAGAAGTGTGGTGCTGTAAACTTAGACTCACCCAAACGACGTGCGATAACTTTACGCATATTGCTCAACTTCACTTCTTCGTAAGCTGCACCTTCCATAGCGGAATTCGCTGGAGGAGGAGGAATCGCCGCTGGAGCTGTAACCGCTGGAGCCACAACCGCAGGAGCTGCAACTGGTGCAGGTACGGAACGATTTTCCAAAGCTAATTCAACATCTCGTCTTACGATACGTCCGTTCTCGCCTGTTCCTTCTACGGTTGACAAATCCAAACCTTCTTCTTCTGCCATTTTACGAGCTAAAGGAGAAGACTTTACTCTGCCGTTTTCACCTGAAGTCGCCACTTCCGTTGCAGCCGGTGCTTCCGCTACGACCTCTGGAGCTACTTCTTCAACAGGTGTTTCCTCAGGTTTATCGCTTGAAGCCGCTAAAGCCGCCGCAATCGCAGCTTTAAAATCTTCACCTTCTTCACCAATAACTGCTAAAACAGCTTGTACAGCAACGGTTTCACCTTCTTGCACACCAATATGTAAAAGTGTACCTTCAAAGAAACTATCCTGTTCCATTACCGCTTTATCCGTTTCTATTTCTAAAAGTAATTCTCCGATTTCGATTTGGTCACCTACTTGCTTATGCCAAGCAGCAACGGTACCTTCTGTCATTGTATCACTTAAAAGGGGCATCAACATTACCTCAGCCATCTGATAATTATTTTTTTGTTATAATTTTGATTACTAACTGAATAACTTTTTTCTAATGAAGTTTCTCAAAAATTGATAATATTAATTGAACCCTTCATTAACACAACATTTCACTATAAGCACACAAAAGTAATATAGTATAACCTCAATTTCAAATGTGAACTTCAATTTCAACAACTTAGGTGAAAATTTCCGATAATATAACGGCTTTTTTAGCAATTATTTTACCAGTTTTTAAGCCTTTAAGCCATATACGGAAATTAGGTAAGCGTTGGGAAGGTAGAATTGAAATAAATAATGAGTGTTATGAAATATGAAATTAGTAGTTGATTTAGCTATTTTTTCGGCTCTTTAATAATTTCTGCAAACCTTATAAATTTATGTATAAATAAGATTTTGAAAGTACTGAAAACAGTGAGTTAGTGAGCAGGTGACTTGAAGTCACCTGCTCACTTTTGTACCGAGTACTCGACATCAAAAAACCGACACCGTTCGTCTTAACGGAATTTGTACCGCTCACTAATGGGTATAAGTCTTTTTTATGTGCATAATATTAGCTTGTCGCATTTTTTATTCAAGAGTAATATTTGATAAATTTTAAGATACAATTTTTCGGAAAATGTTTTTTTGAGTAGGTGATTTAAAAAAGTCCTTTTCTTTTTACAAATTATAAAAAGGCGGTAATAAAAAACAAAAAAATAGATAAAAAACTATAATTCGGCTTAATTCAACCTCCAAAAAGAAGGCGTAAACAATACCAATATTGAGAATAACTCCAAACGTCCTAACAACATTAAAAACGATAAAACAATCTTTGCGGTACTCGGAACATCCGCAAAGTTATTCACAGGCCCGACCGTTCCTAAGCCTGGCCCGACATTACCCAAAGCCGTAGCTGCCGCACTTGCTGCCGAAATCATATCCATCCCTAACGAAGTCACGACAAGCGTCCCGATAAAAAACGTTCCGATATAAACCAGTAAGAAAACCAAAATATGCGTCAAAACTCTCGCAGGAACGATTTGTTTGTTTAGCTTCAAACGAATCATTGCACGAGGATGCAAAATCCGTTTAAATTCAAGAAGACTATTTTTGAAAAATACCAAATGTCGAATCAATTTGATGCCACCAGCAGTCGAACCCGCACATGCGCCAACAAAAAGTAAGGCAAAACAAATTATCTTAATGACCTCTGACCAAAGCGTATAATCTGCGGTAACAAAACCCGTCGTAGTCATTAAAGAAACGACTTGAAAAAGGGCATCTCGAAAGGCTTTTTCCGTTCCAATATCTAAAACAGAAGCGATTGTCATTGAAACAATAACGGTCAACATAACCACCAAAAAGACATAGGTTTTGAATTCTTCGTTTGCCCAAACCCGCTTAAACTTTCCTGTCAAACCAAGATAAACAACCGAATAATTCACACCAGCAAGGAACATAAATAAGATTGTAATATATTGAATATGCGGTGGAAAAAATGCCATACTTGCATTTTTAGTCGAAAATCCGCCAGTCGCCATAGTCGTCAAGGCATGATTAATAGCATCGTAAAAATTCATACCGACAGACCAAAAAATGAGGCACAACAAGACCGTTAAACCAAAATAAATGAACCAAAGTCGCTTTGCTGTTTCTTTGATTCGAGGGTGGATTTTATCAGAAGTTGGGCCAGGAGCCTCTGCCGAAAACAGCTCAATTCCACCAATTCCGAGCATTGGAAATAAGGCAACCGTCAAAACGATAATTCCCATTCCACCAACCCATTGCGTCATGCTGCGCCAAAATAAAATACCCTTTGGTGCAGCTTCAATATCTTGTAAAACCGATGCTCCAGTCGTTGTAAAACCTGATACCGACTCAAAAAAGGCTTCTGCAAAAGTAGGAATAACACCACTAATCAAATACGGCAACATTCCAGCTAAAGTCATACTTACCCAACCCAAAGTCACGATTAAATAACCCTCTCGTTTATTCACTTTCGCTTCGCTACTAAAGCGAAAACTCCATGCCGCAATTCCTATCCCAATGGTTATAAATCCTGAAATGGTGAGTGCGTAAACATCCTCGCTACCGAAATAAAAAGAAAAGGGCAAACAGCCTAACATTAAAACACCAATCAAAATCAATAAAACACCAATGACATTCGATATTGGTTGAATATTTATCATAATTATTTTTCGTGAGTGTGGGTTGCGAGTTGTGGGCTACGAGTTGCGAGTTTGACCGTTTTTACGTGCAATAACTGACAACCTATTTTCTTTTTATTAATAAAAAAAGAAAACCCTTAACTCAAAATACACAATGTATAATTTGCAATTCATTTATAAAATTTAAAAAACTGAAACGAGTTGCGAGTTTGACCGTTCTTACGTGGAATAACGTAGAACTTATGACCCTAAAAAAATCGTTTAAACGATAAAACTCGTAACTCGAAACCCGTTATCTAAAGAAATTTTCTACTCGATAAATGGCTTCATTTTTAGTAAAGACGATTACTTTATCGCCTTTTTCTAATTGCAAATCACCATTTGGTACAAAACTCACATCATTCCTAATGACACCACCGATTAACGCCTGTTTTGGGAAATGCAAATCTCTAAGTGGATGTTTTGTGATGCGATTATCTTTATTAATTACAAATTCAATCACCTCCGCATCAACTCCGTGTAAACTTGCGATTGCCTGCACATTTCCCTTCCGAACATACCGAAAAATATTATTTGCCGCAATCAACTTTTTATTAATCAAGGTATCAATACCAATATTTTGGGAAATATGGATATACTCCGAGTTATCCACCAACGCAATAGTTTTATTCACACCTAACTTTTCTGCCATCAAACAGGCGATAATATTAGATTCGGTATTTTCCATCAACGCAATCACAGCATCCATTTTTTCCAAGCCCTCCTCTTTCAAAACTTGAACATTAGAAGGGTCAGCATGCAAAATCAACGCGTTATCTAATCGCTCCGTAAGGTATCTACACGCCTCTTTATCCTCTTCTACGACCGTCAAATTATAATCTTCTTGAAGAATTTTCGCAGTGATATAACCCAAGTTTTTACCACCCAAAATCATCACATTTTTGATTTCCTGCCTTGCCTTCCCAAGGATTGAAGTTATGTGCATAATATTTTCGTGATTGGTCAAAAGATAAACATGATCACCACGCTTAATCATCGTGCTACCTCTCGGAATAATGGTATGTTCGCCTCTCAAAATCGCAACCACTCGCAATTCGTATTCTTCATATTGGTCACCAATTTCTTCAAGGGAAAGATTGACCAATTTAGAATCATCACGAACCGTAATACCGATAGCCGATATTTTTCCATCTTCAAAATGAAAAACGTCCGTTAATTCATTCTCTTTTATCAATCGTTGAATCTCAATTGCTGCCAATTTTTGCGGCGAAATTAATTTATCAATGCCCAAATCACAGAATATTCCTCGCTGCTCTTCACATAAATATTCGTCAGAATTCACCCGAGCAATCGTTTGTTTTGCGCCCATTTTTTTAGCCAAAATAGCCGACATCAGATTATTTTTTTCTGAAGTCGTTACCGCCAAAAATAATTTACATTCAGCTGCCCCAGCTTGTGTTAATATTTCCAATGAAGACGAATCCCCCTTGATGGTAAACACATCTAATTGCTTATTCGCATTGTCCAAAGTCTCTTGCTTTTGGTCAATTAGCGTGATAGCGTGCTTTTCATGCGATAGCAATTTTGCTAAATGAAAGCCGATATCTCCAGCACCCGCAATGATAATTTTCATATTAATATTTTGTAATTCGTGATTTGGTATTCATTATTCGTAATCCGTCCCTCAAAAATTTGTCCCTTGTCCCTTCATTTTCCGTCCCTCGTTTTTTCGTCCTTTGCTACATACTCATCCGAAACCAACTCAATTCAGCGTCAGCGAATTTGTTATATTTGTTTGACCCTCTGATTGACTTTGCAAATTTCTTAAAATCTTTTTGACTTCTGTATTCCCTAAATGCTTTTTCTTGCAAAAACGCCTCATAAACCTTCTTATCATTAAAAACCTTCGCATTTTTTGCATTTTTTAATGCTAAAAACATTGCACTTTCATTTTTTTGCAACGCATAAATCACCGACATTTTATAATCCATCAAGCCGCCATACATTTCACCGCCCGATTCTGTATCCATGTTTTTAGCTTTTTTGTAATATTCCAAAGCCGAACCATATTGTCCTTGTTCCTTATAGGTATTTGCAATCTCCTCGGGTGCAAATTTCAGCTCCTCGTTCATCTTAGCAGACTGCTCAAAAGCGGCAATTGCTGCACCATAATTTTTTTGCTTTCGATAAATCATACCTTGATAAAAATACGCCATCGCCTCACTCGGATTCAAAGATGCCGCCTTTTTAATATCCTTTAAAGCAGATTCTGGGTCATCCAAAAAATAATGCATCGCAGCCCTATTAAAATAAGCAATAAATAAAGTATTATCCGCATCAATTGCTTTCGTAAACCACTTCTTCGCTTCCCGCATATCGTAACTTGACGGCACGGCAATATCTTGATTAAAATATCGAGCTGCACCAATATTATTATAAGCCATCGCAAAAGAAGAATCTATCAAAACCGCCTTTTTAAAATCAGAAATTGCATTATCATATTTTTTTAAATAACAATACGTCATCCCTCTATCATTGTAAGCGTAAGCATTAGAAGGGTTAATTGCTATTGCTTTAGTAAGATATATTTCTGACGTTTCTAACTCGCCCAAATTATAAGCCGCTCGTCCGGCGGAATAAAACGCCTCTCCGTTTTCAGGTTCTAATTCACAAAACTCCTCAAAATCCAATAATGCCTTCGCATATTCACCCAGTTTTGAATATGTTTGACCACGAGCATAATATGCTTGTGGATAAAAATCATAATCGACCAAAAAATCCGAAAAATACTGAATTGCTTTTTCGTATTCGCCCTGCCGTTTTGCCGTCAAACCATCTCTATAATCCTCATAATCAATTTTTTGTGGTTGAGCAAAAATCGAAAATGTTAGTAATAAAAAAGTAACTGAAATAATTAATATTTTCATTTTTTTGTTTTTTTTAGATTTGTTCGTTATTTCCAACACAATATTACAAATAAAACCAATACGTATTTTAATTCAAAGTTGACGAATCCGATGAAAATCATTTTTTAGGCTACGAAAGCCATTTTTCACCCTATATAAATAAATTGTAATTTAACCTAAATTAGGTTTAAATAACTGATAACCAAATATTTAACTTTAAAAATTAAATTCGAATTGTGCAATAAAAATCAAATTACGCTACTTATCTGACTTCCATTTCCTTTCATCTTAAAAAGATGGCGATTCCAAACGCTTTTTTGATACTTGTGTAACAATACAAAAAACGAACCGTCATTTAGACGGAATTATCAACTAAAAACGAAAATATTAAAATGAGAAAATCAATCCTATTCAGCCTTTTAATGGCTATGTCTTGTTATGCCTTTTCGCAAGGGAATATCAAAGGAAAAGTTACTAATGAAAACAATCAACCAGTAGAGTTTGCCAATATTTTACTCCTCAACGCAGCCGATTCCAGTTTGGCAAAAGGCGATTTATCCGATTCTATAGGAACGTATTATTTCGATATTTCGGCAGGGAAATATTTAATTTCTGTATCGATGATTGGCTACACCCGGATTTATTCTGATGTATTTGAACTCGGAACGGGAACTTATGTTGTGCCGACTTTATCGTTGGGCGAAGGCATAAAATTAGACGAAATCGAAGTCGTGGCAAAACGTCCGTTTATCGAATTATCTGCCAATAAATTAATCATAAATGTAGAAAGTAGCCCAACTTCTGCTGGCGATAATGCTTTGGAAGTATTGCGAAAATCCCCGGGCGTTCAAGTTGATGAAAATAACACGATTGCCTTAAAAGGCAAACAAGGCGTTTTGATTATGATTGACGGGAAACGTTCGTATTTATCCAGTTCAGAAATTGCTCGAATGTTGGAAAGTATGCCGTCGAGTAGCATCAATCAGATTGAAATTATCCTCAACCCGTCCGCAAAATATGACGCAGAAGGTAACGCAGGTATTATTAATATTAAAATGAAAAAGAATAAAAACTTAGGTTTTAATGGCAATATTACGACTGGCGGCAGCTATGGAAAATATCCTGGTGCAACTGGTAATTTTACGTTTAATTATCGCCAAAAGAAATTTAATGTTTTTGGAAATGTAGGTTCTTGGTACAATAAAGGTTTTCAAATTAATAATATCAAAAGAGAAGTGCCTTTCAACGGATTGGTGACCAAATTCGACCAAATTTCGGACAGAGTCAACTATTCGCAAGGGATTTATTACCGTGGTGGCGTCGATTTATTTTTGACGGATAAGACGACTTTAGGCTTTTTGGTCAATGCCAATCATGGCAATTGGAACTTTGAATCTATGACGAATACCAATATTTCTGGCGATAATCAAGCCCTGTTTTCATTGGTTCAAGCCAACAATCAAGGACGGAGCGAATGGGATAATTTGACGTATAATGTGAATTTCAAACAAGATTTTGGAGCAGGAAAAGAATTAACCATTGATGCGGATTATTCGACTTACAAAAGCGGTAATAATAGCACTTACGATAATTTTTATTTTAGTAATAATCAAGAAGTCGCAACGCCTTATTTATTGCGTTCAAAGAACGGTTCGGATATTGGAATTATGGCTTTCAAAGCTGATTATTCGCACTTAATTAGCGATAAAATCAGCGTGGAAGCTGGGGTGAAAAGTAGTTTTGTAACGACAGATAATGCCGTTGTTTTTGAAAATAAGGATTTGAATGACGTTTGGAATTACGATTCTTTACAATCCAATACCTTTGAATTTAAAGAAAATATCAATGCGGCTTACGTGAATTATAGCCAAAGTTTTGATAAAATGACGTTGCAAATAGGCGTTCGTGCAGAAAATACGAATAATCAAGGCTATTCTGCAACCTTGGATAGCACCTTGAATCGGGAGTATGTGAGTTTATTTCCAAATATCAGTTTATCCCACACCATCGGCAAAGACCACAGTTTGAGTTATTCGTACAGCCGTCGAATTGATAGACCGTCTTATGAGGATTTGAATCCGTTTGCTTACTTCTTGGATCAATACACTTTTGAAAGAGGAAATCCATTTTTGAATCCGCAATTTACCCACTCTTTCAACACGTCTTACGGCTACAAACAAACCGCATTTTTGACGGCAAGTTATGGCAGAACGACTGGTGCAATGACGGACGTAATCGAGCAAATTGATTCGTTGAATTTGACGTTCCAAACCAAAATCAATTTGGCGACTTTAGACAATGTTTCTATTAATTTATCTACCCCAATTCCAATTCAAAAATGGTGGATGGCGAGAGTCAATTTATCGGGAACATACAATAGTTTTCAATCTGAATACGCTGGCGGCACGATTGATAATCAGCAATGGAGTTTCAATGCTTACATGGCGAATTATTTCACGATTCGCAAAGGAACAACTGCTGAAATAAGTGGTTGGTATCAATCTCGCAGCCTTTTTGGCATTATCGAAATCTTGCCAATGTACGCTGTGAATTTTGGCTTTAGCCAAACGGTTTTGGACGGAAAAGGCACGGTGAAATTAAGCGGTAACGATATTTTTAACATGCAAAAATTCCGTGGCGTAATCCAACAGGATAACATCAATACGACAATCGACAATAAATGGCAAACCCGTCAATTGAGTGCCTCTTTCACTTATCGCTTCGGAAATGATAAAGTTAAACCGTCAAGAAAAAGAGGAACGGCAACGGATGAAGAACAGAAAAGAGCAGGTGGTGATAATGATTAATTGTGAATTAAAAGATACCGTCTAAGCGTATCCTTTTAAAAAACCATTAATAAAAAAACAAAAAAGCCTTGTGAAAATTATTTTCACAAGGCTTTTATAATTATTGCACAATAGAACGAAACTGCCAACCGAAAACTACTTAGTTGCGTTCTGCATTCGCTTCATTATATGCTTTTCCCATTGCTTCCCGTTCTCTGATTAAGTCCGCTTTTCTCAACAATCTTTCTTTTTTATTGTAAGCCGCAACTTGATTTTTGTCCAACATATTCACGATAAGACTTTCGCCATATTGAACCGTCTGATTAACGTGTGCATTGTGTCCTTCATTTCCTGCTCTTGCGTTTAGCTCTTCTAATTCATAAACGTTGTTCGCCGTCTTTAATGAGATTTCATAGACTTTTTCCGCTTGTTCTGGATTCAAATTACAAACTTCTTGTAAATCTTTCTGCACTTTCGTCGCATATTGCTCTGGCGTTACTTTCATAATTTCCAAAGCTGTTGAATTAGTTGTTGCACTTTGAGCGAAAGTGAAAGTCGCTACAAAAAGGAACAATACACCGAATATTAATTTTTTCATAATGTAATTTTTTTTTCAAATTATAGAAAATAGGACTTTTTATTACTGCTGAACTATTCCGAAATATCGGTATAATTCCAATAATAACAATCCAAATATAAGCCGTTACATTTAAAAACCGTGAAATTTTACTAATTATTCCTAATTGGTTTATACAAATCGAATGAAAAATTACAAAAAAGCATATTTCAACTTCAAATTCAAATCCAAACGGAAATCTAAACGATAAGGCATTGGTTTGAATTTCCATAAAATTAATTGCGATACAAAGCGGTGATTCATAAGACCTTTATACCTTTGTGACAAAATAGTTTTAAAACAAAAAAAAATGATTTTAATACAAGATAAAATACTGGTGGGTTTGGACGTTATCGAAGAGCAATTTCTTTGTAACCTCGATGCTTGCAAAGGAGCATGTTGTTGGGAAGGCGATTCGGGTGCACCTTTAGAAGCGGAAGAATTAAAAACTATAGACCGCATTTACGAATCGGTAAAACCGTATTTGCGACCTGAAGGCATTGCTGCCATTGAAGCACAGGGAAAATACGTGCAGGTCGAAGGAGGAGATTTCAAAGAATATGCCACGACTTTGGTGGACAATGCGGCTTGTGCATACATGACGATTGACAAACAAGGTATCTCAAAATGTGGCATTGAAGAAGCATATTTGGACGGTAAAACCGACTTCAAAAAACCGATTTCTTGCCACTTATACCCGATTCGTATTTCGGAATATGACAACGTCGATGCGTTGAATTACGAGCGTTGGGATATTTGTTCGGCAGCGTGTACGGCAGGAAAAAAAGCAAAATTACCAGTTTACCAATTCTTAAAAGAACCGCTTATTCGCAAATATGGTGAGGCGGTTTATA
>Ga0136555_1000750_pt1 | contig 12428 bp, 12 predicted proteins | sample AntRauTorckE5432_FD_104927 | JGI IMG/M metagenome (GOLD analysis project Ga0136555, IMG submission 104927) | Saline lake microbial communities from Rauer Islands, Antarctica - Metagenome Torckler E5 #432 | ecosystem: Environmental > Aquatic > Non-marine Saline and Alkaline > Saline | place...
CCTGATACTATCTCTACAACACCTGATATTACCTCTACAACACCTTCAACTAATCCTTCTACAACACCTTCTACAACACCTGATATTACCTCTACAACACAATAATTTTGAAAATCTGTTATTTTATTTGCCAAACATTTCTTTAATATTGAAATTGTATCTACAAAAATAACTTAGTGTGAATAATCCTATACCTATGGCAAGTATGGACCACTTGGGAAATTTACACGTGTCCTCAGACATTTGAAATAAATCACAAATCCACCCATAAGGTGCGTATATAAAAAATAATGCTGCCTGTATGAACAAGATAGAAAAAAATAGAAAAATTAAATTCATTATTTGTATTTTGGGAGCACTTGGTGTGGAATCTACCATAGTTACTTTTTTATTTAAAGTAAAGAATTTTTAAATCTCTCGGTCTAAATCTCGGTCTCCATCTCCATCTCTCTAATAAGGTATGGGTAACTTTTTCTTGACAAGTCTCTTTTCAAGGGTGGTTGTAATTTGTTGATCGTGTTCTGGACTGCACCGAACACTCCACACTAGTAAATCCGTGACTGCCGGTCCGTATATTTTATAGAGGTACACTGGAAGATGTTTTAAGAGGTAATACTCTGAGGAACACTGATCGTGATGTGAGGTTTTCCAGACTTTTGCTTCTTGATAATATTTTTCACCTACTACCTTTATGATATATGGTTCTGCTACTTCTTTGAGTGTAGAAGACAGACTGTCAATAAAATTAATAAAATCAATACCTCGTAGAATGGCGGGTATGCTTTTATTGAACGCAATGGACAGTCCAAAATCAATAATTCTAAATTCCAGGTCTTCTCCAGATTGCTTGAACATGACATTTTTAGGAAAAAGATCTCTATGCAGAATTCCGTGTTGGTGCATTTTGTGGATCATGCGTAGCACTTTCATCAATTGAGGTTCTGTTAGGGTGAGGTCATCTAAATCTCCATCAAAGCGATCTGATATAATAACGCCCTTTTTCCCTTCGTCACAGAGATAATATTTGTGTACCGGAATGCCAAAGCCCTTCAACCCTGCGTACTGCGTGATCTTGGCTTCAGCAAAAAACACATTCCAGACAAATTTCTTGTCGTAGCGAAAATCGAAGCGAATAACTTTTCCTACGTAACTGCATGTAGAGTTTTGGCAGGCTTGGTACACTGTACCGTAACTTCCTTCTCCCAACTGTTTTTCCGATTTTTTAATCTCCCACGAATCTACTCTGTAACAATCTTCTTGAATTTTTTTAGAGAGGTTTCCCAATTGGGGTAACCGAAAATAACGTACTTTGCCATTCATACTTTATCTAAGGTAAAAGATTTTTTATTAGTTGTGCTTTTGATGAATTTCCACGTGACAGGCAGTCTGGGCGTAGTGAAGAAATAACACAAACTACGTGTAGTAGGTGGTATCTTTGTTTAGTTTATCATTTTTTAAATCATTTTTTAAATTGTCTCGATGGATTCAACTAATGTAGACCATGCTACTGAATTTCCTTCCATATTAGAATCCAAGGCTCCTTTGCCTTCTCTTCCTTCTGCTCGCTTATGGCAAGTATTTGAAGACCTTCAGGAAGACCTTTCGGATCTACAGGAAACACTTGCAAAAAATTATGAAACTTCTATTTCTAATAATCCCTCACTGGGAAATTTAACGCTTTACCAAAAGGATGTCATCAAGACTCTTCGAGTGACCATGCAAGGATACCGCTCTGATCTGGGAAATCTGGAAACCTCGCTGGAAGAAATTTCTAGACGTTGCATGTTTGTTCGCGCTTTTACGGGGGCTGGAAAATCTCAAATGATGAAGGCACTATTGTGTTCTACTGACGTTCACCAAATAATTGGGAATAAGTATATGTTTGTAGTGGCCTCTAGGAAGGATGTAGCCGACCAACTCTACACCGATCTCTCCAACAAGAGACACGCATCCTACACGCGGATGGGGTTGGAGCGTAGGAAGGCTGAACAAATTGCCAGCATGGTAGAACGTGTCTCTTCTGAAGATATTAAAAAGTATCATACTAATCCTTCTCATCCTAAGAGCCCATACAAAAAGGTTATTTGGGTGACTTGCACTCAATCGCTCTACAACAATTTACATCTTATCCCGCCTCAGTGTATTGGATTGATTTTGATTGACGAGATTGACAATACCTCATTAGGTACAAACTACGCTCGCCTAATTCGATACTCAAATTTTGCTTTTATGGTGGGGTTTTCGGCTACGGATACGCTTCAAAGTGGAAAAAATGTGTGTTCTTTTTTGGGATTGTCGAATCCTACCTGTGAAGTGCCGTATGCTAAAACTTATTCTCAGGGTATGTCGAAAAAGTTTAAACGCGTTACCCTTTCGGGCACGTTTCAAAAACAAACACCCTCTGGAGGACAAATTATTAAGGGCATGGGTGATCTTCCTACTAAAATGAAGAATCAATTGCGTTGTCAGGAACTCGGAAGGGAGTACGTCAAGAAGGGTCTAGAAATGTTTGCTGAAAAGGCTCAAGAAGATTTGAAAACTTACGGAGTGTGCACTGCCATGGTAATCACTTTGGCCAATGCCAAGAATCCTACTTCAAAAAAATTGGCCAAGAATAAACACACAAACCCTACCGAAATGGTGTGGGACGCCAAAGATTTGGACCATTTTACAACCAACGTTGACGTTTTCGGAAAACCTACTACATGGAGAATTATTGAGGATCTTTGTGAAGAGTACAATACTCGGAGAGGCTTTCAACTCAACTCCATCTACATTACGGAAAAATTAACCGGAGAATATGTAAAAGAACAAGTCCAAAAGGGAATTATTAATATTATTGTATTTAAACAACGTTGGGAGCGAGGGATTGATCTGCCTATGATTTCTACTGTCATGTGTTTGAGATCCATGGATTATGCTGCGTACATTCAAACTGCAGGACGCATGGTTCGTCGGTTTGGCAACGTGGAAGGTCTCTTGATTGATTTTGGGTTTAATACGAGACACTTGTCTTACATGAAGAAATTTTCCAAAGCAGAGTGTTTTGAAATTGAAGATGTGACGGTGGACGTGTCTCCCTCTAGTCCTACCAACAACCAAACTGTTCAAATGACTGATACTCTGAATCCTCATGTGTTTGAGGTTATTCCTCCTCCCCCCATTAACTTTTCCCATCAAGAAGATTCCCCATTTCTTCCTATGAATGAGGACGATACTAAGTCTACCTCAGAGTCTTCTGACGGGATGGAAGGCGAACAACTTTCACCTCAAGAATTTGTGGATAGAAGACTTGAGCCCTATACTCCTTTTACAGTCTTTCACGACAAAAACCCCTCCAATATTGCGTTGGTCGATAGAATTGAACTCTTTCCTGAGGATGCGACTCATGTTCACTTGGTATACCGCTTTCCTCATTCTCGTAAGTCTGCCAAAGAAACACCTTCTCGTTTGGGTGCCATTTTGGCTGAAAAATCTATAACAACGGGTGGATTGAGTTGTCTCAAGTACCTTACCATTTCTGGAGGAGACACCTTGCTTGAAAATATTATGCCTTACAAACTTCGTGTCTATCTCCAAAATCATCCTACGATTGACGAGTATGAATATCCCCTCTCGTCTCATTTACGACCCAAAAGGGTTGCGTTTCAGCCTTCTGGAACTGAACTTCAAGAAGCAGAACAGTACATCTTGAACCTCCTCAAGGAAGAACCTTACAGGAGTTTGGAGATGAAAATTGTTACTGATGCAACCTGGAAACGTGCGACTACCATATCTAGCCTCTGTGGCAAGAAGGCCTCTGAGGAACACGTGAGTGTGTTGGAGTCTTTGGCTCAAGAAACACCCTCCCGACCTCGCCTGTTTGACAAGGTGGGAAATTCTCCGGGAATCTTCCGCCTTCGCTTTATGTCTCTCTTTCAAAAATATATTCCGGTACCAGTTTCCAACCCCTTGTCTCTGTTTCAAGGTAGAAAAAAACTGGTCAAACGGTCTTTTGAAGACTACTTGAGTGATGTAGGGTTGATATTGTCGGAAACTCCTCTCGTGGGTATGGGGTTGGAGTATGAACTCGAAGCAGATGTCAAATCTCTAACGAAACGTCGCAAAATTTTAAACTTGGTGCGAAAAACATACAACATACCCTCCACATCCTCCGTGACAATGGATCTTGACATGGATATGGATGAGGATTCGTGCTCTGAAGTACGGATGACATCTAGTGATTTGTTATCAATTCTTCGAAAAACTCAGACAACTTCTTCAGTTTACATTTTGTCCAAATTTGCATATGATAACAAGGACAAGGATATTACGCAAGATGATTTAATAAGGGTGGCACGAGATTCTATTCTCAAAAATTACACATATTGGGGAAAAAAGGGTCAATACATGATCTTCCAAAAACAATCTTCTAAATTTTATCGTGTCAATTCAGAAATTGTTAGCGTTTTGGATCAAGTTTTTGCATAGATAAATTTAATAAAATCAATCCAATGACGTTACACGTTACTGCGTTTCCCAACGCTTTAATTCGTTGACGATAACTTAGGCCTTGAGTCCAGTTGTCTGGAAATGTTTGAAGACGTTCTGCTTCAATAGGATGAATATTTCTCAGTTTTCCTAGACGTTTGTCGTTTATCCAATATGGACTTTTAGTAGTCAAAATTCGTGACTTGTCTTGATCTGAATCTGTGATGGGGTAGAATCCAATTCCCGCACCACGTCTTTTCCATTTGAGATAGTTGTGATAAGGCTTGGACAATTTGGAAACCAAGAGATCAACATTTTCCTTTCTCTCCAGAACACTCACAGGAAGGAGAATGTTCTTGACCCTGTCAGATCGTATTTTAGAAGGTAAATCCAAAATCCACGTTTGTAGAGGAATATTAGTCCAATACAACCTTCCTCGATGTTGAGCACTGACAAGGTTGGAATTGAGGGCAATTGGTTCTACCCCTAATTTTTTTGTTATGATATCTTTATCTTCCGGGCGCATTGACTTGACGTTTTCTAAAATAAAATACTTGGGTTTGTACTTTTTCAAGATGCGCAAGTATTCAAAGAATAATCTCGATTTGGAACCTTGCAACCCCCTCACTCCGTTTATGTTCGTACTGCTTAAATTTTGACACGGACTTCCCCCCACCAGCAAGTCAAAACTAAGTGGTCCTTTAATGTTTTGCACTGGACCCAGATAGGGGTGGTCAGGAAAATGTTTTTGGTACACCTTGAGGGTGTGAGGATCTATCTCACTGTACCCCACACAAACAGCCTTGGGGAAGACAGATTCTATGCCTACCTCAAACCCTCCTATCCCGGAAAACAGAGATAGGTAACGTAATGGTTTGTTAGATTGGTAATTAGGTTTCATTTAATTTTTATTACTACCAACTAATTAAATAAAATATCCTGCCGTGGATAACTCACATTCATACGGAAACGTTACCTCTGTGGTTTCGATTTTCTAAAGTAGGGTTTTATTTACTTGTGTTTTGGGTGAATTTCTACATGACAGGCAGTCTGGGCGTGGTTTGTGGGACTGTACTTACATTGAAGCACGGCATGATCTTGCTGGTTATTCAACTGCTGAATTCTTTGTACGTGATTGTTGCAGCAGGGTGTGTGGTGTACCATGCTGTTGTCCCACCCGCACTGAACAGGACAAGGATCGCAGTGGGATGTCAGGACAGGTCCCATGCCAGATCCGGCTGTGGCATACATGTGATTGGGTTTTCTACTTGAAGTATCCATCTTGATTTAATGTTACACAAGATTTTTCTTACTCACATAATGGTTATTGGTCTGAATATGTTTGATTTTCCTCATCTTGTTTAGGTTCTTCCAAAAGTTGTTGAAACTCGTCTTGTGTTAACGTTTGAACTTCATCTCTCCCCAACCGTTTTAAAAGGATGTTTTTAGATTTAATACCGGCATTGTACAACAATAAAGCAAAAGATGGAAATGTTCGTGATACGGGTAAGGCCACAGGTTTCATAATCTCTTTAAACATACCCCAAAGCGTACTAAAGGTCATCTCTATAAAAAACATTATGATCTTTCCCCACAGTTTTGCGGCTTGTAATCCGGCTTGACCTGAAGATACTTTTTTTTCAAACTTCCAAGGTTTTATCTCTACTTCCCACCCAAAAGCCTTTCCTAACCATGTACCTGCTGTTCCTAAACTAAATAAAACTGCATTAAAGAGCATAGCCCCCACTTCTTTAAAAAACAGAGGGACCACTTTCATGAAACCACCTTCAGTTTCGCACAAACCCGTGTAACAGATGGCAGTAGTGGCCAAGAAAATCAACAAGACAAGTAACCAATGAGCATAAAATATACCAGCCATCATACCAAAAGAGGAAATCACCAACCTCATAATTCTCCGAAACCCTGTTCCAAAAAATCCCGCCAGCGTGTAGAGGTTGTTTTTATTAACAACTTTTGAAGCCACGTTACTGGAAGATTCAAGTCCCTTTGAGGTTTTTGTTTTAAAAAGTGACATGATGCTGTCCAAAGCCCCTCTAAATCCTCTTTCGTAGTACGCTTGTTTGATTAAGGAGTCACCCGTTTGCATCACTTTTTTAGGGTTCCACCCTTTCATTTCATGAGCGGATAGATTTAACAGATCACTAAACCCTGATTTGTTATACTTGGAGGTCATATTTATTTACTAAGGACATATTATTTCACTACTATGTGTAACTACAAGGATAAATTTATCTCTTTATTTCTTGGTTTACTATTTTCTAATATGATACAAAACCCCATAATGGATGATGAAAAAATAGACAACTGTTCTGTTGATAACTGCCCCATCTGTCAAGATAGTCTAGAGTGTGTAGAAGAAAATACCACCACACCACTCCCTCTGAGAACACTACCTTGTAATCACGTATTTCACAGAACATGCATTGAAGAGTGGATTAACTTGAGAAATCTCTGTCCCATCTGTCGGAAGGTGGCGGACGAGACTAAACCTGTTTTAAAATTAGATACAGATGATGACATGACTCGAGAAATGATACAATCGTTAATTATGAGAGACATGCGCAACTCTTTAGGAAGATTATTTTTTAGAAATATTTTATCAGATTTTAATTTTGATATTACGAGTAGTAGTAATCCTTCAGGTTCTATGGGATCAAGAATATTTGTACTAGACGATATACCGAATCCGATTCCAATTCCTCCAATTCAATCCCTATTTAGTAGAGGTAGACACTTTAGTTTTCCAATCACGCAAGAGGCGGAACCTTTAATGCATGAAGCAGACTCGTCATGTTTTATGGTCCAGTGTTCTTATTGCAAAAAATCGCAGTGCTACGAACACGGTTCCATGCAACGCTGTGGTCACTGTCATCAAATACGTTATTGTAACAGAGAATGTCAGCGTGCAGACTGGCCTAATCACAAATCCTATTGTGAAAGTGTGAGAGAAGAACAAAAAACTCGTGAATAAATTATTTTTTTTTTATTTTAAAGGTTGGATGAGGAACATTGTGAAGCGATAAGGTACGGATCAGAACTGTGATGAGTCATCATAGTATTCACACAATCCTTTACATTAAGAGTTTCTACCTTGTCGCAAGGTTTTGAACAGATTGAGGTGCAAATCTCATCATTAAACCCGTACAAGGTACACTGTGTATAATTAAGAACATCTTGATTGTACGAGGTTTGGTAGGGTTGGTGTAGAGAAAAATACTGATTGTAGTGTTGATCACCCATGATTGGTTTTATCTATGGGAAGAAAATTTCCAAACGGTATGCCCAACCATTGTTGTTTTTCCTCGATATTATCCTTCACAATACACAGGTGACAGAGTGACTGGCGGTCTTGAAAAACTTGTCTGGGAGTCAGAGGAATGGGTGGTTGGTGCCAAGTGCCGGGCATGATGTGAACACCCTCCCCTCCTTTCACGTGAAGAAGTTTTAGTTGGAGATTCGATCCGCGCCCTCTTCCTAGCAACATTAAGTAAGGGTCATTTTGATAGGGAAAAATGATTTGACTGGATTCGGGGTGGCAGTTGTATTCTCTAGTGAGGAGTGTGTGGTCTTTCAATCTTCCCACTATGTACTCTCCACTGTTCACGGCGTGGTTGACTCCCTTAACGGTATCACCATCCCACCACATGACAAAATCTCCCGAGGTTTCTTGTTTGGGTACCCAAATAGTTTCCAAGATGCCTGAGGAGGGCCTACATGTGGTCAAATTGTTAAGATCTGGATCCCACGTCAAGTCGTTTATAATCACATCTTCTTGCGTTATGCTGTTTATTTTGTGCGCCCACTCTGGTTTTATATGATCAAAATCCGTTATTTCTAGGATTTCGGATGGGTGGGGAGTAAAGCGTGATAAAAGTTCATCAGAGTAATCTCCGTAGCCACTCATGTTTATGTAGAGGAAGTGATAATTTTATTTTGACTGTGAACTTTAGGTTACAAAACGTTGCGTGTGTAGTGGGTGTGGTGGGTAGTGTTCATAAAATTTTCCAAGACTCCTGGGGCTTCAAACTCTTCTAAAACGGATAGTATGTGTTGGATGTGAACAGGATTATGAACATCAATTTCATACCCTAAAGACGATTCAACCCTTTCCTCTTCATAATCATCTTCATAGTCATCTTCCTCCATGAATGTAGGAGGGTTGTTTTCTTCTTCAATTAAATCAGCCATGGATGGTTTTTGTAGGGGGGGAGGAGGTGATTCTTTTTTAGTTTGAAGAGAGGGATCTTTCTTGAAAGCATCCTTAATGCGTTTTTTCTGTGCTTTAGATAACACTACACCGTCTACAACAACTTTATCATTTTTACAACACTCTTGGTATAATTGTATTAGATCAAACTCTTGTACTTTGTGATTTAATCTGAACCGTATCGACATGTATACTGATTTAAGTAGAGCAACAGAGTTATGTCTATCACATGATCGCATTCATCAATTGTAGTAAAGATATTCAACTAGGTTTGTTTTAATTTCGTTAACCCTCATTTTTCACACAATGTCCTCACCAACAAAAATGTTAATAAAAACTCAAGATCCACAAGTTAGGGATTATCTCGAACAAAAAGGAAAATATCTTTACCAAACCCACGAAGTCTTTAAGTATGTTCCTCGTGTTGGATGAAATCTAACATGATACCCGTGGCCGTCATGCGCATTACATCTAAGAATGTGTAATCATTATTTTCTGCATATTCCCTAAGACTCTGTCTGAGAATAGGAGTATTCATCACTCGGAGGGTACGCTGACCAAGATTTCGAAAGGTGGTTGATTTTTCTTCCAACAAAAGTTCTAATAAAAACCCCACTGAAACGATACCATCATGTATGTAGCGTTTGACTTCTTCAAGATTCACAGTTATGGTAATATGTCTTCTACAATAGGGACAGGTTTGTTTTTCCTCAAACCACCTTGTGATGCATCCTCTGTGAAAGGTGTGTTTACATTCTAACTCGTATCTATCCACCTGTTCCATGACAGACAGACAAATACTGCAAGAATCATCATCCATGAAAAAAATATTTATTACTCTTCATACATTTAATTCCTAGTCTGGGTAAAGTTAGATTTATTTTACCAAGTTTTGGTTATGCCCTGTAGTACTTGAGAATATGTGGGTTGAGGGGAAGATCCGTTGTATTTTTGAAAGGTCTCGTAAGATGGCATGCAGGTCTCTTGACCTAGTTTAATCCATGCCTGGCTAAATTCTTCATAGGTCATGGGGACTCTATTCTTCCAACTACCAAATCCATCACCCCAACAATCTTGACAGGGAGGTCCTCTCCAATAACATTCTGCACAGGGACCATCTGGCCTCTGACAGACTTCTCTAGTCTCTGGGAACTCGCTCTGTTGTTTGCGACAATTTCCAAATAATTCTCTGCAGGGACAGTCATCATATTGCCGCACCTCATAGTTAAAACAATGATCACACAACATCCTCTCATAATGGGAACCACCGAAATAATAATTCTTTCTAATAACCCACATTTCGGCACCTGTGGTACACCTGTGGTACATATGAAGACAACAATCACATTGAAACGAACATGGACGACACCCTGTCTCTCTTTCCCACGACATGATGAAAAAAATGAGAGTTAGATTAGATGGATTTAATGTGGTAAAATGAACTAATGTAGTATGATTATTTATTTGTTTGTGTCACTGTTACAATTTTACAACTCCTCATCCATCATAAGGGATATCATCTCTTCTCTATCTGCCTCCTTTTTCTTTTCCTCTTCCTCTTCCTCTTGGAGGCTGATGTAATATTCAAGATTTTGGTGGTAATGATCTATCATGGATTGATTTGTGATAAGAAAGCCTCGATCTGCGTATTTTTTAGATCTCTCGACATATTTATGGAGGTTGTATATTTGAGTTGTGCGTTTGATTTTATTCGAAGAGATAGGCTCAAGTTTCATAAACGTGGCTCGACGATTAATTATCGATTCCATATGCGGAATTTCTAATGTCCTCCCATCAAAGATTACTTTACAAATATCCAGATCAAACATGTCTTTAATAATGTTAGCAGGTGGTATGAGAACGCTGGGTGTGCTATACGAGTAACAGTTACGTTGAAGTTCATAGTTTCGATTTGGTACTATTTCATCATATCTAATAACTTGAAATTTAACATCCTGAGGAGTGGAGTATTCATTCACAGAATCAATAAAATTATTATTATGAGACATGTAATTTTTCCACGCTAATGTATTTTTGACACCAGGTGTACGACGAAACATGTGTTGTTCCAAATACGTTTCGGTGGCAACCGAATTGTGAAAAATATCAATGTCGTTAGCAAAATTGGATCCCATAATAATACTGAGAGGAAAACTACCTGCAACCACGGCTCTGGACATGGACAACAAAAAATGAAACCATTCATCAAAAGCAAGCACATTACCTCTCTTCGATTCGTATTGGGAACGATCCCTTACGCGAAGTGTTCTTTCCGATATATATTTTGCGTGCGTAGCGTTACCTACCTGAATGAAGGATTCACCTTTTCTGGCCCACTCCAGAATATCACTTTCCATGCGTTTTGTGAGGTTGTTGTAAAATTGTGTTTTAAACATGGGATACACAGTGTATCTAGGATCACAGTGTTTGTAAAAATTTTTGCACACCCGACTTAGGGAAATCCAGTCTACAATAGGCAAAAAATCTTTCAAGATTGAAAAATAAAAATTGTAAAATACAGTCATTTATTTAAAAACACTACACCAAAATGTAAAGTGGCCCATAAACGAAACATTTATTTTATTACAACAACGTGGAATTTACAATAGTTCCTGCTCCGGCAGACACGTTGAGATTAGATGGTTCAACGATCCAAATCTTGCCTCGTCATTTAATCAAGTGTATTAATAACTACAAGTTTAATGGATAGAGAACTTATTAGAAGTTCTAGTCGAATCAGTCTTCAAAAAAGTCATCTAATGAATGAGACCCAGGAAAATAAACCTCACCACTACAAATACTTCAAGATAATAATTTAATAATCAAAGATGTTGCAAATTTGATAAAGAAATACATACGACCGTACGAAACAGCGAAATCTCTGGAACAACGTATCACAAACGACATGGAAACACTTGTGAATGCACACCTTCACGTGGCTGTAAATAAGATCATCTCATATCTACATAAAAATGCAGGACAAGACCCTTACATATACAACAAGTCTTCTTTTACTCTAAATAATGCAATTCTCTGTCTTTTTAATAAGTCCTTTGATGTGTTAGATTGGTTTAGTGAAACTATGACACATCGTGTGGAGAAAACTATGAAAAATTTAGGATTTAATGTGTTTGAGTGTAAGTGTAAACAAACTTGTTATGTTTACATGGATATTATGACACGATCAATACAGTGTAATAGTTGTGATAGATCTTACAAATTACCTAAAAAATAAACAATTTATTTATATACTTTTTCAAGTATTTCCATGGCTTCCTCGTAGGTTTTGACATGTACCACATCACCAACTCCAATATTCCATTTTGGACCCGGTACACAAAATTGAGGGAAATCTCCCACCATAATAATAGGAATGCAGTGTAATCTGGCAACTAAAATCTCATGCCATAGTTCACGATAGTGATGATGTGGATTATTCATAAATACCAACACTCGATCGGCACAAATTATAAAATTATTTTCTTCATCTAGAATAGGATTTGTCCAGTCATTTAAAATATCAAATCCTCTCTTTTTTATATCCGGAATAAATCTTTCAATTTCATCATCTTCCAACTCGTCCACAACCAAATAGAGACTAGGGGAGTGTTTACGATTATCATTAGTATTGTTGGGTAGGATATCAGAGCAAGTGAGGGAACTCATGAAAATCAAGTAAGTACCCCCTACTAGAGTAATAATTCCAAATGGTTGAGGTATGAACAGTAAA
>Ga0136555_1000751_pt1 | contig 12420 bp, 13 predicted proteins | sample AntRauTorckE5432_FD_104927 | JGI IMG/M metagenome (GOLD analysis project Ga0136555, IMG submission 104927) | Saline lake microbial communities from Rauer Islands, Antarctica - Metagenome Torckler E5 #432 | ecosystem: Environmental > Aquatic > Non-marine Saline and Alkaline > Saline | place...
GAGGGTTCGCCTGACCGCGTTGATGCGTTGGTGTGGGCGTTAACTGAGTTGTTCCCGCAGATGGTAAACAAAAAGCGCAAGCGCAAGCGGGACCACGCCGCGCCTACTAGTTGGATGGGTTAGGAAAAAGCTATGAGTGATTATTTTGATGATTATGTTAAAGATATTCCAGATGAGCAGCGGTTTAGCCCCAAAGCTGGGCCGCCAGAGGAACAACAGCAATTACGAGGGTTTCTCATTAATCATCCATGGCTTGAACAGATACAGGCGCAGATTAAAGATGAAACAGGTCAGAAAATCCCATTAGGGGGCTTGCTTACTGATATTATGGGTTCTGGCGATTACGATTATCAAAGGGCATACGATATTCGTGGCTCTGACATGTTCTCTATCGACCCTGGCACGAACACGCAGCACGGATGGAGCAGAGGCGAGGACGGCGAATGGCTGAAATCTCCGAACCATGGCACAGCATGGAAAGAGATATTCTGGAACGAAGCGGGGTATAGCCCTGACACTGCATGGAATAGCCCACACCCACCGTTGACACGGGCACAGGCATCCAAAGGATTACTCAGCACCAAGGAATAATACTTCCTGATAACACCCTTGTTACGGGGAATGTTACCAGTTTTCTTATTCTACACATTCATTTGGTAGTTTACATTGACCTGCCGTTCTGTTTAGCGTAAAACGTATATAACAAATTAAAGGTGTATAATGGACAAACTTCTCCTTGAGGCTAAAGAGGCGTTCAAAGCTTGCGTTGATTATGAATCAAATCAGCGTGAGATGTCTCGGCAGGAATACAGCTTTGCGCGTCTCGGGAATCAATGGCCCGAGGGAGTCCGCAAAGAGCGTGAGACTGACGGCAGACCATGCTTGACCATTAACCGCCTGCCTTCATTCATTCGCCAGGTTGTTAACGACGCTCGGCAGAACAAGCCAGCCATTCGCACCATTCCCGTTGACGACAACGCAGACGTTGAAACGTCCGAAATCATCAATGGCCTTATCCGTAACATTGAGTACAGATCCGACGCAGGCGCAGCGTATGACACCGCAATTGAGTGGGCAGCGTCCAGCGGCATTGGTTATTTTCGGATCAACGTGGACTATGTGTTCAATGACCAATTCGAGAAGGACATCACCATTGAGCGGGTTATGAACCCGATGTCCGTCTATGGAGACCCCGACAGCACCGCGGTTGATTCGTCTGATTGGAATAAGGCGTTCGTTACTGAGTGGATGCCGACAGACCAATTTAAAGAGACTTACCCGAACGCTGATGAAGTTGACTGGGACTTCACAGACGCTCGAGACCGCCAAGAATGGTTTGAGGAAGACCATATCCTTATCGCTGAATATTGGAAGCGTGAGGAAGTCACGGACACCCTGCTTATGTTGTCTGACGGGCAGGTGATGTATCAAGAGGCATACGAGAACGGCAAGGAAATCTTCGATGCCCTCGGCATTGAGATTGAGTTCGAGCGCGAGACATCGACGCGCAAAGTCACACAGCACATCATGAACGGTCAGGAAATTCTTGAGGAAAACGAGTGGCAGGGTCAGTTCATTCCGATCATTCCGGTTTATGGTGAAGAGGTGGTGGACGATGGTAAGCGGTACTTCCACGGCCTAACGCACCAATCCCAAGACGCCCAACGCACTTACAACTATTGGCGCACGGCATCGACGGAGCTTGTCGCGCTTGCACCCAAGGCCCCTTGGGTGGGGGAGGAGGGTGCGTTTGATGCTGACGACAACTGGGCTACGGCCAACACCAAAAACCACCCATACCTAGAGGTATCACGCGGGCAGCAGTTGCCAGTGCGTCAGCCCTTCGCTGGTGTGCCAGCGGGCGCATTGCAAGAGGCCATGAACTCGTCCGACGATATCAAATCAATTTTGGGAATGTTCGACGCATCCCTAGGTAACAGCGTGAACGAAGTCAGCGGCATCGCTATCCAGCGCCGAAATCAAGAGGGTGACACATCTACGTACCATTTTCAAGATAACTTGACCCGCGCGATTCGTCACGCTGGCCGCATTATCGTGGATCTTATCCCCCACGTTTACACGCGCCCCCGCATTTTACGTATCTTGGGCGAAGATGGCGAGCCGCAGGAGGTCCCGGTAAACCAGCCGATCGACCCCAACACCATGCAGCCAATGGATCAGGGCTTCGAGCAAGGCATGGAGCGCATCTTCGACCTGACCGCAGGCAAGTATGACGTGCAAGTTAAGGCTGGTCCGAACTTCACTACCAAGCGCCAAGAGGCTGCAGAACAAATGATGGATATGCTCCGCGCATTCCCGCAGGCTGCGCCGTATGTCGGCGATCTATTGGTTAAGAACCTTGATTGGCCGGGAGCGGATGAGATTGCTAAACGGCTTAAGGCCATGCTCCCGGCGCAACTGCGCGAGGACGAGCAAGACCCGATGGTAGCTCAATTGCAGCAGCAGCTAGAGCAGGCCCAGGGCATCATCAAGCAGTTGTCTGATATGCGTGATATCGAAGAGCAGAAAATCGCCGTTGACAGAATGAACGCAGAAACAAAACGCATCGAATCCGGTATTAAGCAAACGAGCGCCAATATCGACGCATACGAGGCGAACACAGAACGCATGGAAGCCGATGTAAAGCAGCGCCAGGGCAACGACAAACTTGCCGTTGACCTTTTGGGCACTGCTAACAAGGCCAGGCCATCGTCGGCACCGAGGCCGCAACCCGGTATGACCCCAAGAGGAATCAACAATGTTTGAACAAACGGACAGCCCTGTAGAGCAGGAATCCGCAGCCCCCGTAAATGATGCGCCGGAGACGGAGAACGCACCAGAACGGAAACCACGGTACGAAGACCCGACGCCGCCGAAGCCCGAAGGGGTTTTGGAAGACGTTGAGCCTTCCGATCCTGACGAAGACCTAGTGGCTTTGGTCGATGACGAAGACGGGCAAGCGGATACCGATGAGTCCGAACCCGAACTCGTGGACGTTGAGTGGGAGGGTAAGACCTACAAACTCACGCCCGAAGTTAAAGACGCCCTTATGCGTCAAGCCGACTACACCAAAAAGACGATGGAAGTAGCCGAGCAGCGCAAGGCGTTTGAGTCGCAACAGCAGCAATTCCAGCAGACTGTTCAGCAGCAGGAGCAATTCTTTGAGGATGCGGCAAACGTCCGCGCAATCGAAGGGCAGCTAAAGCAGTTTGATCAGGTTGATTGGAATCAGCTTAGTTATGACGACCCTGTAGAGTTTCAGCGGTTAGATTTTCAGCGACGCCAACTCATCGAGAACAGAAATAACCACGTCCAACGGATGACACACGCACAGCAAGAGGCGGCTCAGACGCAGCAACAAGAGGTTGCCAAGCTGAAAGAGCAAGGGCTGAAGCAGTTAGCGAAGGATATTCCGGGTTGGGGCGAAGAGACAGCCAAGACCATCTTCAAAGCGGGGATGGATCATTATGGCTTTAACAAGCAAGAGATGGGCAGCGTATTAGACCCTCGGATGGTCCGAGTGTTGGACGATGCCCGTCGCTATCGTGAAATCGTGGCAAAATCAAAGTCGAAGAAAGCCCCACCGCCTGTAGAGGCAGAACCTGTCAAGCCGATCAAGGGAAAGAGCGCTAAGGCGTCAACTGACCCTGATAACATGTCCACTAAGGAGTGGATGGCGTGGCGGGAGAAACAGGTGAAGGCCAAAAACCGACGTTGATTAGCCCTTATATTGGAGTGAAAACCAATGGCTAACACCCTTCTTACCCCTACGATGGTTACGCGGGAAGCCCTGCGCATCCTTCACCAAAAGCTGAACTTTGTCGGCAAGGTTAACCGTCAGTACGACGACAGTTACGCCAAGTCCGGCGCTAAAATTGGCGACACGTTGAAGATTCGCCTTCCAAACGAGTACAGCGTCCGCACCGGTCGCTCGCTCGACGTTCAAGACACGACAGAGACCAGCGTTGATCTGACTGTTGCCACCCAAAAGGGTGTGGATATGAAGTTCACCAGCGTTGATCTGACGATGGACATTGACGACTTTTCGGAGCGCATTCTTGAGCCTGCTATGTCGGTTCTGGCTGCGAACATCGAATACGACGCCATGTCGATGTATAAGGACGTGTATCAGGAGATCTCCGACGTTGGCGCGTCGATTACCCTTCCTGACGTTCTTAACGGCGCTAAGGCTCTCACGGACAGCCTAGCACCATCGAGCGAGCGTTGCTTGAACATGAACACGCAAGACAACGTTGATCTCGTCAACGCCTTGAGTGGTTTGTTCAACCCGAACAGCAACCTTTCTTCGCAATACCGTGAAGGCATGATTGCTAATCAATTCGTCGGCTACAAAGAAGTCTACGAAAACACCATGTGGCCAATCCACACCACCGGCACCGACGACGGCACCGGCGATTATGTGGTTAACGGTGCAAACCAAACCGGCGCCGCTGTTACCGTTCAGACGGGCACGGGCACGTTTAAGAAAGGCGACATTGTTACGTTTGCCGGGTGTAATCGTGTTCACCCCGAGACGAAACAGGACACCGGCGCGTTGCAGCGGTTTGTCATCACGGCAGACGTTGCTGCTTCGGCGACTTCGTTGCCAATCTCGCCTTCGATTGTTGTCACCGGCGCACGTCAGAACGTCTCAGCTTCCCCAACCGATACTGGGCAAGTGTTCAAGCGTGAGTCCGACAACAGCACGGCAATCGGTGCATCGGCTGACTACGGCATTTCAATGGGCTTCCATAAGGATGCTTTCGCATTTGCCACGGCTGACTTGATTATGCCGGGCGGCGTTGACTTTGCCGCACGTGAACAAATGGACGGGATTTCGATGCGTATTGTTCGCCAGTACGACATCAACAACGATGAAATCCCCGCCCGTCTTGACGTGCTGTATGGTTACAAGACGTTGCGTGCACAACTCGCTTGCCGCTACGGCTTCAACTAAGGTGAATGGGTGGCACCCTTTAGGGTGTTACCCTTCCACCCTTGAAACACAAGAAAGGAGCCTATCATGGCTGTTAAACAACTCTCAGACGGCGGACCAGACGGCACTGTTTTAGGTCGGGACGCCACCACGGACAAAATCGGCTTTTACGGTGTAACCGCTGTTGCTCAGCAAACCGTTACCGCCGTGGCGACGGGTGCCGACGCGGCAGCCATCGTAACGACCCTTCAAGCATTGCAAGCGGCCCTTGAAACGGCCGGCTTGATTGCTGATTCCTAAGTGATGGGGTTGCGCTTTGAAGCAGTATCTGGCGTTCCTGACGCACAGATTGCCGCCAACAAGGCGTATTCTCGCAGCCTCGGCTACCCTGAGATATTACCAGGGCAAGTCGGGGCTGCGGCCCCCCGCTTGGCTGTTGTGGGCGGAGGTCCATCCATTGCAGGCCAGCTTGACCAAATTCGAGACTTTGATGGCGAGGTATGGGGCGTCAACGGCACGTGGCAGTATTTAAAGGACCACGGCATTAATTCCACATTTTACACGATAGACCCGATTTGCAGGGTTGCGGGAAGGCCGTCAAAAGCGATCCTCGGAGATTTTGTTTGTAAAGATTTGTTAGACGATTTACGCGGCGCTGACATTGAAATTGTGCCTTTTGGCGACGGACTTAACCAGCACGTTACAACCTCGGCTGGATCGGTGCCGTTCTTCGCTATGTGGCGCGGACATAAGCATATCACATTATTTGGGTGCGATAGTAGCTTTGGAGAGTCAACGCACGCCTACGAGCTTGAGGCGCACCACAATTACATATGGGTTGAGTGTGGGGGTAATGAATACCTAACTAGCCCCGAAATGCTTATGCAGGCCATCGAGATTGCAAAAGTAATCAATACCTTTCCACATTATATTAATGTAGAATGTGGTGGCATATTGCAGGCAATGATCGACAGCAACGGTGATCATGAAGTGACACACGTCTGCTCGGAAATTTACAAACAGGTAGCATCATGACAAATGGTTTCAAGATAGACGCTCAAGGCATCATCCCGTCTCCGTCTCTAGCAACAATTTTATAGGTGATTTATGGCTAACTACAGCAAAAGAGTGTACAAAGTAATTGACGGCCAACTCAAGAAGGAATGGGACGGCCCGAAGGAAGGATGGTTTGCGACCAAAGCCGAAGCCCAGGGCGATGGTGGCCCTGATCCGATTAAAGAGGCAGAGGCTGAATTGAAGGCGTATGAGTCTAACACGTTGACGCCTCCTAAGAAGCTCGGGCGTCCGTTTAAAAAGGGCTAATTGAATGGCAATCTCGACTTACGCGGAATTACAGGCGGCACTTCAGAACTACACCGGGCGCTCTGACTCTGCGTTCACAAACCTGGTGCCGGAGTTCATTAGCCAGGCTGAGAACTACATCAACCGCGAGATACACTGGAATCCCGGCATCACTGAGGCGACCGTGAGCCTATCCGCGTTTGCCGATACCGCTGCATTGCCTGCGGGTTTCCTTGAGATTATCGACCTTAAATATCCGTCAAATGATTATTTCATGGAACAGATTGCGCTTGATAAGTTGTTGGGCATTTACGACGACAACGAGGTCCGGCCAAACTATTTCGCCGTCGCTGACACGTTCCGATTTAACGCGCCGTCCGATGCTGCTTATTCCCTAGACTGCAACTATTACAAAAAATGGGACATTGCGGCAGATTCAACGAACGAACTCATGACTCAATACGAGGACGTATATTTGGATATGTCCCTTTGGAGGGCGTTCAAGTGGATGCGTAACGCAGAACAGGCAAATGCGCATTTTGCGACGGCTGACGGCGAACTGCGCTCGATCAACAAGGCCTACGGCCGCTCTAAGCGCCGCGCAATGGTCACTGTTGACGCTGGGCTACAGGTGCCACGCAAAACCACGTTTAACATTAATAATGGGTATTAATAAATGATACCTTTCGCCGCATATCTCCCCGACCAGCCGGACTACGAAAACCCTGGGTCCGCGTTCATTAAGAACGTGCTGCCGCGCACGGAAAACAGCTATTCGCCTCTGTCTGATCTCGCTGCGGTGTCTAATGCGGTCGGCAGCGGTACGGTACGCGGTGCGGGGTCTTTGCGAGATAATGACGGCCTCGTTTATAACTTTGCGGCTGACGAGGATGATTTATTTCTTCTATCTACAATGACATGGGGCAATGTTTCGTCATCTGCCGGGGCTTATACAATCAACGCCGATTTTCCAGTTAATTTCATTCAGTTTGGTGAGCGTGCCATCGCTATTATGGGCCTGCAAGATGACATTCAAACATATCTTATGGGAACGGATTCGGCATTTTCGCAGTTAAACAGCGCAGCCCCGCGCGCAAAGGCCGGCAATGTCATCGGAGATTTTGTGATGGTCGGCAACACGTTCGACAGCACAGATGGCGAGGTTCCTAACCGTGTATGGTGGTCGGCATTTAATGACCCTACAGATTGGCCTACAATCGGGTCTTCGGACGCTGCGGCAAAGCAATCAGACTTTAATGATATCCCGACGGGCAGCCTTGTCCAGGCGGTAACTGGCGCTATTGGTGGTACAGACGGTGCAATCTTCATGGAAAAGGCCATTTATCGTGTAGTATACGAAGGCCCGCCCACAGTTTTCGGGTTCTATGAGATTGAGCGCGACCGTGGGGCTTATGCGCGGAACAGCGTTGTCAACGTGGGGTCCGTGGCGTTTTATCTGGATGAGACGGGCTTCTTTGCGTTCAATGGTGTTAGGTCAACGCCTATCGGAGACCGTCGCGTAGACAAGACATTCTTTGCCGATCTAAACGAGACATACGTTGCGCGTATCTTTGGTGCTGCCGACACCATCAACAAGTTGGTGTTTTGGGCTTACCCATCAACAAACTCGACAGACGGAACGCCGGACAAACTGATCATCTACAACTGGTCCATTGACCGTTGGTCTGCGGCAGACGCTAACGTGCAATTTTTGCAGCGTGGACTAACGCCGGGATATACGCTTGAGGAATTGGACGCGTTTAACTCTAACCTTGATGCGTTGCCATTGTCCCTCGATAGCCGGGCATGGACGGGCGGCGCTCGCCTCTTGTCTGCGTTTGATGCTGACGGGAAATTGGCCCGCTTTACAGGTGATCCTCTAGAGGCGCAGCTTGAGACAACGGAAGCCAGCGGCGCACAAGGTAGTAGAATTATCATTGACGGGATTCGGCCTTACATCGACGGCGGGTCTACGACTGTGCAGATCAGATCGAGAGACACACCAACAGCAACACCAACAGACAGCGCGTTTGAGGCGGTGGGGGCTGACGGTATGGCACATTTCTATATTAGTACGAGGTATGGCCGCGCTCGTATTAAAATAGCGGCGGGCGGGACATGGACTCACGCTCAAGGCATTGATGCGGTTACACACCCAGACGGGGATTTGTAATGGCCGATCCTATCGGATATCCAACAGCGCCCCGGTATATACCAGATTCAGAGCAGCACCGGCGTTTGCTCGGGGAACAGGGACAGCGGCACAACCAAGGCAAGACAAATAACATTATTGTTCGGACGCTTACCGCTAACGCGGCATCGACAACAATTACAGACGCGAGAATTAGCCCGGCCTCGTATCTTGGGTTTATGCCTGAGACCGCAAATGCAGCGGCAGAGATAGCAACCTTGTATGTGTCCGATAGTGGCAGGGTCGGCAATTCCGTCGCCGTAAGCCATGCAAACAACGCACAGACTGATCGAACCTTTAGAATAGTGATTGTGGGGTAATTATGGACCGTAACCAACTAATACAGCAGCTTGCAGGCATGATGGGCAGCGGTCAAAACCCTATGTCAGGTTTGCAGATGAACCCTTCGCCATATGGCGGCCTACTCGGTGAGTATGAGTATGGAGACCAAACAGGCTTCGGCCTGCCAACAGAGCCGCAGGGGCTTCTCGCATCACCAGCGGATAACTTTAATGGGCAAGATTTCCTTGCTGATCGACAGTCAAAGATTGCGGCGTTCTTGCAAAATCAAACCGCAGAAAACGCGGCAGCCACGCCCGAGGTCGGCGGCGGTCCTGGTATCAACATGCAGATCTATCCTGGCGGCGACAGTGACCCGCTATACAAATTCCACGAGTCCGGCAAGGGCGGGTATGACAACGCTGCAGCATATGCCAACTACATGCAGCAGGGCGTAGACCGTGACGAGCGGTTGCGTCAATACACGGCGGATATGGCTTACAACAACCAGGGCGGAAGATAAAATAATAACTTTAATTCTACGAAACGTATGTGTAGAATAACATAATAGGAGTTTTGACGATGGCGCTACCCCGTAGAAATATAGGCCCGATGGCATCCGCCGCCCCAAACATGGGTGGGATATCGTTCGGCCCTAACAACATAGCGCCCCGTCCGCAGGCATCTATGCCGATGCGTCCTCCACCGCAACAACAACAGCAAAGCAATGGCGTTATGGAAGGCGCCCAGGGGATCGGCTTGCTTAGCAATGCTGGTGCTTTTGATGGTATGAAAAATGCAGGCATGGCAGCAATGGGCTACCATCCTTCGGGTGGCCTTCCTTATATGGCGGGTTCGTCTTTGCCGGGATCTACTGGACTTGCGTCAAACGCGGGCCTTGCTGGTTTGCAAGCTGGCGGTGAGTTTGGAGGATTAACGGCGGCACAGATGGGCACGTCTACAGTTCCTTCTATGTTCGGGTCTACTGCAACGGGGTTGGGTGGCCCTGCTGGTATCGGCGCGTCAATGGGTGGTGTTGGTGGGGCCGGGTCTTTAGCGGCCACTGGCGCTGCTGCAGGCGGTGCTATGCCAGCCGCGGCCTTGGTTGGAGGTGCGGCTCAGGGTGCTGGGATGGGACTAGGAGCCGCTGGAGCCGCAGCAGGCGCAGGCGCAGCCGGGGCAGCCGGCGCAGGCGCGGCAGGCGCAGCCGCTGGTGGTATGGCCATGATGGGGCCTGTTGGTTGGGCTGCATTGGCGGGTTTAACGATTGCGGGTCTTTTGGGCGCAGATGTCATCTGAGGTAAAGATAACAGGCATACCATCTAAGGACATTGATACATATTGGAGCGCGGTTGAGCCACTCTTAAAGAAAGCAACGGATCGCGGAACAGACTATTTAATCGTTGATCTATATGAACAAATCGACAATGGCACCATGCAGTTATGGGTTGCCTTTGATGACAAGGAAATACTCGCCGCATGTACGACAAAGATTATCACTTATCCACGATTAAGGGTGTGCGGTTTAACGCATATCGGTGGAAAGGGAATGCGTGATTGGTTGAGATTCGAGCCTATCGTGTCTGAGTGGGCCAAAGAGCATGGATGCTCGCATCTTGAGGGCTACGCGAGGCCGGGATGGTTAAGAGTTTTGAAACATTGGGCGACGGCTTGGACCGTCATACGCAAGGAGTTATAGCATGGGTGGTGGTGGCGGGCAGCCTGACATTCCAGATAAAACGACCACAACGAATGAGCCGTGGTCGCAGCAAATCCCTGCGCTTGAAACAACGATGGGCCTATCAGCGGGCCTTACAGGCGTCCCCACGGGCAACCTGACGCAGGCACAGCAAGACGCGGCAGCGGGGGCGGCAGACTTCACAGCAGCCCCGCAGGCGATTGAGTACTACCCTGGACAGCCTTATGCCAACTTTGCGCCCGAAACAGAGGCTGCCTTGCAGGGGCAAGCGCAACGCGCAGCGGGTGGATCGGCGGTTAATCAGATGGCGCAGGCTCAAAACCTCGCGACCACAAGCGGGCAGTTTCTTAATGCTGGAAACCCGTATTTTGAACAAATGGCCGGACGTGTACGCGAGCAAGTGATGCCGCAAGTTCAAGGTCAATTTGCTGGATCGGGTCGGACTAACTCAGGCCTGGCTGGTCGCGCCCTCGGCATGGGCTTGGGTGATGCTATGGGTGCTTTAGCTTATCAAAACTACGGCGATGAGCGGGCTAATCAAATGGCAGCGATGCAAGCCGCACCCGGGCTTGCACAGACAGATTACAGCGACTATGCGGCATTGGGTGAGGTCGGCCAAGCTCGCGAGGCCATGCAGCAGCAGCAGATCAACGACCAGATCGAGCGGTTTAACTTCGAGCAAACCGAACCGTTTCAGCGTTTGGCAATGTATAATCAGGCAGTTCAAGGCAATATGGGCGGAACGTCTATTGGCACTCAAACGATGGCCGGGGGCGGTCAGAATCGCCTCGGGTCTACCATTGGCACAGGCTTGCTTGGCGCTGGCGCTTTGGCAACTTTGGCAGGATAGAACATGGCTTGGAATGACATTTTCAAACAAGGCGGCGCGTTAGCCTACCAGCCGAGCAACGGACAATATGCACAGCCCCAGCAATCGCAGGGCGGTGGGCTGCTCGATTGGTTTGGCGAGGGCGACAATATGGCAATGCTTGGCAGCGGCCTTATGGGTGCCGGTAACGCCATGATCAACGCACCCCAAGGAAATGGCTTCCAAGACGCAGCGTATGGATTAGCGGGTTTGGCTGGTGGCGTCGATACTCAGCGCAAGAAAACCCAGCAAGAGGCTATGTTCACAGAGTTGGCTGGTGGCGACCCGCGTAAACTTGCCTTCCTCAAAGCTAATCCTGAGACGGCCACGCAGTTAATGATGCAGCAGGAGTTTGCCGCACCGAAGGCCCCTGAGTATGTTGACGTTTACAACACGACCACGCAGCGCCTTGAGAAGGTTGCTAAGGCTAATCTTGACCCTCGCATCCATCAGCCTGCGTCTGCGGCTCCAGCGCAGGGCGGAATGGACCCCAAAAAATCTGCTTTTGCACGATGGCAAATTCAAAACCCTATGGGGAATCCAGCAGAGTTCGAACGGATTTGGGCGCAGCAAAGCACGCCCAATGAAGGCACAATAATGCCTGGAAAAGACATTATTAATGAAGAGCAAGACTTGGTTAAAAAGTTTGAGGAGTCAATCGACGACCCTATGGGCAGAATTAGTGCTTATGAATCGGCAGAGGCTATTTTTGACGATCCGAGCGGCGCGTCTGGCGTCATTGCCCCTGATGGCGTTACCGTAACATCAATTAAAAATTCAGACGGGTCAACGCTCGCGCAAATATCGCCTGAGGTGTTTCAAAACCCCAACGCTGCCGGCGATGTTGCTTTAGTGTTTCAGTTTATGAAGTCACTTGATCCTAGGTCTACAGTTAGAGAGGGCGAGTTTCAGATGGCTGCTGGAATTGGTGGCGCAGCATCTAGGGTGCAGGCGTTCTTTAGCGAAATTGCCAAAAAAGGCCAATTGTTGCCAGAACAGCGCCGCGACCTAATGGCTCAGATGCGGAATCAGTACAACCTGTCCAGAACAAAGGTTAACTCATCTTTTGATCGTGCTCGCACGGGCATCGGGCGCTATAAGATATACGGATTAAGCCCCGAAGCTATCCAATCCCCGAATATCTA
>Ga0136555_1000757_pt1 | contig 12371 bp, 13 predicted proteins | sample AntRauTorckE5432_FD_104927 | JGI IMG/M metagenome (GOLD analysis project Ga0136555, IMG submission 104927) | Saline lake microbial communities from Rauer Islands, Antarctica - Metagenome Torckler E5 #432 | ecosystem: Environmental > Aquatic > Non-marine Saline and Alkaline > Saline | place...
GATTCGAGCATGGGGACTTGATTCTGAAGGACATACTATGTGTGTCAAAATTAACGATTTCAAACCATACCTTTACCTTGAATTACCAAATCATATTCAATGGAATCCATCCAATCTTGAAATGATTCTTGGACATCGTGATGTTGAATATGCTATGCGTGGAAATCAACCAGTCAGTCGTTCGTTAGTAGATCGACGTAAATTGTATTATGCTCATGTTACACCGAATAATGAAATGTCTGAATTTCCATTCTTGAAATTATATTTCGATACAGATGAACATTTCAGAGGAATGAGTTATGCATTCAAAAAACCAATCTCAATTCCAGGGATTAAAGAAAAAATACAGATCAAAATCCATGAAAATAATGCATCCCCAATCTTACAATTAGGGTGTATTCGACATTTACCGACTGCTGGATGGATCCAATTTGATGGAGAACCATTACCACTCACTGAATATGAAACGACAGCTATTACAGAATATCAAGTTCCATTCAAGAATTTAGTACCTCTTGAATCGGATGATACTACTGCTGTATCTCCACTTATTATGAGTTTTGATATTGAAGTCAATTCATCAAATATTAATGCAATACCTGATGCGAAGAAACTTGCAGACTGTATTTTCCAAATTGCATGTGTATTTTGGAGACCAGGTCAATCTGAAAGTAAAAGTGGTGTTGAAACTGTACTTATTACACTAGGTAATCCAAATCCTGAAGGATTAGATGAATCGACTGTCATTATTCAATGTACAACTGAAGCAGGATTAATCAAAGCATTTTCGGAACTCATTGTAGATCGAGATCCACATATTATTACAGGATGGAATATTCTAATGTTTGATGTACCTTATTTAATTGATCGTGCAGAAACATGTATGGTAACTGGTTCTTTTAGGACAATGGGAATGATGAAAGGACGTATATGTGATGTGACAGCTTCAGTATGGCATTCTGCAGCATATGGTCCTCAATCACTCCGATATGTCGCTGCAGATGGTCGTGTATGGATTGATTTATTAACTTATGCAAGACGTGAATATAAATTCGCGAATTATCGGCTTGGTACTGTTGCAACTGAAATACTCGGTGCTACAAAAGATCCACTTACTGCGAAAGATATTTTTGAATGTTATCGTAAAGGTGTTCTAGAGGACGATCGTGATGCTATCGCACTTGTCGGGAAATACTGTGTACAAGATTCTGTCCTTGTACAACGTTTATTCGATTCATTTGAAGTTTGGGTAGGTGTTTCTGAAATGGCTGCTGTATGTAATGTTCCAATGTCATTCTTATATACGAAAGGACAACAAATCAAAGTATTCTCTCAAGTCTATCAATATTGTTATTCAGAACGTATTGTCGTTGAACAAGATGCATATATTTCAGATGGAAGAGAAAAATATCAAGGTGCTACTGTAATGGTTCCAACACCGGGTATGTATGAAGATGTTGTACCATTTGATTTCAAAAGTTTATATCCAACGATTATTATTGCATATAATATTGATTTCAGTACACTTGTTCATGAAAAAGATATGGATGATATTCCAGATGATCAATGTCATATTGTTGAATGGTCTGAACATGTTGATTGTTCTCATTGTTCATATTATGATATTACATCCAAGAGTTATATGTGTTGTGAATTCAAGTACAAATTTCTCAAAGGTCCTATTGGTGTATTACCGTCTATTATCCAGAAACTTCTAGATCAACGACAGAAAACACGACAAACAATGAAATCTATAAAAGCAGCAAGTCATAATACATCATTATCATTGACTGAACAGAAAAAACAACAAACACTCTTACAAGTATTGAACAAAAGACAATTATCCTATAAAATCTCAGCGAATAGTATGTATGGTGCTCTTGGCGTAACACGTGGATATTTACCATGTATGCCAGCAGCAATGAGTATTACAGCACTTGGACGAAAACATCTGTCACGTGCTGCTGATTTGTTAATGCAACGAGGTGCTAAGGTTGTCTATGGTGATAGTGTTCTTGGTAATACACCGATTGTTGTACGAGATCGAAATGGATCGATTCATATTAGACCGATTGAATCATTAATGAGTGATAATATACATTGGATTTGGAAACCATATCGTAATTTCAAGTTTGATGATAAATCGATATCTCATAAACAACAAGTCAATGAGTTAAATGGTGCTGAAGTCTGGACACATAAAGGATGGAGTGAAATTCGACGTGTTATACGTCATAAAACATGTAAAGCAATCTATCGTGTTGTAACATCAAGTGGTATGGTAGATGTCACTGAAGATCATTCTTTACTGAATGATCAAGGTGAAATCATTCAACCTGGACGTGTCAAACCTGGGCGTACATATTTACTGGCGAATTATCCACCTGTACATTGTTCAGAAACTCCCAAATTCCAACGAAGTACAGATGAATGGACAATCAGACAATGGCAAGCATACATTCTAGGATGTTTTTTCTTTGGTGGTTATATTAGTGAATGTGAGGCATACTGGTGTATAGTCAATCCAAAAGAATCTATGAGTCGAAAACTCCTAGAAGCAATCCGAACTGTCTTTCCATCTGAATCACCTACACTTGCTAAAAGTAGTAGTGGTAGTGGTAGTGGTAGTGGTATCGATCTAGTATTTTCTATGACACATCCAAGACAACGTGAATTTGCATCTCAGTGTTATCATGAAGATTATACTAAATGTATTCCTGAATCAATTCTACATGGATCTCCAGAAATACTTCAAGCATTTATGAGAGGATATCTAGAACTCGCTGTGAATCAAGCATGGGTTCAATCGATTCATGTCACAGGATCACTAACTGCATCTGAAATATGGTATGCATGTAAACGATTGAATTTAGACTTACGACTTCGTAATGCATCATGTGATATAGATGACATTACATTTGAATTAGGAAAACCTCTGAATCCAGGTAGAGTCATTTCAATTGAATGTATTACACCATCATATTCTGGATATGTATATGACTTGCAAACAGAAGCTGGATCATTTAGTGCAGGTGTCGGTGATCTGATTGTGAAAAATACAGATTCGTGTTATACAATGTTTCCAAATGTAGCACGTGATGCTTTATGGAATCATGCGCGTAGAGTCGAACGTGAAATCGCAGAAGCCAAAGTATTTCCAGAACCTATGTATTTAGAGTTTGAAAATGCTGTTTATGGTAAATTCATGATTACATCGAAGAAACGATACTTATGGCGTGATTTGAATGAAGATGGTACATTATCACCTGAAATCGGCAAAAAAGGGGTCTTACTTGCAAGACGTGATAATTGCCAATTTGTCCGTGATATTTATGAAAATGTTGTCAAACATTTATTTGATGAATGGACATTTGAAGAAATTATGAATTATTTAGTCGATGAATTAAGTCGATGTACATCAGGAGTAATCCCACAGAATCATTTCGTTATTACAAAAAGTGTTCGTGATACAGAAGATTATACTGAAAAGAAATTACCCGAAGATGAAAGTAAACGATCTTTACGTTTACAGAAACTGAAATGTAATGAAGATGAATATGCATTCAGAACACTTCCTGCACATGTACAACTCGCAGAACGTATGAGATCACGTGGAACACGTGTAGATGCAGGACAACGTATTGAGTATGTCGTAACAATGATGGCAGATGTCGGTGAAATATTATCCGATAAAATCGAAGATCCTATCTATCGAAAAAAATATGCAAATATCTTACCAATGGATTATCTATATTATATCCATCTTGTTATGAAACCAATTGATGAATTATTAGATTTGAGTTTCAAACAAAAAGTCAGTCAAATAATTCTAGATTGTCATCCTCGTATCCGAAAATCTAAAGTCATCCTAGAATATAAAATTAATGATAAGACTCAGTATAAAAATCAATATATCGAACAACAATATAAATTACGACTCCAGAAACTGAAACTATGTCGTGAAATTAGAAAGACATTTCGACCTACTCTAACATTTGAGACATAGTCATAGTCATAGTCATAGTCATAACTGAATAAATCAATCTTAATACTCATGTCTCTTCCTAAATATTTTGTAACAAGTATATTTTTGTAACAAAATAGTATGCGTTGTATCGTCGCCGAGTTTTTTTTGTGTGTGCGTGAATATGTGAAGAAAATCTAAAACAGGTCGTAGAAACCAGGTCTACGTATATTTCAATTTTAGATGGCGAGGTTTAATATCTAAGTACTCTGTCAGAGTAGACTTGATGTATAATCTATCCGTAGAGTCATCCCTATAGGCATAATTGTGCTTTTGTGTAGCTATTCCAATATGGAATCTCGTCTGCTGTAAATGGACGACAATGATTTTTTTTTTCAATGTAATATACTACTTGAGTTCAAATACTCAAATACGTGATAATGTACGACAATATGGACACTTGAATGTTAAGTTTTTGAAACGTCTACGTACAATTGTACGCATACGTGCGACTTTATCTGTCGTTGGACGCTGAATCCACTGGAAATCCAATATAATATTCTCTGCACATAAAATACAAATAGAATGATCACATATTGGACATTCTACGAAATCTGGCGCGTACTGTCTTGGATGAAAACAAATTGTACATGGTCGAAATAATACTTGAATATAACGATATGTTATAGAAGATTCAACTCTTGGTTGAATTATAGACAAATTATCATCTAATTCCATCATAAACGTAGAAGGTGATAGTGTATTTGATTCTGTCATTGCTTTGTAGATTCTATTCTGATCCTGGTTTACCCTTAAGTTGAAGATGATCGTCAGCCTTGAAATCAGCATATGTTTCATCCTCATAGATTACGATGATATGATCTGAGTGGAAATCTTTTGGTGTCATAGGACTTTGTCCATGAAAATCGAGGCATGGACCTGCATATTCAAGAACATCGTCTGTCAAAAACTTTTTCGTCGGAATATCTTGAATAATAGGCATATCGATTGGTCCACGTTGCATGGGTAATTTTATACGATAGGTTTTATCACGTAACATATACTCAACTTCATATTCTTTCTTACTAAGAATAATAACGGTATTACTTTGTGTATCATGATACCAGCGTACAAGTCGAGTTGTATACGAGAGAACAAAATCTTTAAAGTAGACAGCTGCACTTGTACATGCGATAAATCCCAAAGTACAGAACATTGTTTTCTACTTAATTTAGCTTGTTTTAAATTGAAACATATAGAACTTATTGACACGATGGTGTACCCATACGATATGGGCGTAGATATGGTTCTGCTTTATAAATACCTACAAATGGAAATGGATTATTACGTTCAATACGTGCACTTGGAAGCATACGATTAGCATTTAATGGACCTGCACGTGGTGGATTAATAACACCAATCAGTCCATCTGCATATGTATCAAATGGTTCAGCTGACATGACTTTATTTCCACAATATCCTTCTACGACTGGTATAGGCGCATTTGCAGTCATATATGCATTATCAGAATATGTCTGACCACGAGTTGAATGGTCACTTGAACATGATGAGCAATATCCTTCTTCTTCCTCTATTTCTGTTTCTGTAGAAATAGGTACATTATTTACATTCATAGATGGTTTGATGACTAAAAAGTATACAGCAACAATTGCTGCTATTACTACTGCTACTAGTACTATAATGTTCGCCGACTTTCTAATAGCTGGCATGGTAGGAGGATACATTGACGACGTCATTTGAGGTCTGCTGGGTAATTGGTATATAGAAGCCATGATATATTTGATATAACATAGGATTTATTTTCTTTAGAAGTCTACATCCAAGTTTGCCAGTGATTATGTATATCTTTTAATCAAGGTTACTAAAGCTCACTCGAAAAAGTTATTTAAGAGTGCATGATAATACATAAAACACTATGCAATCTCAGACTATTTCGATGAGTACCCCAGCGTCGGGACAGGCCGCTGCCGCGAATACGCGCTCGACCAATCAGAGGAGACGTAGGCCCCGTATGGAACCAAGGTCAATTCAACATGATGACGAGTCTATACTGATTACCACACTGTCACCTCCTAGTATTCCAATTGGACCTAGGGAATTAGCAGTGGAAGAACAATCCTTTTTCCGTCAAATGCGTATTGCATTTGATTATGTAGAACATACAAAATGTGGACATGCATATTATGTAAAATTCCAAGGTGTAAGACATCGTCAATTACGTGATGATCCAGATTATCATGATATTGGACATTGCTCAGTATGTTACCAATTCCGTCGTACTCCTAGAAATCTTCAAGGACTTGCTCAAGATTTAATAGAAGAATATCAACGAGAATTTCCAGTACTGGATTTCTTACAAAGACCACGTTATACATGGTATAATCAGAAAATCCAAAGTTCATTCTATATATGGTTATATCTAGAAAAATTTAGCGAATAAATCCAATTTTCATCATCAATCTCCTTTTTTTTTGTGGTCATTCTCTATTTTGATATATTTTTTTTTTCATAGCAAATATATCAAACCTTTTTTGAGTCATTTTATTCTCTATTCGATTTATCATAATGATATTGTGTATATCGTATGACTGTAGGCCACTGTGTTTGATCATTCAACATACGATTAATCTCCGACTTTTTACGTTTTAAGGTTGCAGTTAAGGACATATTATTCAAATCAGATGGTAGAAATGTTGCTAAATATCCACCAAGTACATATGCTAATGGATTTTTCAAAGATACCATAGGTATAGATTCTGTACGTAAAACAAGTACTGCACGTTCATTCGGTGTCAATGTACCTAAATCTAATTCATTCAAATATCCACGAACAGCTTCTTGGAATCGAGAACGTGGATCCAAATACATTAAATCAACTTTACGTTGTATATCACGCATTATACCACCTTGAGGACCCATTGTACCTAAATGTAAATCATTCTCATCAGCAAGACCTAATTGATCAAATTGATTAAATCCGACTTTATACTCATCATCATCATCTCGACGTTGACGCCGACCAAAAATATCTTCCATACTAGGTTCATCTATACTATTTTCTCCGAAAGGGTCATCCCCAAAAGGGTCATCCCCGAAACGGCTGTTATCATTATAATCATTCTGTTCATCATTGTAGTAGTCTTCTTCATCATCATTGTAATATTCATCATAATCCATGATGTTTGTATAATTAATTACTTTGGAATAAAGCACTTAATATTTATATCAAAAGAAAAATTGTAGTAAAATACTTTCAATATCCATATTTCTACTATCTTATATTACCATTGAAGCCACCAAAAAAATGACATATCAAACGACTACTACTACTACTATGGTATCATTATTTGATACACAACTTGATCATGATATATATACAATGCTTGATTCTATCAATCAAGATTATATCATCGCTCAAAATATATACCCGGAAGTAGTCATGTTTAATACTCAAAATAAGTGCATTGTCATTGAATTTTCTAATAATATGAATTCAAATGATAACATGATAAAACGTTATGAGGTTCAACGTCAACTCAATATCCCAGTATATTATCTAATAGTAGATATCAAACAACAAATCGAGACACTTACATATAAACAACTAGATCCAATTGCTACACGAATCCATACATTATATACATATGGATTCGAACTAGAAACTATCCAATTTGAATACTTGACAATTTGAATGAAATAAACTTAATAATTAATATCCACAAATTCTACATTATAAAATGATCCCATCATTTTCATCAGATGTTTATCTAATATTATATCTTCATCATGAATACTATCATAACATTCTGAATCTAATGTTGATACACGATCTGACATCTCTGTACGTGTAATCGTATTATCTTTGACTAAAATACGATATCCATCTACTATACGTACTAATTGTGTAAATGATTCTAATTGAGTCATATAATGACCACGACGTTTTTCAAGACGTAATAAATAACGGAATCCAGCAGTTAATGTATGACTTAATGATACGACAAAAATACCCCATCCTTGAGCACCTATCGCTAGACTAGATAATTGTGTTGCAATAGTTGTCCATTCAAGGGTATTAATCCATCCTACAAACATAGTAGACATACGAACTAAACGTGCATACATAGCACGTTTCTCACGAATAGAATCGAAATATTGGATATGGTTATAAATATCCACTGAAATGTTCTCAGCATTATAAAGTGATTCAATCGTATTATGAGAATTCTCTCTTGATGAAATATGATTTATAATATGTTCAAATGGAAATTCACTCGTCGTTTCAGATGAGTGAGAAGATGATAAGGATGTCATAATCTTAGGAGACGTTTTTACTTAGAACCTGGTTAATGGTTATTTAAAAACGTTTATATCTAAAACAAATGTCAACTCATATTCCAATCTATAGTAGTAGTGGTATGTCGAATTCTGCTAGTTTTACGATTCTTGAAAGAATGAGAAGTATGACTAACAATGGATCTGTTGTAGAAAGTCCAAAGATGAATCTCATAGCATTAGAGTCAGATGTTAATTCAGATTCGACTCTAGTACAATCGTCAAATATTTTCTGTAAAGTATCATCTGTATTATTACCCATAGCAAAAACAATCTCTATCACTGCAATTATAGGTTTAGTGTCATGGACTGGTTATAAAGTCAAACGTTGGATGAATAAAATCGAGAAGAAACTAGATCATGCTTTACTTGAACATGCTCTTATTGAGCACGATTTAGTCACTCTTATGACATATAAACATTTATCAAATGAAATCAAAGATAATGTTGAAACCCATGACAACGATGATAAAATGAAGAATTATAAGACTTCAGATTATGATAATCATCTATTTGATGGTGCACCCTATGCAATTTTGAATTGATCTTTTCTTGTGTCGTATAAATACACTCCATATGTCTAATAAAGCACTTTCTACAGTACTCCTCGAAGCCATTTTTGTCGGTATTCTACTTATTCCATTTACATATGTAGCAGGTTTCGTAGCATCGAAAATAGCGTCTAAACCTAGTCTTCCTGATATCTGTAAATCATGGAATAAAAATTATATTATGGAAATTAATTTATTCCTAGCTGGATTTCTCATGCATTTTGTATTTGAATACATAGGTGTGAATCGATGGTATGCAAAAACATACCCATAAAAATCAAATTCTAAAGTCTTCCTCTAAAGTCTTCCTCTAAAGTCTTCCTCTAAAGTCTTCCTCTAAAGTCTAACTATATTTTGTATTGGAATTATACAATACGAAATAGTGTTCACGAAGGTGTTTTGTAGTTAAAATATTGTATTATAATAAACAATGATTCAATCATGTGGGATGCTTGGCATCACTTTTCTTATAGCTTTTACAGCTAATATCACAGTACGTCTACTAAGTTGGATAAGTAGCGGTATTCGTAAATGGTGGTACAATCAGAGTTAATAATTTGAAAATGGTCAATGTTTATTCTTCAATTTGCAGATATACAATTACTTGAGCTATAACTAGTTTCATTCACAGATTTCTGCTGTTGTGTTGGTGTAGACGGAATAATAGGGACATCTTGACGTCTTACTCTAGCTCTACTAACTTTCACATTCATATGGACATTATCACGAAAGAAGTACCATCGGATATTCCAAATACTTCCATCTTCCATATAACTAACACATTCAAGATATTTTGTAGAAAGCTCTTGCATGACTGAGATATATTTTCTTTGTGTATCCTTAACATCATTCCAAAACTGGATTTGATCTATAATAGATGACACAATTTCGACAGGTATTAACTCTGCTGGTTTGGGGATTTCTGTATAAGCAAACGGGGAAGCTAACGATGAAGTAATAAGGACCATCTTTTTGTTTTATCGGCTAAAAATAAAGATAAGCTAATATAATTTCCTAAGATACTATATATGACAAATTCTATTATTGTGAACTCAATTTTCTATTATTGGAAATAATGGTCGTGATGCATTTGCTAGACGTTGAAGGAATCTCAGAATATCTTCCATTCGTTGTTTCTTTCTAAGTTCATGTTGCGACAAACGATGGTCAAGTGGGCTACGACAGAATGGGCATTTTGTATGTAAGTTTTGATATAAATTATCATCACATACTTCACACCAACTATGAATGCATGTTTTACATTGTGTGAATCCAGCAGGATTAGCATAACACAAAAAACACTCAATAGTATCTTCTGTAATACGTTTACAAAACCAATTGTTTTTAGTCATTATAAGAATGAAATAATATAGGATTATTCTAGTATATATTATTTGGTCGTAATAATTCAATTTTTATTAGAGGAAAGATTGGATTAGCTAGAAGATGAAGTCGTCGTCGGTAGTTGGGGGGGTATTGTATTTTCATATACTCGCCATCGAGATGTTTCGATAGATTCAATTGAATCACGGCAAAATGGGCATCGTGGATTTTCCATATGGATAATATTAAGAAAACATGTATCACAATTCATATTAGAGCATTGTTTACATTGCCACCAATACTCAATACCCTCAGAAGTTCTTGAATTGTAACAGATTGTACAATCTGTATGATTACGGTTTTCATCTTCTGTGAATGGTTCTGCTAATGTATAAGATCGTGCTAAACATTGTCCTAGACTATCATATGATATGGATCTACTATAAATCTCTCGTCTAGTTGAATAGGATGTATTAGTCATATGATCATTATCATACACATCAACATCTATCATATACACAGATAAAGGATGAGTTGGATTCTCAACTGCAGCAGTCAATCCATCAGCATATCTTTCAGCGATACGAATTCGATACATTGCATCAATATGACTTGTTGTACTACAATGACGTGTAATACTTCCTCGTCGTAATACAGAACCACATTCACAATGAAATAGGAAATCATCAGCACCAATATTATACTGTCGACGAAACATGGTATTATGAAATTCATGATACTGAACTGGATAGATTAATGAGGAAGGCGTTTCAGAATATCCATCATGAATGTAATTACCTGGAAAGTTTAGTGGGTTCATATTGTTAGGCCAAATGGATAGATGAAGGATAGATGAAGGATAGATGAAGGATAGATGAAGGATAGATGAAGGATAGGGATAATAGAGGGATAATGGATACTACACTATGGATACTACACTAAATTGATTTCAATTTTGTTTAAGAGTCAATGATAGAATTTATGTTAGGTTCAAATGTTTCATATGATGCTCGGCAATAAGGACAGCAACGGGAACGTATTCTCCTATGATTATTAATTGTATTATAACATCCATTACAATGTAAATTAGAACAGGTATCACATTTATAAAATGTATCTTGGTCAGTCAAACAAATTCCACATTCTTCAAACTCATTCGTTATATTCCATATAGTATTTGTGTTTTGTTGTGTTACTCCAACTGTAGCACATAAAGCACATGAAGTCCCCCATGAATACTTGCTGAAAAATGTACACCCTACACAACGTCGTGATGTACATGTAGGACAAATATATGCAATGCATACTTCTGACATACATAGACCACATGTACGTGTATCTGTGATATGTCTAATAGTCCATTTCAGCGATCCATTTGAAATATTTTCAAGGTGTTCTTGACTATTATTATGAGTCGCTAAATTTTCTAGTGATATAACATCACATCCATAGATACAACTAAACGAAATACGTAATGGGTCATTTTCAGGTGCTTCCAAAATACGTAATGAATCTGTATAAATAGCTTCCCGGAGATGGATAAGAGTATATTCAGGTGTAAGATATTGAAGGTTTACTGCACCTTGCATTATTGGTATGAAATGATATAATTAAGTTCTAAGTGACTTGCTATATAGCTTTAGATTATGGAATTCTGTAATTAGAGTATAATATCAAGCTAAATTATATCAGTTTTTTTTTAATTTGAAATGCTTGCAATTAATTGAAAGTGAAATGTGGGTGAAATGTTGTATTTATTTTAGGAGATTGAATCCAAGTCGTCATCATAATACATGGCTTGGCTATTAGGTGAAATGAGATCTGGTAAATTATAGTCATCTTCATGATCGCTATTGAAACTTTCGATAAAAATTTCAAACTTCAATTGATCAAATGGATGTGTATCACAGAAATCTGTCCTACAAAATGGACATCTATTATACTGATCAGATCTACGAATATTTGTATGGCAATTCATACAAAATACATTTTTACAACATTCACAAGAGTAAAATTCCGTTTTGGTTTCATAACATATATTACACTCAGCAGATTGAATATCTAATGGTTCTATATTGTTATTTTTGTGATCTGATGAATCTAGTCCATATATACATATATCGTCATCATCCGATGAATCCATTGTAATATCAATGATATCTGAATCATTATCTGAA
>Ga0136555_1000759_pt1 | contig 12344 bp, 12 predicted proteins | sample AntRauTorckE5432_FD_104927 | JGI IMG/M metagenome (GOLD analysis project Ga0136555, IMG submission 104927) | Saline lake microbial communities from Rauer Islands, Antarctica - Metagenome Torckler E5 #432 | ecosystem: Environmental > Aquatic > Non-marine Saline and Alkaline > Saline | place...
CAACCAGGGTTAGGCGGTATTATTGAAGAAGTGAATGATCAGTGGATAGTCATTGATAGAACTTTGATAAACCAGAGTCTAGAACAAATTGAAGAAGAAACGACAGTTAACACAGATTCTATCATGCTAGATAGAGATGACGTTTCTGCTATCTCACAAGTATCATCTACTGTTATTGCTGATTATGTATTTACAACAGACTTAGAAAAAGCGATATTCCAAGTAGCCGATGAATTGGGTGAAGAAGAATTTCAGGGAGTTGATACATATAAATATGCCGTTACGCTGAATAAAGAAAACCTTAAAGCGTTTCTGACAGCCTATAAGGATGCACTCAAAGAAACACAATTTGATGAGTATATCGTAGGGGCATCAGAAGGCGACGAGAGCTTTGAGGACATTATTGAATTTGACGAACTTATGAAAAGTATTGACGATCTCGATACATCTAAAACCGTTAATGAAGCGTGGGTGGATCTAGATACAAGACTTATTAGAAATATTAGAATCACACCAACAGAACAAGACCCAGGAACAGTTGGCTACATCGAATTTGCTCTCCCTTATGATGGAGGAGATGTATTGCCTTTGACATTCAGGCTAAATACCGGCAAAGAAGAAGCAACTGGGAACGAAATTATCGCTGAATTTATCGCTGGATATAACCAATCTGATACTTCGTTTGCACTAAGTTTTGATATTTCTGGGACTGTTGGAGATGACGACATAGACGTCGAAGCTACATTAAATATAACGCCATCTAATGAAGAAGTGAATCCCGAAAAACCAGATGGAGCAAAAAACATCCTTGAGATTGTTGGTCAGTTGCAAGGCTTCGGATTGCCAGCTGAGTTTAATCAGCCTGTTGATTCATTTGACGAGTCATTATTTGATAATATTGAACTATAATAAATTGAGGTTCAGGATTACAGCATGCACGTAGTTATTAATGGTTTAATGACTCGTTATACCGTTTCTGGAAAAGGTCCAGTTGTCGTTATGCTTCATGGGTGGGGCGACTCAATGACGACCTTCACATCCTTAGAGAAAGATTTATCAAAAAATTACACCATTGTTAAACTAGATTTACCTGGATTTGGTGGAACTCAAAGACCCGAAAAAGCGTTCGGTGTGTCAGATTTTGTTAACTTTGTTGCTATGTTCTTGGACAAGACAGAATTCGACGATATTTTTTCGCTGATAGGTCATTCCAATGGCGGTACGATAATCATAAAAGGGTTGCAAGAAAATAGCCTAACTGCCAAAAAAATAATTTTATTAGCAAGCGCCGGTATTAGAAGCGAAGACACTATAAAGAAATCTTTGTACAAGGCTACGGCAAAAGCTGCAAAAATTCCCCTTGTTTTATTGCCGAGAAACAAACGAGAGCAATTGAGGAAACAAGCTTATCGTCAGATTGGTTCAGATCTCCATGTCGTTGAAGGAATGGAAGATTCGTTCAAAAAAGTCGTTTCAGAGGACATGATTGACTATGCTTCTCAAATAGAAAATCCGACTCTGCTCGTATACGGCGATAAAGATACTGCAACACCCGTTTCTTACGGTAAAAAATACCAAGATAGCATGAAGAACGCCTCATTAGAAATTGTGCCGGGGGCTGGTCACTTTTTACATCAGACCGACACGAGAGTTGTCTGTAAGATGATAGAGGATTTCTTGAAATCATGATACGAACACTACTAAGCCTTTATAGTTTTAAATTACCTTTCTACTATGTCTACATGATGCAGCAGGTGGAATACGAGCCTAAAAAGTTTATAGAATGGTTTGAGAGGTTATTCAAGAAAAAGCAGCGAATTCAAAGCACTACCTATAGAAAATCACTTGTCTACACAAGGAAAGCGAAACTACTATTGATTGCGTTATATTTATTTGTAGCAATCCTGTTTGGTTTAATTGCAATACTTTTTCGAGAAAATTTTATTCTTGTTATTATAAATTGGCTTGTACTCGTAATAGCGATCCCTTTTATGCTAGAACTATTTATTGTAGGTGTTGTGACGCTTGCTTACGAAATTTTCGTGAAGCCGGCCAAGAAAAAAACTATAAAATTAAGTCAATCAATATTTTCAAAAATAAAAGCCAAAAAAATTGCAGTTATTGGTAGTTACGGCAAGACGACTATGAAAGAACTTTTGCATACTGTTCTCTCAGAAGGCTTGAGTGTTGCGTCCACACCAGGAAATATGAACGTGGCAATTTCTCACGCGCGCTTCGCTAAAAAATTGTCAGGTACAGAAGACGTGGTGATTGTCGAGTTTGGCGAGGGAGAGCCTGGCGATGTCTTACAAATGAGCAAGACAATCAGACCAGACTACGCCGTTATTACAGGTCTGGCTCCCAATCATCTCGATCACTACTCCGACATAGCATCGATTGCAAAAGATATTTTTTCTGTTTACGACGTTGTGGGACAAGAGACAGTGACAGTGACAGTGACAGATGAATCAACTATGTTACAAGAATATATTCCTAAGAATAGTAATCGTTTCAGTCGTAAAGCGGTCATGGGTTGGAAGATATCAAGTATAGAAGTTTCGTTTAGTGGTATTGAATTTATAATGAAGAAGTCTAAGCAGACTATGCATATAAAAAGTGGTTTACTGGGCGCTCACCAAGTCGCACCGATTGCTTACGTTGCAGCTCTCGCACACGAGTTAGGGCTGACTATTAAGCAGATTGAAACTGGCTGCAGCAAAACAAAAGCATTTGATCACCGAATGCAACCAAGAAATCTTCATGGCGCTTGGATTATAGATGATACTTACAATGGAAATCTCGAAGGACTTAAAGCCGGCTTGAAGCTCTTAGAAGAACTCCCTGGCTCAAGAAAATGGTACGTCACTCCAGGATTAGTTGATCAGGGGAATGAGACTTTCAGGGTTCACAATGAGCTGGGAAAATATATTGCTGAAGTTAATCCAGATAAAGTAGTACTCATACAAAACTCGGTAACGCAGACTATCATTGAATCTATGAACGAAAACAATTTCTCAGGTGAGTTACTGATTGAAGAAAATCCTCTAGAGTTTTATACAAATATTGATCAAATACTAGCTAATGGTGATGTCGTACTCATGCAAAACGACTGGACAGATAATTACAATTAAATACTATTAATTGTAATGGCAAATTGTTATTATGTATCCATAAACAGGAGCATTATTTACCATGAAAACAATTGCAGTAGTATTTGGATCACGATCAGCAGAGCATGATATTTCAATCATTACTGCCCTGTCAGCAGTAATAAAACCTCTTGAGCTAACAAAAAAATATAAGGTAGAGGCTGTCTATATTGCAAAAGACGGTTCATGGTATTGGGATGAAAAACTTAAAGATATCACTCTATATCAATCAGGTGAAATCGAAGATTTTTGTAGTAAATCTGCAAAAGTACAATTGCAGTTCGACGGCGGACTCACACTGGTTAAATCAAGTCAATTTGCGGGCAGGAAACAGTACAAAAAAATCGATGTTGTCTTTCCAGCCACGCATGGTACGAATGGCGAAGATGGCGCACTAATGGGACTGCTCAATATGGCGAACGTACCATATGTTGGATGCGACTTGGCCTCTAGTGTTATTGCAATGGACAAGGTGCTTAGCAAGCAAGTAGCCAAAGCGAACCAAATAGATACCCCAGAAACAGTATTTTTCAGCTCAGATGACTATGCGAATGGTTATGATGAAATTCATAAATCTATCAAAAAGAACCTTAAGATGCCGCTATTCGTTAAACCTGCCCGCCTTGGTTCAAGTATCGGCATCAGTAAAGTAGAAGATGAAAAAGAGCTTTCTAACGCAATCGAAGTTGCTATGCATTATGACGATAAAATTCTCGTAGAAGAAGCTGTAGCTAATCTGATTGAAGTCACAGTTCCAATTATGGGCAATAGCGGTCAGAATGGCTTGATGACAGCACTCGTAGAAGAGCCCTTGCTGAGAGATAGCGGCACTTTCGATTTTGATACAAAATACATGAATCAAGGCAAGGGTGGCAAAAAAATGGGTGGCAAAACGTCTGGCTCGCAAGGCTACAGTCGACTCCCTGCGAATATCAGCAAGAAACTTTACAATAAATCATTAGAGGTTGCACAATCAGTGTTCAAGGTCGTTGGTTGCGAGGGCATAGCTCGAATTGACCTTCTGATAGATAGAAAAGCTGAAAAAGTGTATTTTAATGAAATCAACCCTATGCCTGGTGATTTATACGCGCACAACTGGCGTGCTAGTGGTGTGTCTAGTGTCGATCTAGTCTCTAAATTAGTTGATCTAGCTGAAAAACGTCACGCCGACAAACAGAAAATTAAAACTACATTTACTACTAACTTTTTAAAGCAGTTTTAGTCTATGGGTGACGTGTATGAAAAAGCTTATTTTGATAACCAAATAGTCTCATTTAGCGACGCCAATCTTAGTATTGCGAGTTCTGCCGTTCTGTATGGGCTGAGTGTATATACTGTTTTTCCGATTAGCGTGACTAAAAATAACGAAAGATTTGCTTTTCGACTACCTCAACACTATGAGAGGCTCGTTAATTCAGCAAAAATTATTGGTATGGATACTTTCATTTCGCAGTGGAGATATGAAAAATTTTTACATGTAGTGCACGAACTTGTTGAAGCGAACAATATAGAAAATGATGCGTATGTGCGAGTGTCGGTACATGTCAATGAAAATATAGCGGGTACGCGTTCAAGAGGCTTAAAAACAACCCTCAGTATGTTTATTTACGATGCAGTTCCTATTTTAAAACCAGAAGGTTGTCGATTGAAGACGAGCATGTGGAGACGTATTCCTGACTCAGCTATTCCTTCCCGTGCTAAAGTAAATGGCGCCTATGTCAACTCGGTGCTGGCCAAGCAAGATGCACTAGATAGTGGGTATGACGACTGTATTTTCTTAGATATCAACGGACATGTGTGCGAGCTATCTGCTGCAAATATATTTATCGTTAGAGACGGTGTTTTGATTACTCCCGATTCGACTAGCGATCTATTAGAGGGTATTAATCGAAAATCTATGATAGAGATAGCAAGAGGAGACTTGGGTATGGAGGTTGTTGAACGGTCAATCGATTTGACAGAGCTTTATATTGCCGACGAAGTATTTACGACTGGTACTAGCGCAAATATTTCACCAGTTCTAGAGGTAGACGCACGCAAAATTTCTAATGGTCAGATGGGTCCTGTCACTAAAAAACTACAAAAAATACATCATGACATGCGCCACGGCCGTCATAAGTTGCATAAAAATTGGTTAACAGATGTATAATCAAGCATATGATACAAGAGTTTAACCCCTCAAAAATTGATGTGGCTGTCGAACATCAAGGTGAATCACCAATCCTTACACTTCAATACCTCCCGGATGAGGGGTTAAGGATAGAGGGTGAGAATAGTATAGTATTCAGCTTCGATAGAGCTAGAATACCGTCCATAGTTGCTCATGAAACAATGTTCCAAGCAAATAGTCTACTATCTATCGATGAGATACCAATTAATAAAACTACGAATATGGAACGAAGCACCGGCAGTCTTCATAGACAGATTGCTGGCGCTGCGTTTCGTATGAATAGAAAACTTTTTCCAAGGCTAGGCTTTAACCCATTCTTCTTAGAAATATCAGATACAGTGGCTCAAGCTACTCGATTGAAATGTGTTGGGTTTTTCACGACGAAAAATGCTGTTGATGAACTACCAAGCGCAAGATAGCAACACAGAGGCACGATAAAGAGATCAAGTGTATAATGAAGAAGATGAAGAGATATAATCCAAGCGAGATAGAGCCAAAGTGGCAAAAGTGTTGGGAAGAGTCCAATACGTATACTGCTAATTTACACAGCGATAAGCCAAAATATATTGCAATGAGTATGTTTAATTACCCTTCTGGGTTTCTGCATATTGGACACGCTTTGAATTATACAATCAGTGATGTCAAAGCTCGCTTCAAACGCCAACAAGGTTACGAGAGCTATCACCCGGTCGGCTGGGACTCTTTTGGGTTACCTGCAGAAAACTACGCCATCAAAGAGGGTATATCTCCTCAAGAAAGTATGGGCAATCTCATCCCTAACTACCGTATTAATTATCGTCGTATGGGGTGGAGCAATGACTGGGAAAAAGAGATAGCGACGCATCGTCCAGAATACTATAAATGGACGCAGTGGATTTTTTCTGAGATGCATAAGCATGGCCTAGCTTACCAGGATGCACGCTCTCAATGGTGGTGCAATGGTTGTCAAACTGTACTAGCAAACGAACAAGTTATAGATGGTAAGTGTTGGCGCCACGATGGAGAAGGTGACCCACAAGTAGAAAAACGTGAAGTTAATCAATGGTTTTTCAAAATTACCGAATACGCCGATGAATTACTTGAAGCAACTGACGATTTAGATTGGACACCAAGTGTTAAATTGGCTCAAAAAAATTGGATAGGCCGTAGTGTCGGTGCAGAATTGTTATTCACTATTGCAGGTAGCGATCAGCAAATTGCCGTTTTTACTACCAGGCCAGATACGGTATTTGGCGCAACGTTTTTGGTGTTAGCTCCTGAAAGTGAATTACTCGACCAGCTCACCATAAAAGAATGTAAACAAGAAGTTGATCAATACGTAAAAACTGCATTGCAGAAAACTGAAATAGAAAGACAAGCAAACAAGCAGAAAACAGGTGTATTTACCGGGTCCTACGCAATCAATCCTTCAACGAAGGAACAAGTGCCAATTTGGGTGGCAGACTATGTTCTAGACGGCTATGGTACAGGTGCTATCATGGCGGTGCCAGCGCACGATGAGCGTGACTTTGAATTCGCATTGAAATTTGATATTCCAGTCGTTCAAGTTGTCGTTCCATCTAAAGACGATTCATTTAATCCCCCTCAGCCAGAATTAGGGCCAGAAATCGTTAGAGAGACAGTGATTGTTCATCTAAAAGACAAATCTACAGGAAAGTTTGCTCTGCTTAATTGGCATGGCTCCCTAAGTGGTATTACGACTGCCATTATGGGTGGAATAGAGAATGGTCAGTCAGATGAGCAAGCGGCGTTGGCAGAGATCAGTGAAGAGGCATCTATTCCTGATGCGAAAATTGTCAAAAAATCTCGTTGGATAACTGGTGCAAGCTACTGTGCATCGCATAAAAATGAAAATAGACACGCCTATACAACTGGATTTCTGGCTGAAGTAGATAGTCTTAAGAATCAAGGCGAACAAGATGTTAATGAAGCCAAACTACACTCTCTTATATGGGTAGATGAAAAAGATGTCGAAAAGTCATTGACTCCTGATCATCAGAAACAGGTGTGGCAGCATCTTATATCAGAAACAGCAGTAACAGAGTCTGGGTACTTGATGAATTCGGGCGACTTTAACGGCTTGAAGACCGATGAAGCAAAAGAAAAGATCGTTTCATGGCTCCAAGATAAAAACCAAGCAGTAGAGAAAGTGAATTACAAAATGCGCGACTGGTCTGTTACAAGACAGCGCTATTGGGGTGCACCAACACCAATTATTCACTGTCCAGACTGTGGCCCGGTAGGAGTTCCTGAAAAAGACCTGCCCGTATTGCTACCTGAATTAGAAGATTTTAAACCATCTGGAGATGGTAGAAGCGCACTTGCCCGCGCAGAAGATTGGCTACACGTCGACTGTCCAGACTGTGGTGAGCCTGCCCAGAGAGAAACAGATACACTAGACACTTACATTTGTAGTAGCTGGTATATGATGCGTTACTTTGACCCTAGCAACCAAGAGGCTATTTTTGATTCAGACACAGTTAATAAGTGGATGCCAATTGACTTTTATAACGGCGGTGATCATGCGACAGCACACCTTCTCTACGCTCGGTTCGTGACACGTTTCTTACATAAAATAGGGCTAGTTGATGAGCCAGAGCCTTTCAAACAAATGTTATATAACGGTAAAGTAACGGCAGCTGATGGGACTATGTTTTCTAAGTCTAAGGGTAATGGTATAGATCCACTAGAAATTATAGATAGTGGGTACGGAGCGGATGCACTGCGAATGTATTTGATGTTCGCTTCTCCGTTAGAACTATGGACTCGTTGGGACGAAAAAGGTGTGCCAGGAACGTATCGATTTCTGAATAGAATATGGACTTTAGTGCAAGAGTTCAATGAATTAAGCTCGGATGACGACGATTCAAAGAATGAATCAGAACTACGCTATGTGACTCATTCAGCAATCAAAAAATCTACCGATGATCTTGAAAATAACCGTTACAACACTGCAATAGCTAGCTCGATGGCTTTATTGAACGATCTATACAAACTAAAAACAGTCTCATTTAATCGAAATGAGGTATGGCAGTCATCACTTGAATCGTTGGTGACACTCATCGCACCATTTGCACCGCACATGTCAGAAGAATTATGGCAAGCACTAGGCCATTCTGATAGTGTCCACGTTGATCATTGGCCAGAATTAGATGAAAGTTACTTGGTGACTAACGAAATTAAAATGGCAGTACAGATCAATGGAAAAGTACGGGCAGAAATAACCGTTCCTGTCGATGCAGACCAAGCAACTGTAAAAGTAGCTGCTCTCGCAGAAGAGAATGTCATTGCACACATAAAAAACAAAGAGATACGAAAATTCATCTACGTACCTGGTAAAATAGTTAACATTGTTGTCTAGCAGTGGCTTGCCTCGTAGCTCCTGACAGAGTATAATACGAAGTAATATAGTGAATTAAATAAGAAGGATACCATCATGGGTAAACCAAAGAAGCGAACCAGTGCTCGTAAAACTGGCATGCGTCGTAGCCACATAGTGCTCGATCTAGCAAAAAAAGTGAATGGCAAATCACCAGTCAAAGCACGCACAACGACCAAGCAATCAGGCAAGAAACTAGCAGCATAATTGTAGCCAATTGTTCATTTAACAACACACCAAGCTAACCTCCGTTTAGACAAAAAGAAAGGTAGCAAGAAGCATGGCTTCAAACCGACACCTAGGAAGAATCGTCGCTCTACAGACGTTGTATGAGCTTGATTTTCGTGTTGAAGTTGGTGAAAAAAATCTTGATTTTGATCAGGTCATACAGCGAAACATTGATCGTTATAGTGAAGTTGTAGAAGATAAAGAGTTTATAAGTGATCTTATAAAAGGTGTCAATGAGAAAGTTGCAGAGCTAGATGCTATTCTACAACCAATAGCACCCGACTGGCCACTGTCGCAGATTGCTCGCATAGACAGAACTATATTACGAATTGGCACATATGAACTGCACTACAACACAAAAGTACCCCCAAAAGTAGCTATTAACGAATCAGTCGAACTCGCTAAAGCCTTTGGAGCTGACAATTCATCGAAATTTATTAATGGCGTATTGGGTACTGTTTTGAAAAAAATCGAAGCAGCAAGTGGTGTCATTGAAGTTGAGGATACAGAAAATTCTAAGACGATGACAGATAAAGAATCGAATCTAGCTAGCAGCAAAAAAGATAAGGTATCGGCTAAGAAAGCAGCAGGGGAGTAGCAGTGCAACGCCCAAAACCAATCAAAACCATAAAGAAAATAGTAAAAAATCGTCGACCTTCAATTAGCGAGGTTGTGCGAGAGCCTACCGCCGGCGGTGTTGTATGGCGACGCAATGCTCAGGATAAGATTGAAATACTGCTCATTCAGGACGCAAAAGATCGATGGACTATTCCAAAAGGCCACATAGAAGAAGGTGAAACAGCTAAACAAACTGCTGAAAGAGAAATCGGCGAAGAAACAGGATTGCAGGAAATGACAATGCAGGGTTGGCTTGGCAAGATTAATTTTCGGTACCGACGCCAACAAAGCTTAGTGCTTATGACGACCGATATATTTTTGGTTGCTGGTGAAGGAGATACAGATTCAATCGTTCCAGAAGAATGGATGAAGGGAATCAAGTGGTTTTCCGCTAATGATGCGCTTGAAAAAATAGAATATGATGACATCGGTAAATTAATACTACTTGGTTTGAAAAAAATTAGACAAGGTAAACTATAGAGAATCATGAAAGAGCAGATTAAAAAATATGTCGCTTTTGCGGAGGCAACATTAGGAGTTACTTACAACAATATTGAATTGTTAATGACTGCGTTTACTCACCGATCATACGTAAATGAGCACAAGAAATCAGTGAGTGAGCATAATGAGAGGCTCGAATTTCTTGGAGATGCTGTGCTTGAACTAATTGTGACCGATTACTTATACACTCACTACGATGAACCAGAAGGTATTTTAACTAATTGGCGAAGTTCTTTAGTACGCACTGAAAGTATCGGCGCAGCTGCACAAAAGTTAGATTTTGAGCCGATGTTACGCCTCTCTAAAGGCGAAAAGAGGGGCACAGGTCGTGCTCGTCAGCAAATTTTGGCTAATAGCTACGAAGCAGTAGTTGGCTCTCTTTATATCGACCTAGGCTACGATGCAGCTAAGAAATTTATTACTGACACATTGCTTGTTACTTTCGCAAGTATTCTTGAAACCGGCTCATGGCTTGACCCAAAATCAAAATACCAAGAAGTGGTGCAGAGTGAAGAGAACTTGACACCACAATACCGTGTTCTATCAGAAACAGGTCCAGATCACGACAAAGTCTTTACTGTTGGTGTATTTGTCGGAGAAGAAATGCGTGCCCAAGGACAAGGTCCTTCTAAGCAGAACGCACAAGTATCTGCCGCCGAAAAAGCATTGACAATATATAAATAGAGTGTTATGGTAAAGCGATGAAAAAATCTACAACAGGTTTAGTTGCGCCTATTGCACTTGCTATTTCTTTGGCAAGCTGTGGTGGTGAATCTGCAAGCCGCCCTAATGATGACGTCATAGCAGTAGCTGAAGAATATGTTGCTGAGTTTGGATGTGCGCTGAGCTTATCAGACGCGGAAATTGAATTAGTTGATATGTCGGACAAGGAGGAGTCTCTTGCTCTTAGTCTTGGGCTCTCGCCCGAACAAGTTTTTCTTAATGGAAGTGCGGAATCAGACAGTATTGCAATAAATGAAGAGTTGGATACTGTATCACAGAAAGCCGTAATTGGTCATGAGGTAGTTCATTACTGTACAGATAATTCTACTTGGAAAAAACTGGATAACAATTTTGAAATTTATGATGGTTCAGGTGATGTAATAACTGGAGTATCTGGATTTAAACTTATTTTCAACGACACTGATCCAGTAAAAGATGAAACATCATTAAGATTCGATTATATTGAAGAGGGAGTGGTTCACTGGCTCAGTGAGGATTATCATGAAAATGACCCTACATTAGGTGACGAATATACTTCTATACAGGTTTTGAGCGGTCTAATGGCTGAGTTTAGAGGTGTGACGAAACAAGAGGTTGCAGAATTACTTTATGCAGATAACTTTTTGGGCTATGTTGCAATCTTGAAGAAAAAAGATGTTAGCAACGTGAACGAAATGGACGTAAATGATATTTATTTTTTGTATAATGTCGCACTACAAAACCCAAGTTACTTCACCTACCAAGATGTTACGGACATATTAAACAGATCTAACTAGGTTGACATTTTTGACCTCTGTTAGTATACTTATATACAGTCAATTAATAACGTAACGTTATGTCCACTGCTTATTCGAAGTACGATAAGTAACGCATAGCACAAGAAAGCAGTATAAATTATATGTTAACTATCCGTATGCAACGTACCGGACGCAAAGGTTTTGCAACCTTTCGTGTTGTTGTACAAGATTCTCGATTCACGCCAACAAGTGGACGAGTCGTCGCACAAGTAGGCCATAACAATCCACATACTAAAGAAACTGTACTTGATGTAGATAAGATCAAAGAGTATTTAAAAAATGGCGCTCAGCCGACTCCGCGCGTCGTCAGATTATTGCAGGCAGAAAAAGTAGACTTGCCTTCATGGGTCAAGCTTCCATCTGGAGACAAGAAAAGTTCAACAAAGAACACAGACAAGCTTCGAAAGCACCAGCCTAAGGAAGAAGTAGCTGAAGAACCAACTCCAGAAGCTCCAGTCGAAGAGGAAAAATCTGAAGAACCTGAAGCTCCAGCCGAAGCTTAGTTTTGGCCACACCTGTAAGTATTAAAATTTTAAAAAATTAACGAATAAAAAGGAGAGTAAGAACTTTTGATTACTCCAAAAAATCTTACGTACACATAAATTCATGAACGACACAACTATAGACCAACAATTTATCGAATACGTTGTAAAATCACTTGTCAGTACTCCAGATGCAGTTATTGTCGAAAGGAAAATTGACGAAAAGGGCGTATTGCTCACCCTTACAGTAGATCCAGAGGATCTTGGCCGAGTGATTGGTAAGCGCGGTGCAACAGC
>Ga0136555_1000764_pt1 | contig 12310 bp, 9 predicted proteins | sample AntRauTorckE5432_FD_104927 | JGI IMG/M metagenome (GOLD analysis project Ga0136555, IMG submission 104927) | Saline lake microbial communities from Rauer Islands, Antarctica - Metagenome Torckler E5 #432 | ecosystem: Environmental > Aquatic > Non-marine Saline and Alkaline > Saline | place...
ATATTGATTTTGGTATTTATGTAAAGCAGTACACCGCAGTAACAAAAAATAGAGAAAAACTAATCGATGATTTTCAAAGAGGAAAGGTTAATGTTTTAACCTCAATGAAATGTTTAGATGAAGGTGTTGATGTACCTCGTTCCGAATTAGCTATTTTTTGTGCAAGTACGGGAAATCCCCGTCAGTTTATACAACGAAGAGGTAGGGTACTGAGACAGCATAAGGATAAAACACACGCAGTTATACACGATTTAGTCGTAATTCCTGCTTTAGGTCATGATGAAAAGACCTATAATATGGAAAGGAGTTTAGTTAAAAAAGAATTAGAAAGAGTTATAGATTTCGCTTCTTTAGCATTAAATGATATGGAAACATATTATGAATTAGAGGAAGTTCTAAATCTTTATAATCTTAATCTTTATGAAAAAAATGATTAGCAATGGCAAGAAAAGATGATATTTTAAAGAGTTTATTAGACCATGAGATATTCGAAGGGAAGTATAATATTTCAAAAGGTGAGTTACCGAATACAGTTGACAATGCTCAGTCGTCAAGAGAAGCAATTATTAAGGCTATTGCTATGATAATTGATGATAAAGAAGGAAGATTATCATCATCATCTTCTACAGACAAAGAATTGTATAAAAGAATTAATCAATACCTAAATGAAGCTGCGATATGATTATAAAAGAAATTATAATAGAAAATTTTCTATGTTATTATGGTAAAAAAAAGTTTGTTCTTGCAGATGGCTTAAATATTATATTAGGTGAAAATGGAGAAGGAAAAACAAAATTTTATGAAGCCTTAGAATGGCTTTTAAATGGAAATATTAGTAACCTTAAAAGTCTGATTTCCGCTAAAAGAATCTATGAGTTACAAACTGATGAATTCTTTGAAGTAAGTGTTTCAATGCTTGTAGAACAAAAAGGTAACAATAAATTTGTTCGTAGACATTTTAGAGTAGAGAAAAAAGATGGATTAGATTCTGTTTATGGTTTATCAATTGAGGGTATCGAAAGTAATAGTAAAGGAGAACGAGAAAGCGTAGATGGTGAAAAGTTATTAGAATATATTTTTCCTGCAAAATTCCGTAAATATTCAATGTTTAAAGGGGAGTCTGATTTAGATATCTTTCGAGAAACAGAGACTTTAAAAAACTTAATAGCAACGTTCTCTTTTGCTCGACACTACGAAAAATATACTGAAACAGTTGACTATCTGGAAGATGCTACGGAGAAAGCTATCCAAAAAGATAGTCGTAGAAATAAAGATCAGGAAAAGAAATATATTCTATTAAAGACTGATATAGATTCTGATTTAAGAGATTTAAGGGATTTGAAGATAAAATTGGAGTTCTCCAATAAAAATAAAGAAGGAAGTGAAAAAGGATTAAATAACCTTGAAGATAATATTAAGAACGCAGAAGACCTGAAGGTTGTCAATAAGCGACTGAAAGAGCTTAATAATAAAATTCGACAAACTGAAGTGCGTATAGATGAAAATTATACAAAGGATTTATTAGATGAAAATTGGATTTTAATCCATTTTGAACCATTTTTTAATGAGTTTACGGACAAACTTAAAAAAGTTGGTAAATTTAAAAGAAAACTACAAAAGGAGTATGATATTGAGTTGGGTAAAAAACTTCAAAAAAGGGAAACTACTGCACTCTTACTAAAAGAGTTTACACCACTACCTCTTGACACACCGTCAAAAGAACTAATGGAAGAAATGCTTGAAGAAGAGCATTGTAAAGTGTGTAACAGACCTGCTTTGAAAGATACAGAACCTTACAGGTTTATGATGCAGAGGTTAGAAGACTTTTTGAAATCACAATTACCTAAAGAGAGTGAAAAAGATGAACTTCTATATCAGAGTAATTATTTAAGACGAATTAACGGAATTCAACAAGGTCAAGAAAGTAATTTATATCAATTACAAAAAATTCAATCTGAAATCCAAGATAAAATTGAATTTAATAATGCAAGAAAAAATGATTTAAAAAACTTGAAAAATAAGTTGGAAGAGGAAGAGGAGGATAAAATTAAAATTCTTGGCGTATCAAACTTATCTGAAGTTGATTTAATGAATAATATGCGAAATTTTAGAGAATGGCAAGAAACTACCCGATACGAATCTTCTAATATAGAAAGGTATAAATTCGAAATTCAAAAATTAGAAGAAATAATTAATACTAGTAAAGTGGCTCTCGACGAAATTAATAGAGAATCATCTAATAAGTTTTTGATTAAAACTCAGGATATTATTAGAGATATTGCTAAAATATTCAAGGAAACCGAAAAACGAAAATTTGACGAGTTCTTAAAGTTATTAGAAGAAAAAACGAATCAAATATTTTCTAAAATCAATATTGAGGCTTTTACAGGAATAGTAAGATTAAGGTTGAGTTCAAGTAAAGAAGTTATGGTTTCATTAGAAGAAGAAAATGGTAAACCATTTTCAAGTCCAAACCAATCTTTAGAAACTTCAAAACACTTATCAATTCTTTTTGCAATATCTGAATTGACTAAAGAAAATAATGATGAAAGTTATCCAATGATGTTTGATGCTCCGACATCATCTTTTGGAGAAACTAAAACTGCACAATTTTTTAATTTGCTAAATGAAACACCAGGACAAAAGATACTTCTAATCAAAGACTTTATCATTAAAAACGAATCTAATAACTTAATTATTAAAGATGAATTTAAGAATATTAGAAAAGATAAAGCAATTTGGGTTAGATTAGAACGTCCTTTTGATCGTGTAAAACTTCACACTATTGATTCACAAGTAATAAATTTATAGTAAAATGGGTGATAATTTATTTGATATATGGGCATCAAGAGTTCCTCAATATGATGAAAGGTTTCGAGATACGCTCTTCAAATCTAAAGCGGCTAAAGGCTCCAAAGACGAGGAGTCAATAGAAAGTCTTGGTAAACATTTTAGCCGACAATATGAATTGTACATATATGCTTTCTTTTTAGGATTGTATAATAATGAGTTTACAGAAATTCCGAAAGACGCTAAAAAAGCAAACTTTAGCCATCATATTCAATATTGGGGAAGTAAAAATAGTGTTGGTAGAAGTTCATTTACTGAACTACAAGAATATATGTTTGTAGCCTTAGTCTCTAAAACCGACGTTGATTTTATTTCATTAGAAAAAGGTGAAATTGATGTAAAAAAAGCAGTAAAACAACTTATTCATACAATGGAATCTTATACAAATGGTGGGCTTATTTTATTAGAAGAAAAGGGAGAGGAGAATCCAAATTACCATTTGACCTCTACTGCTTTTTTAGATTTGATAGTTCAATCTAAGTCTAAATAAAACAAGCAGCACAACCAACAGCCTCTTCCTCATCTAAAATATCGGTGAGGAAAGGGGATTTTGTATTTGCTTTGTTCCTGTTCATTCTTTTTAAATGTTCTCTTTTAATTGCTTCAACTCTTTCGGGTTTCATCAAATCCGTTAGCGGTTCGTCTTGAATCCAGTTATAGCCTTCTTTTTCGTAATCTATCGCTAATTGAAATAGTTGCGGATGTTGTTCTAAGAGCCAAACCCATTCTATTTTTTGTTGGAAAAAGCAGAAATAACAACCAGAACGACTCCGAGCATAATAGCCGATTTGTCCATCAACGGTATATTCTATTTTTTCGTAATAAGATGGCACACCGACACCGCTTTCGCCCAACAAATCAAAAATATCTTGACGAATCAAATTATCGTCATTATCCAAAACAGGATAAGCATCGACTTTTGATAAAGGATAATTCGTAGATTTTAAAAATTTAAAAATAACTCTGTTGAATGCTTTGGTGTCCAAATCCATCAACATTTGCAACTTTTTATCTTGTGGAAAGCTAATGGAAAGCGGCTCGTTTGCAATTTCTACCGTGCGGTCGAGTTTGTGCGGCGTCGCTTCTTGTGCATAAAACTCGGCTAATTTTGACCGATTGTTATTACTCAACGCTTTCGTAATCACATCAACACTCCAAAGATTTTTCCGAAAAGGGAAGATAGATTGAATATTTGATTTGGTCGAAATATACCCCTCTCTATCCTCATCGCCTCTAATACCAACATAAGAAACCGTCGGCCTATCACCTACCCAGTCTTCAAAGGGTTTGAGTTTCATTTCTTTGGTACACCAGCGAGAAAAATGTGAGGGTAAATAATTTCCTTTTATCGTTAAAAGATGGTCAAAAGGATTGGTTAAACTTTGTTCTGCTGCTCTTAATTTGATAATTTCCTTGCCTAAATAACCTTCTAATTTTTCAATTAAATCATAGGTTTCTTTCAATTCTTTTCCTGTATCGCAGGTATAATAGTCAATATCCAGATTTGGATATTTATTTTTCATATAAATCGCCAAAGCTGCACTATCCTTTCCACCCGAAATCCCTAATACGTGCCTTACTTTATTTTGATTCTCCATTAATATTATCTTCTAATAACTTGATTAAAACTTTTTGAATGATTTTGGAATCAGAACCGTTTAAGGTCTGCTTTAGTTTTCCCTCTAAGCTATCTGCAACTTTAGATTGTTCTTTTGATAAAATAACCTTATGTTTTAAAGGTTGCTTATTGAAACTTGTAATTTCAATTTGAAAAGCAGTTTCGTCTGCTTCCTCAAAATCTAAGTTAGCGATTTCCAATAAATTATCCAATTCCCTTAATGACTGTTTGATTTTATCATGTAAAATAAATTCCTCGTCATCATTAATTTTATCCAAAGATTTACCGACCAGAGCCGATGCAATTGAACTAAAATATTTCTCAGGCAAATCAAACTCACTGAATAATCTCGCTTTGAAAATCTTTTGTTTATCGGTTAATAAGTAATTCTTTAAAGGTGCATATCGCTTTTTGATTGCCTTTAAATATTGCGTATAAGTTTTGCCTTCTAAACCTAATTCTTCTAAAATATTTTCCTCAATTCGCTCAATCAAATTAGCATAAACAGCCGTTAATTCCTGCATTGCGGTTTTGACTCGCTTGACATAACTATTCAAAATCTCTTCTGAACTTGCCAAATCATTCAAGGAAACCCCAAAGTTGGTCAACAAGTCCTCAAAAAAGACCTTTTCTAATTCTTTTGCCCCTTTGACGGCTTTTCTAAATGCTTTCGCATCGTCTGTAATTCGGTTTGTTTTTCGAGCATAATCATTGATTTCCCGAGTATAAAAAACAATGAACGGCTTAATTGTATTAACAAAATTCGACTCTTTCACGTCCTCTACTTCGGGCTGACGAATCAATTCTCTATACTTATTAAAGAGTTCTAAACGAATGCCTTTAATGTGAAAAGTTTTGATTTGATATTTACCAATTCCTCTAATCAACAGGTCTAAAATATCAAAATTCAGATAAGGCACATAAACGTCATTGTGATACAAAGCATATTCGTCCCGACGAATAAATAAATAAATCGGTAGCCAATATTCTAAAAAGCCATCTTTTAATTTATACGGCTTTTGTCTTAATAATTCGTGCAATTCACTCAAAGATTGCTTACTGACGGTTGCACTTTCCAAAAATTCATTACAAGCGTTCCACAATTCTAAAAAAGATTCGTCTGTCGGTTCACCGAAATAATGTAAACCCAAACGACCAGCTTTATGAATTCCAGTATTTTTTAGTAAGGCAAAATAAATTGCTTTTTCAGGCGGAAATTCATCTGCAGTAAAGCCTAAATTTTCTTCCTCGTAATTGTCAATAACTTTACGCAATAAGTTTTTTCGAGCCGCAGAAATATTACTCGATAGTTTAAAACGGTTCATTAATTCGCTTCGTAAAGTTGGCGTTTTGTGATAAACAACTTCACAAATTTGCGAAAGCGTTTTATTAAAATCGGTTCTATTTTTAATCTCAACTTGTTGCTCATTGAAATACCAGTGAACATTGTTGCTATTGTCAAACAAAACGGTATTTAAGTGATTTTTTAGACTTTGAATTCTATAATCTCGCTCGTTTCCGATTTCTATTTTCGCAGGGTCGTTATGGTCATCAATCTTTTTATATAAAGCATCAATAACTTTTATTTCGTGTAATTCCTTTTTAATATTAGGCGTTTCTGAGAAATGTGCGTATAAAATCGGTTGATTTTTGACGTTTAATATTTCCGATTTAATATTTTCATCTTCCGTAAAAATCAAATTGACAAAACCATCAATTTCGCTACCGTCGAAAGTTTGTAGCGGTTGTTCTGATATTTCAAATTGAAAAAATCTTGGTGTTCCTCTTTTGTAAGAAACTGCTTTTGCTGCTGCAAAATCCAGCGGTAAATACTCTTTCAAGGCTTCCGCAATATTTTTGACAGGGTCGGTTTCTTTTCGTAGTTTGTCCAGTTCACCATCAATATCGATATCCGAACCTTCATACAAAATATAAGAATCTCGATATTTGCGATATTTCAAAACCTGCAAACTTTGCAACTGCCCCAAAATAAATCCAACATCTTCAATGCCTAAACACTCTCGTCCGTAAACTTCCAAAAACTCATGATTGATTTTCGCTGCCTTACTTCCCAAAGCATTGAGCAAACCGATGGTTTTAATCAACTTCAAAGCTGCTTCTTGATTTTCTTCAAAGTTCGCCTCAACTCTATCTAAAGAGTTTCTGATTAACGTCCAAAGTCTATAATCGTGATTTTTACGATTTGTCAGCGTTGAAAAGTAGTTATGATAAAAATAATCATAAACACAAGCTAAGTTATAATAAGGGTTTTCGGCAGTATCGTACTGCTGCAAACCTTGATAATCATTTGTATCTAAAAAGGTAAAAAGGGAGCGTTCGTTTTGTCCGTATCGCTGTAAAGCAATCGTCAAAGCGGCTGCGGAAAGGACATCAAAAGGATAGAGCTTTTGAACAAAACTCTTATTCAATTGATTGCGGAGCGGGAAAATATTGTTTTTTTGAATTGTTTGAATTAAATCAGCAGCATATTTCGGCTGTTTTAATTCAAACAATTTCTCACTCACTCGCTCGGCTGCCAAAGCTAACAATTGCTCAACAGGTTCGTTAAACGTCAATTCCTTTAAGCGACCCTTGACTTTTTCCCATTCTTTTCGCTGACTTTCGTCTAAATGAAAAGCGTAAGCATCAAAATTTTGGTGTAAAGTCGTGATGAAAAGCAAATTAGATTTTTCGTCATTTGCTAATTCTGCCAATTGTTGGACAAAATATAATTCCTCATCAGGATTATGTTTTGCGGCATATTCCAAAAACTTTCCAAACTCATCAATGACAATGACCAAACATTTATCGCTGGATAATTGTGTTTTGATTTGTTTTAAAATTGCTTTGCTTTCTGCTATTACGCCTAATTTATCGGCAACCGATTTTACAATTGAATTTGCCGAACCGACGATATTGATAAATTCAAAATCATCAATCTTATTAAAATCTTTATCGGTACGCTCAAAGAAAATTTGTTGTCCTTTGAGTGTATTTTCTAAAGCAACTAAAAAGGCAGACTTACCCGTTCCGTAACTCCCGATTATCGTAAACGAGTGTAGGCCCGAAGCAAAATTTACCGCAATAGATTGATAAATTTGTTTTGAGTTATTCGTCGGAATGTAATCAATTTGCTTTGACGCATCCCGAATAATATTAATAGAAGGAGAAAAATTAACGGACATAATATGTATTTAAAACCGCTTCTGGAGTCGGCTTATTTTTAAATTGTAAAGTTTGAATTCCACCATCATCTTTATAAACGATGTCAGGGAAAATTTCTTGGAAAGCCTCGATTTTTTCCATCAAGCCGTCTTTGCTCAAACAGAAAACGCTACCAACGGCATTTTCTTCAAATAATTCGTTGAAGTTCACGGAATTACCGTATTTCGGATTATTCACAATTGCGTAAAGCACGATTAAGGCTGGTAAATCAATGCGGTTTTTCATTTCTAACCGATACCATTGTCCACCGCTTTCTTTCCCGATTCTACCCAACCTTTCGATGATATTTAATTCGTGTAGTAAGGCAGAAAAGCTATCTTCAATCGTAGCCGTTTTTGAAGCTGGCTGATAATTATTTAAAAAAACAGCGACATCACGTCTGAGTGTATTTTCGTTGTACTCATATTTATCTTGCGAACACATTTTAGTAATGTATTTTAATAAGTGTTCTCTTGTAAACTCTACCCGAATTTTACGAAAATGATTAAAAACCAATGAGTAAATAGAAGCGTGTTCAGTTGAAACTAAGTAATAGTGTAAGAGCCAAAGCGTTCCAATATCTTCACAATAAGGGTCAAATCCATCATTTAAAAACATTATTTTACCCAATCGACTTACTTCTTGTTCGTTAGTTTCCGTCAAACCAAAAGACCGTAACCAGTAACGAATTGCATAAACCATGTTTTTGCCCACGCCTAAGTCAATCACCGCATCTTTAGCAGTAAAACTCTTACCTTCCTCAATAAAATCGATTCCTTTTTTTAGCCAATAATGACGGCAATAAAAAGTATCGTGACCTGAAAATGTTAGTTTTTGCATAGTCGCAAAAATAGGTTTTTTATAATTAAAAAGCGTAAATTATTCACTTAGGAATGAAACAATTTGTTTTGTGATTTTACTATTAATTCGGTAACTTTGGTTAATCAATATAACACAACTCAATACAAATGATACCTATTTACAAAGCAGAAAGTTTTGCAAAAGGAAGTTTAACAGGAGGAACGACCTTACCTTCTTTAATGATAGTTTGCGATAATGTTGGAATTATTCAAGGAACGTATGTTGTCAAGGTATTTGATATGAAACATATTGAACAGTATAATCCGACGAATAAAGAAATTATAGCTAATTATTTAGCAGGAGAATTTGATTTATCTGTTCCTAAAATGGCTATTATCGAAGTTCCAGAAAATATTATTGAAGAAATGTTAGGAAAAGAAGCCTACAAAAATAAATCGCTAAAAGCAGGTTTTTATTTTGGTTGTGAATACATTGATAATACAACATCTTATCAAGAAGAAATAAAAATTTCTAATGATGATGATTGGGAATTAGAAACTATTTTTGCCTTCGATGCCTTAATAAGAAACTTTGATAGAGTCTTGAAGAAACCAAATATTCTATTCAAAAAGGATAATTTTATCTTAATTGACCATGAATTAAGTTTGGACATTAGACAAACTTTTGAGGAATATGTGATATTTGATAATTACAGAAACGTATTACAAGGAACAAAGGGAAAGCATATCTTTTTGGAACATCTACGATTAAAACATAAGAAAACGTCAATTACTTTTGATGATTTTATAGTAAGTTTACGACTTTTGAATATTAATAAATTGAAACAATTAAGCTTGTTTTTAGAACAGTATAACTTTAACATAAATGATTTTGAAGCTATTATTCGATATTTAGAAGCTATCAAACGAAATATACAAGATTTTAGAACCGTATTACAAATAAACCTACAAAGATGAAAAATTCATTATATTATAGTGTTTTGCGTTATCGTCCTTCTTATTTGTTGAAAGAACAAATAAATATCGGTTTATTATTTGTCCTTCCTGAAACAGAAGAAGTGATTTTTCTCTTTCCTAATAAATTGGCAAGAATAACACAGTTTTATGCAGCAGCAGATTTACCACTTTTGAGAAAATACCTTTATGCTTTAAAATCTAAATCTAAAAAAGCAATAGGAAGCGTTGAAATATTTGATAATTTCATTCCTAAAGATGCCAGTAGTTTGTATTTTTCTGAACCAAAATCGGGAACTTTTTCTAATACAGAAGCTGCTATTAATTATTACAAACAACTCTACTTTGCACCTTATGAAGATATAGAAATTGGACGAAAAGACGATGCGTATTTAAAGAAAACATTCGATGCAAAATTAGAGGCAATTAGTCCTTATAAGAAGCTATTATTCAAGCGAAATGTGAAAGTTAAAAATGCAGTTGCATCGACTAAATTTGAATTTGCGTGGCAAAACGGTCAGACGAATTTTGTCAAAACAATTGGGTTAGATTTATCAAATACTTCAAACATTCAAAAAAAAGCTTTTCGTTGGTACGGTGAACTTTCGGCTTTAAACGAAACATTCACTGACGCAAATATAGATATTTTGGTTTCTCGTCCGAGCAAAAAAGATTTGTTTAAGTCTTATGATGATGCCTTAAAGTTGTTAGATACTATGAAAGTATCGCATCGAATTAAGGAAGAAAATGATTTTGATGCCTACATTCGGTACGCTACAGAAACGGTGATAACTTTGCCGAAGTTGGATTTTATTTGAGTTAGTTTACTTCAATTGAAATTAACTAACTCAAAATAATATTTTCCCTAAAACCCCTTTTTCCCCAAAATCGTGATCAAATTTCTCCGCCGATAATACTCTTTTTTAATGCTGCTGACCAGACTTGAAAACGAAGTAGGCGACACAATCGGCTGCAAGTCACCTAAGATTTGAGCGACTTTTCGATAATTATGATCGCCAGTATTGGATAGATAAAAGTATAGCTTCTCTTTGAAAAGAGCCGTTGCTGGTTTCGGAAAAAGAAGTTTGTGGCGTTGGAAAAATGGATAAATCTTTTGCGTGTTTTTGAAGGTGTCTTTGTGGTCTTGGAATAATTGAACAACTTGCGGCAAGCGGTTTTCGGCTTCCAAAATATCCGCAAAAATAGCAGTTTGCTTTTGCTCAAAATAGGTTTCAAACTCCCCTCGGTTTTCAGGATAATGCTGGATTGCGGCTTGAAAAGACTCGACACTCGGTTCGGTTTGCATATATTTTTTAAGCCAATGCAGCGTATTTTTACCGCCCAAATTCTTATCACAAAGGCGGATAATCATTTGGAAATGCACGGCTTTTTTACTGCCAAAACCGAAGTAGGTACCACTTTCTGAACCCTGAAGATATGTCGCCAAAGTATCGTAAGCCTTTTGAAAATCGGCTTTGGTTTCGTAGTGTTTTGCTAAGGTTAGGTTAAACCAACTTTTATCGGAAAGTTCCGTCAGTATTTCCTCTTTTTTGGTTTCCGAAAGGTAGGGTTCTATTTTGTTATAGAGCGTTTCGGTTTCGTTATTGTCCGTATAATCGAGGAAATTAATTTCCGTGACCAAATCCGTGAATTGCGGCAAATCGCCTACTGGAATCGTTTCGATAATACAGTTTGTCATTGCATCACAAACATCATAACTCAACTCTTTTTTGGCGTCTAATAATTTTAACAAAGCATATTTTCGGTTTTCATTCGGAATCGAAGCAATGAACTGACCAATATATTCGGCTACTTCTTCGGCTGCATAATTATCTTCGTAATACTCGTCATAACCGTCATCGGAATTCCCCGATAAATAACCTTCCTCAAAGGCTCCGCCCACATTTTCAAGGAAATCCGCCAATTCATCTGCGATACTATTCGAGTGTGTTTGCCAAAACGGACGGAGTTTTTCGAGTGCTTTATCGGTATCTTTTACGAAGTCGGTAATGTTGTGTAATTCGCCATCAAACAGACTATTAATTTTAATTATTGCCTTTGAAAATTCCGCATCTACCCTTTTTATATCGCCTTTTGATAGGCTTTCTTTTATCGTCACTTCCTTTCGGAAATGCTCGGGAGCGAACCGCAACACTAATTGTTGCAATTCGGTACTCGACAAATTACGGACGTATTTTTCAAAATCACTTTTCGCTTTTTCTGCTTTCGCAATAACCGCCTCGGTAATATCCGCTTCTTGCAAAACGTGACTTTCGACATGACTTTGCAAATGTAACAGACTCGCAATGATGTGTTTGCAAGTGCCTTGGTCATAAGGGCAATTGCACCATCCTTCTATTTTATTATCCCTTTGTGCGATTTCAACCCCATATTTGCCATAGCTGCCCGATACTTCTAATTCGTATTTGCCAACGCTAATTTCGATATCTGGATAAACTGCACCGTCATTAAAATAGCCGTAACCTCGCTCGACAGTCGTGGAAGAAGCCATGCCGCTAATTTGAAGTTTAGATAAGGATTTTATCCCTTTTGAAAGGGTTTGTTTTGGTTGTAATGTGAATAAATATTCCATATTTTTTATTATTTTTTCTTTCTTGGTAATTTCTAAACGTAGCGGTACACGAGTACTCAGCGACCCTTACGAAAACCTCAACATGTGGCAACATAAATACGTCAACACATCAACACGTCAAAAAGCCTTATTTATCAATTTGCAAAACTGTTTTATCAAACGAAAAGGGTAAGATTTCTTGTACCGACCAAACCCGATAAACTTGATTCTTATGTCCAATCAGTAAGACTTCAATCGGGGAATCATACCGAACTTCCTGCTCCCGAATCA
>Ga0136555_1000765_pt1 | contig 12288 bp, 17 predicted proteins | sample AntRauTorckE5432_FD_104927 | JGI IMG/M metagenome (GOLD analysis project Ga0136555, IMG submission 104927) | Saline lake microbial communities from Rauer Islands, Antarctica - Metagenome Torckler E5 #432 | ecosystem: Environmental > Aquatic > Non-marine Saline and Alkaline > Saline | place...
ATATCCTGGGTAAATTTTTTCTTCTACCTCTGCCCTCTTCCCTCCTTTAATTTTAATTTTCTTTTCTGCAGGAACCAGAACGTTGAAAATTTTATCTTCCATTCCCAAAGATTCAATTCTTTGGTTTAAGTTTTTCAAAACAGCATTTTCGTATCCTGCGTATGTGTGAATCGCATACCAGTTACGCTCTCTTGATGGTTGTTGTTTGTTGCTCATAAATAAGTTTTAGATAAAGAATTTAGTAATAACTTCTGTGAAAAGATAATCAAATACTCCAAGGTAAGCTGCTACAAATAAAGATACTAGAATAACTATTATAGTATAAGCTGTAGCTTGTTTTTTACTTGGCCACGTAATGTGTTTCAATTCCCCTTTTGATTCTCTGATGTAATTAAATAATGACATAATATTTTTTGGTTTTAAAAAAAGCCCTCTCGGGCGATATGGGAATATATTATCACAGGTTTTGGGTTAGTCAAATAAAAAACCACCCTAATTTCTAGAGTGGTTTTGGTTTACCTAATGATTAAATTTATTCAATACCCCGATAAAAATCTTTTTCATTTCTATAAAATAATTAGGTTTTATAGGTTTAAAACAAATTATATAATGAACTGAATCCCAATTATCTCCAATTCTCTCTGAATCTTTTGGGAATTTATAATTTGCCCTTAAACACCCACAATTAATACTTTGAATATATCCATCAAAAGTTCCACCAGAACAATCTAAAGACAAGGCCTCTATACCCGAAAGTCTTTCAAAAATATTTGGCAGAATTTTTGGTCTAATCTGTTCATTTGTTACAACTATTAATTGCACTAATTGTGTATGAAAAGCGTAGAAACTGTTATTTTTTATAAAAGAAACAACCTCATCTCTCGTTGTATTTTCTTTTATTTTGAAAATACCAACAAGAACTTCTTCGTCTTTTACAAAATTAAAAAAATCTTCTTTGATTTCTCTAATTTTATTAGAAAGTTTTGAAAGTTCCATACCTGTCATAAACAAACTGTCCACGAAGACAGAGAATGTATCCAGAAATTCTATTTTTTCATCTGATTGTTTTCTCCAACCATCAATTACTTCTGACTTTGTTTTCAAAAGTCCTCCTTTGTTAAGTTACTATTTCAATATAAAGCTACAATTAATAAACCTCCCAGTCAAATAAGAAAAAGTCCCTGACAAAATATCAAGAACTTTTACCTTTGTACTTTGAACTCTATTCCTCTACCCCCTTCTTAACTCTCCAACTCATAAGTAATCCAAACTGTCTTTGTGATTGTGTTTTCACCAGTTGGAATTTCTGCGATTGATTTAGACGCTCCGTAAACTGCAGATTCTGCAAATTCACCACCGTATCCTCCATAATAATTTTCTTCTTCTCCAAATGAAGTTATGTCCTCCAAATCAACTCCTAAACTTTTAGCCAGATTTTTTGCTTTTACCTTTGCGTTCGCAATCGCTGCGTCACGCGCTTGGTCTTCTAGTGCTTCCCTGTCATCAATAGTAAATGAAAGTCCTGAAATATTTGAAATTTCAAAAGCTCCGATTCCTGATAACAATTCTCCTGCCTTGTCTGTTTCGCGAACTTTTACTGAAATAGTTTGAGAAACTTGGTAACCAACCAATTCTTGTTTTCCTCCTGGACATCTCCCTTCCAAACAAAGCTCTTGTATCCATTCGTATTTTGGATAAGCATTATAGCTGGTTGTTTTGATGTCTTTTTCATCAACTCCATTTTCTTTTAGATAAGAAATCGCTGAGTTAATTTTTTCTGCTGCTGCATTTTGTGCAGAATCAACAGATTCTGATGTTTCGTTTACAGAAAAGTTAAAAGTCGCAATGTCTGGGATCGCAACAACTTCACCTGATGCTGAAACTGTAATTTGGTTTGGATAATCATATTGACCTTCCACAGCCAAAGTACTAACTATTAAAAATACTGATAAAAATAAAGCTACTGTGGCAATTGCAAAGGCCACTAGTCCTGTTGCAAATTTCCAATCTTCGAAAATTCTTTTTATGTTTGTCATGTAAATAGTATATAGCGGTGAGCAGTGAGCGTAAAGAGAGAGGGATTGTGGGTTTCTGAACCTTTGTCCTCGACTCGATTAGGGATTGATTCAGAAACTTGAAACGATAGACAATAATCTAAAATAACAAGACCCTGAATCAAGTTCAGGGGCACCCTCCTACTGTTCTATATTAAAAACCTAAACCCTATCAATCAAATTCAAAAACAAACTCACAACAGTCATCGGCCCCACCCCACCAGGCACAGGAGAAATCGCGAATGGTTCTGCCTTACCTAATTTAACATCACCTGTTACTTTTCCATTTTCATTAAAATTAATTCCTACATCAATAATAATTTGATCCTTATTTACATAATCATCTGTAATCAATCCCAGACTTCCTGCAGCAGAAATCAAAATATCAGCTCCTTTTGCTATTTCAGAAATATTTTCAGTCCTACTATTACAACTGATCACCTCCGCGCAGTGATTTTTAAAATTCACAGCAATACTTTTTCCAACATAAATAGAATCCCCCACCACCACAACTTTCTTTCTTTTAATTTCTAAATCATATTTTTCCAACAAAGTAATAATCCCACGTGCAGTTGCAGGAATTACAAAATCACCCTCACCACTAAAAAACTTATTTAAATTTTCTGCAGTCATTCCATCAACATCTTTTTTCGGAGAAATAGCATTTATCACCTTTTCCTTATTTAAATTTTCAGGAATCGGTAATTGCAAAATAATTCCATCCACAGAATTGTCTGTGTTTAGATTTTTAATCTCTGAAATTAAATCATCCTCCAAAATATCAGACTGAAACTTATTCAATTCAACCTCCGCACCAATCTCCTCTCCAAAATTAATTTTCTTTTTTATATACAAATTAGAATCTGAATCATCCCCAACTTGAACAATCGCAAGTTTTGGCGCCCTCTCCAAAAGAGAAATTTTATTTTTTAAACCAACAGAAATTTCTTGGCTTATTTTTTTACCGTCTAAAATTAACATTATTATTAGATTGCCACAGGAACAATTAAAAATCTAGCCAGCAAAAGTGTAAAAGATATAAGTAAGAAAAAGACCCAAGATAAAATAATCTATGAGTCTTTTCACTTTTTTATGTTCGCTCATTAACTGATTCAATTCTTCGTGAGTTTTTTCTTCTTCCAAAGAATCAAGGCTTAATTCAGTTGATATAGTTTTTTTATTAACTTCCATTACTAATATTATATCAGCGAATGGAAATTATAGAATGTTTTAGTTAAGTTCGCCTACATAAATTTCGGCGAAACAAAAACTTAGTTTCTTTATATTAGTTAAGTAGAGAGTCGATTGTTTCTTTCCAGTTTTCAACTGGTAAAGCACCACTGATTGGAATAAATTGATCATTTGGTGCAATGATTACTGAGTAGGGTGTTCCTCGTCCTCCTGCTGCTACAGCATCATTAAAGTCTTGTTCAACATCATCTTCGTGACGCCCTTCATCCATACATGCATTAAATGCATCTACGTCTAATCCAACTTTTCCTGCAATTACAGGTAATTGCGCTAGATCAAGCCCATCGTTTGAAGGAGTTATGTCATACAACATATCTGTATAAGCCCAGAATCCATCATTTCCTCCCAGTTCCCCTGCACATTCTGTTGCATGCGCTTCGACTGCTGCTTTTCTATGCAATTGAGTTAGTGGGAAGTGGCGATAAACCCAAGCTACATCACCATCATCATATCCTTTAATAACTTCATCCAAGTTTTGGTGAAGAACTTTACAGAAAGGACATTCTGTATCTGAAAATTCTACGATTGTAATTTTTGCATCTCTGCTTCCTTTGATGTAATCGTTATCATCGACTGGACGAATTGCAGATGGATCTCCTGCTTCTGTTGGAGCTCCGCTTCCTGCTCCTGGTGCAGATGGAACATTAGAACGGTTTGTTAGCATTACTGCTCCTCCAATAATTAAACCTGATATAACGATCGCTGCTGGCACTAAAGTATTTCCTTTCATATTTTTAATTTAATAAGTTAAATGTTAAAGCTATCAATAGTAATGTACCTAATTGATAACCAAGATTAATAAGTGTAACGACCCAAGATTGTTGTTGCCAAAGACTTGGTCCGATAATTGTAGGAATAATAAATCCCACAAAAAGCAAAAATGCTAGTGAGAAAATTCCAAAGAATGTTGTTACTGCTAGGACATTAAAAACTACTATCATAACTATTGTTGATAGTAATCCTAAAATCATTGCTTTTACCATTCCCTTTTTTTGTGCAGCATCCATTGTTTCTTGAGACAGTCCAAGGTGTTTAAACCAGATTGTTCCCAAGGCAAATTTTGAATACCACAACATTCCAAATCCAAAAACAACTACTGTTGAAATTAGGACTGAAGCAATACTTAATGATTCAAACATAAAATTTAATTAACTAGTAACTATATGGTCTATATTACAAGAACTAAAATAAAATAAAAGTTTTCTTAAAATTAGACCACAAAGTGGGTTTTAGTAAAAATTGTGGGGTTTTTGTCTGTATTCCAAATTGTTATACTCAAACAACATGAAAGCAAGAGTGATCAAAGAAAATAAATCTAATTATGTAATTCAAGATGACGCTAAAGAATATCTCGCGACAGTGAGAGGGTCCTTTTTTAACGGAAGTATGTTCCCAAAAGTTGGTGACTTTGTTTCATTTATAAAAACAGCTGAGGATAAGGCAACCATAGAAGAAATTCTACCTCGTACTTCAACCATTTCGCGCAAATCTATTTTTACTAATAGTGAACAAGTGATTGTTGCAAATGTAGACTTAATTTTTATTGTTATGGGACTTGATAATGATTTTAATATCAGTCGACTTGAGCGTTACTTGCTACTGGCTCGACAGAGTGATGTGCAGCCAGTCGTTATACTTAATAAATGTGATCAGATCGACAACCCAGAGAGTTTTGTTAAGCAAGCCAAAGAGATTTCTGAGAAGGCTCTTGTGCATGCCGTAAGTGCAGCGAACGGAAATAATATGGATTCTTTGCTTGAATACCTGGATTCTGACACTACAGCAGTCTTGCTTGGTTCATCAGGTGCAGGAAAATCAACAATAACGAACTGGTTGTTGCGTGAAGACAAACAAGAGGTGCAGGCAGTTCGTGTCGATGACAACCAAGGTAGACACACCACAACACTGCGACAACTTTTTACATTACCAAATGGTGGATATTTGATAGATACTCCTGGGATGAGAGAGCTGGGTGTGCACAATACTAAAGAGAATGAAGGTCTAGTATTTACAGAACTGGAGGCGCTTGCACGTCAGTGCCAATTTTCAGATTGTGATCACGAAAAAAGTGAGGGTTGTGCAGTAATTAAAGCTGTAAATAATGGAGAGGTATCCGAACGACAATTCAAAAACTATTTAAAAATCCAAAAAGAGAGACTTTCTAAGGAAAGTAAACCTACTAACAAAACTTCACCTGACAACAAACAGAAAAAGTCACATAAGGGATATCGGAAGAGCCAAAAGAAAAAAAGGATAGATGAAGATTTTGACTAAGTCTTCCTAAAATAAAATAGCCGAACCCTGTCGCGGGTCCGACTTATTTATTTTATGGGCGACGTCGTAGAGGATGTTCGAACTGTGTTTGAGCAATTGCAGGATGAAACTATTTACATTCCAGAGTTTCGTACTGTATTGACGGCGGGCTAGAGAGTTGATTCTTTAGTTTAGCAATTACAATCAAATTTTAACTCTTCAGGGAAGGTAGGCGAAGTTTTTTGGTGTTTGCTGCCCCAAGCAGATAGAGATTTCATTATTGGTAGGGCTGTTGTCCCGTACTTTGTAAGTGAATACTCAACCTTTGGCGGAACTTGTGCATACACTTCTCGGTGAATAATTCCGTCACGTTCGAGTTCTCGTAGCTGCTGGGTGAGCATTTTTTGCGATGCTTCAGGAATCGCTTTTTTGAGTTCGCCAAATCTAAGAGTTGATTTTTGTAAATGCCATAAGATCATGGGCTTCCATCTACCACCAAGGATACGTACTGTACTTTGAATTGGATTTTCAGGCTTTTGTTTCATAATAGGTACTTTTAGGTAAGTATACTACAAAATAGTACGTACTTGTTATTAATATACTAGATTATATACTAGATTATATACTTATAAAAAATAAATACAAAATATATAATGAGTTCAAATATATTAGCTTTCGCAGGCAGCAACAGCCGCAGTTCAATTAATAAAAAATTAGTAACCTATGTAGCTAATCAGACTGAAGATACTGAAGTAACAGTTGTTGATCTTAATGACTATGAACTACCTTTATATAGCCCAGACATGGAAAAAGAGAGTGGTATCCCAGAAACAGTCATAAAATTCAAAAGTCTCATCGCTGAATCAGATGGAATCATTCTGTCTTTACCAGAATACAACGGTTCGTACACAGCTGTGTTCAAAAACTTATTTGATTGGTTGTCACGAATTGATATGAAAGTCTGGCAAGAGAAACCAATGTTGCTTATGGCTACTTCTCCAGGAAAAAGAGGTGGAGCGGGTGTGTTGCAAACTGCGATTGACGCCTTTCCGCACTTTGGAGGAAATATCGTAGCAGATTTTTCATTACCTCAATTTTCGGATAATTTTCAGGCTGGTCAGATTATTAATCGAGAAAAACTAGTTGAGCTGGAAGAGAAAGTATCGCTGTTTCAATCGGCTTTAATAAAATAGTTATGCAACATTCACTACCAACACTAGCACTTAAGTTATCTGCCATTTTATGGATCATCTGGGGTTTGGTTCACATACTAGCTGGGGTTTTTACAATAAACTTTATATTATCTGGCGACATAGCCGCAGCAATTGGTGGGATTGCCGATGCAGTTGACCCAGCAGTCTTGGCATTAGCATACCCTGATGCAGCAGGGGCAGTCCTAGGTCAGCATGGTTTTAATTTACTTTGGATTGGCCTTGTTACTTTTGTCAGTGCCTTTTTCGTCTGGAAACAGAAAACTTGGGCTATCTTTTTGGCCGCTTTAGTTGGGGGTCTAGCTGATGTCGGATATTTTCTATTTTTGGATCTTGGAGGATATGTGAACTTTATGCCAGGTACAGTGATGACGATTATTTCAGGATCAGCCGTCATCCTCAGTATCTGGGCTTGGTATAGTAAGAAGTAATTGAATATTAATATTGATAAGAATTAAATATGAACAAGAAAAATTTTGGAAAATATGGAGCGATGGTCTTAGCGGTATTACTCGCAATTCCAGCTCTCGGAAAAATTGTTGGTATGGAAGCCATGGTCACGCAGCTGTCTGTGAACGGTGTGGGGGATTGGATTACAGTCATTGGGCTTGGTCTACTTGTTTCTGTAGTGCTGTTCGCATTACCAAAAACCAAAAACATCGGCACGCTACTACTTTCAGCGTACTTTGGGGGAACGATAGTATTCCATATGGCCTTAGGTGAAGCATTTATAGTGCAAGCCGTGTTACTGGTCGCAGTTTGGGCACTAGCTTGGATGTATGACGAACGGATCGTTCTGGGTCACCGTTCAATAGAGAATTAAAATACTCTCTCTACTAAGGAAGAGATAGTTCTAATTTCTATCTAGGGTATGCAATGTCAGAACTGAAATGTTGTTGTGTATCTTCACGAAATGAAGATATTTTCTGCTGGGCGACTACCGGGAATCGAACCCGAACTGCCGGTACCACAAACCGGTGCACTAACCGTTATACTATAGTCGCCATGTGTTTCCGCAAAAATACGCTTATTCGTAATTTGGCGGTTCCTCTGTTATACCAGATAAATGGTTAGAAAGTCTAGCCATTGCATACAACAAACTTGAAAGTCTATTTAAATAAGCCAATGTAAATTCTGAAATCTCTGGTGCTTTATTTTCGTGTGCATCTACCACACGGCGTTCTGCCCTTCTGGCCATTGTTCTAGAAAAATCAAAAGTAGAAGAAAGTTCTGTTCCGCCAGAAATAAAAAACGTTGTGATTGGAGGAAGTTCTTTTTCAATTTCATTTATTATGTCTTCAATTTTTTTAACTTTATCATCTGTAATTTTTTTATCTGCACCTGCTGTCTCGGCTTGGATTATAAATAAGTTTTGCTGAACTTCTGAAATTACATCTGAAAAATCTCTATCATTTGGAACTTTGAATCCTGAATCTTTTGAAAGAAGTTTCGCAAAACCTAAATATGAATTAGTTTCATCCAGAGAGCCAAGTGCTTCTGCAGTAACAGAACTCTTGGACATTCGTTGATTACACCCGAATGTTCCTGTTGTTCCGTCGTCTCCTTTTTTGGTGAATAGCGACATGGAGGATATTATAACAAAAACTTAAAACAACCCAAACAATTTAGCCATGAAAATCGCATAGATCAGCAAATACATTGCTCCTTCTTGGATATGAATTCTGCGGGAAATTCCAGAGATTATAAACAGAACCGTTGCTGTTATTAGGACAGGTATACCATAAGTAAGAGTTTGCTCATCTATATAAAGTGTTCCAAAAATTCCAGGCAAACCGACTACCGCCAAGACATTGAAAATGTTTGAACCGAAAATATTTCCTAGCGCCACTTCTGATTGTCTACGCATCGCCGCTTTTACAGAAACAATTAATTCAGGCAAAGACGTTCCAATCGCAACCGCTGTAATTGTAATAACTCCTGCTCCAACCTCCAAGATTGCAGAAAGTGCAATAATCGAATCGATCAAATATTTCGCACCCAAAGACAGTCCAACAATTCCAATAAATAACATCACTAAATCTGTTGCGGTAATGTCTGGGCGTTTTACTGGCTCGTCTATTTCGTCGTCTTGATATATAAATGAAAAGCCAAGATAAATTACATAAGTCGCCAACAAGAATAAAGATTCAAAAAATGTAACCGATCCATCAACTGCGACTAAAACAAAAATTGCCGTTGAAAGTGCAATCAAGGGCAGGTCTAAATCAATCAAATCTTTTGAAACAGAAAGTTTTCTGGCAATAATTGCAGAAACTCCGACCACCAAAAGAATATTGGCGATATTTGATCCAACTGCGTTCGCAACAACAATTTCTGATACCCCACTAAACACCGCAACAAATCCAGAAATCAATTCTGGAAAAGAGGTTCCAAACGCAACAATAGTAACTCCGATAACAAATGGAGAAAGTCCAATCTTTAAACCAATCTTTTCACCAGAAGCCAACAGCCAATCAGCTCCTTTTACAAGGATAAATAAAGAGACTATAAAAACTATTCCCCAAAAAAATAACATATGTCTTATTATAGCAGATTAGATTACAAGCTTAATAAAAAAATACCCCTAAAAAGTTAGTGGTATTTTTTATTAACTAAGTTCCTAAATTATTTCTTCTCTTCTTCCTTTACTTCGCCGGAGTCGTCAGACGAAGGAGAGTTTGCTTCTTCCGCCTCAGCTGGTGCTTCTATTGTTCCCTCCTCTGTCTTTACTTCTTCTTCAGTAACTTCTGCGGTTTCTGATTGAGATTCTGTTCCTTCGCCAGAATCTGGTGCCGGCGAGTCTTTCTCTTCCTTAATAGAAACGAACAACATCTTCATACGTTTACTGATTTGTTTCAAAGCAGTTTCGCGAATGTGATAAAGTTTTGATTTTGAAACTTTTGATCTCTTTGTAACTTCGATTGATTCAATCATTGGAGAATAAAGTGGGAAAATCTTTTCAACACCAAATCCGTTTGCAACACGACGAACTGTAAAAGTAGCTCCGTTTTCTTTTCCGTGTTTCATAGCTAAAATTAGTCCTTCAAATGGTTGAAGTCTTGTCTTTCCTTTTTCTTCAATTTTTTGCATAACACGAACTGTATCGCCTGTTCTCATATCAAGCTTTTTTCGTGCATCCATATTTACTGGTGATATTTGCATAGTGGGACATAATTTAGCACAAGAAAATTGCATTTGCAAACATTATTTGGCATATTTACCAATAGATATGAACGCATGTACAAAAGAGGTAGATATCGGATTATTTGGCACTGTTGCCAGATTTATAACTGAAATACTAAAACTAAGAAAAGAAAGGAACGAAAATGAAAAAGAAATCCCAAAAGAAGCACGGGTCTGTAACAGAAGGGCGTGGTTCGACTAGTCAAGAAAAAAGTCCTAAACGAGAATGTCCCGGAAGAAAAAGAAAGTTGAAAAAAGAAACCTTAAATCTTTCCTCATCTACCTAAACCAAAACTGGTTACTTAAAATTTAAGTAACCAGTTTTTTATTTAAATAAGCTCTATCGCCTTTGCAAAATCTTCTGGATATTCTGCTTCTGCAAAAACATCCTCGCCACCTGGTGCAATAAATTTTACAGAGCGAGCATGAAGTGCTGTTCTTTTAAAATCAAAAAAACATTCTCTGTCTGGTGCATACAAACCATCGCAAACTATTGGATGAAAAATATATTTCATATGAACTCTAATTTGATGAGTTCGTCCTGTTTTTGGATAGACTTCTACAAATGTAGTTTGTTTATCTTCTGATCTTTTCAGGACTTTAAATTCTGTAAGTGCGTCTCTCAATTCTCCGCGAGTTTTTCCTCCCGATTGCCATTGTCTGAAATTAACTTTACTGCGCGCAATTGGCGCATCTATTGTTCTTTCTTCTTCTTTTATATTTCCATACACAAATGCGTGATAAGTTTTCTCAACTTTTCTGTCTTGAAATTGAGTTTTTAGATATTCAAAAGTTTCTTGGTTTCTGGCAACAATAATTACACCTGATGTTTCTCTATCTAAACGATGAACGATTCCTGGACGATCAATTACTATGTCGTCATTCAATTTAAAGGGTTCCCCTACTCCTGCAGTCTCTGGATAATTTTCTAAAATCCAATCACACAAAGTTGGTTCATCTGTTTTCCCATCAGAATGAACAACCAAACCCGCTGGTTTGTTTAATATTAAAAAGTCTTTTGTTTCGAGAATTGTTTGTGGCATAAAAAAAGCTTACCTTAAATTCATAAGGTAAGCATTAAATTAATTTTGAGGAATAACTACTATGTAATCAATTCCGTGAATTTTTTGAGGGTTGATAATCAAGTCAGGATTTTTGTAAAACTCTTGTTCAGTATTTGTTCCACTTTTAACCAGAACTTGATCAGTTCCTTCAATAGAAACTTGTTCTAAATCAAGATTGTTTTGCATGGTTTCTGCTGCTTTGTTAACCAAAACAGCGAAACTTTCTGTACTTTCAAATTTTATATTTTCCATATTCATAGTCTGTTTAAAATAATAACCTATTTTTTCTTATTAGTCAAGTACGCTCCCAGATTCTCCCCTATCTCCCTAACCCACGTCTCATCTCTTTGATATCTTACTTCTCCATTTGGTAAAACTTGATCCCTATAAGGATTTTCACTTGCAAATGTTTCTGTAGCTTTTCCAAAATCAATTACTACAGGATCTCCTGTTTCAAAATCAACCATAACATTCCCATAGTGAAGATCTTTATGATAAATATTTCTTTCATTTATTTCTCTTACAAAATTACTTAATTTAGAAATGAATTCTTGTAAATTAAAATTGTCAGGCAAATCAACACCTTCATTATTAAAAACATCATGAATACTTGCTCCATTTATTGTTTCCATTGCAAAAACCTGAATTATCTTTCCTTCTTCAGATTCCATAGACATGGTCCAGTAAGGTTTAGGGACCTTAACTCCTTCTATATTCAAAGAATGAATTTTATCTTGCAAATCAGCCTCTCTTTTTAAAGAATTAGCCAAAACGTCTTCTGAAACAGTTTCAGGAGAAACAAATTTTAAACAAACCTTGTGACTTTTTCCTGCGCTCATAACTTCTCCAACATTCCCTTTTCCAAGTTGTTCGAATTTTTTTGAAGATAAGTTTTTGACCATTTCAACAACAATAGATGAGTGCTTTTCTAGCATTTTTTCGTGTTTTTCTGTATATGCTTGTGGTTGTGATTCTAGACTAAACATTACAAATAGAATAACAAAAAATAGCCGAACTTAAAATGTCTGGCTATTTGAAGTAATCTTGCTGTTTGAAATATTTTGATTTATTAAAATAGAAGTGTCCTTGTGGTGGACATTATTTTATTATGAGTGAAATGAATTAGAAAATAAGAAATGCTCTTGTTGTGCGCGATGAGGGACTTGGTCACAAGTCACTAAATATAATTATTCGTCTACGACTCTAATTCTATTAAGTGCTCGCGACCCCGACTCGCCTTTCCCAGGTCGCCTCATTTCATTCGGCGACGCA
>Ga0136555_1000767_pt1 | contig 12256 bp, 9 predicted proteins | sample AntRauTorckE5432_FD_104927 | JGI IMG/M metagenome (GOLD analysis project Ga0136555, IMG submission 104927) | Saline lake microbial communities from Rauer Islands, Antarctica - Metagenome Torckler E5 #432 | ecosystem: Environmental > Aquatic > Non-marine Saline and Alkaline > Saline | place...
AAATGTTATATTCGTATCTGTACAAAGAAGGATCATCCTTATCATAGCCATCAGGCGCACAAACACTAAATGTAAATTGAGTGCTTCCTAGAAGGTTTGTTTTTAAAGTTTTCCCCTCTAAGTACTGATCCAGCGTATCTGCAATCTCAAAGGCTCTTTTGCTACCTTTCCCGGCTGATACAAATATTTCTATCAATAATAATCCAGAGACAGATTCTTTGTTTACACTCTTACCGCTAGGTATTACTGTAATACGTAAGAACTCGTCAGAATTATTTGAACTTGTATAATTATTCGGTTTAGTTAAAATGCCTTCTGATTTCCACTTGGTTGTATCAAAAATAGAGTATATATCAGTTTCTAAGTTGCTATATTTAGAGCCCATATTAAGCTCCTTTACTTATATTGAATACTGTGATAAAGCCAACTGAGCTGACCAGTGGAAAATCAATCGAATAGACATCGCCCTCTACTTCGATTTTACTATAAAAAGAAATATCTGCCACATCTGCGGTTTTCATCATTATCTGCTTGCGCACAAGATTTCTTGGACTAAAAGAGTCACGTATTTCTGTGACAACCGCTTTAACAGTACTCGTGTTGACATCTTCAGAGGTGACTTCCGATGTACCGAAGTCAAAAGCATCTACTTCTTTTCTAATCAAAGTGGCATCTACAGCTAAATCTTTTAACCTATCGAAGGCTAATGTTAGATTTTTGTCAATAAGGGCTTTATACACTAGTTAGCCCTCCACCAATTATGACTGTTTCTTTTTCTCAAAGGCTTTATTACTTCATAGACCATACTTGGAATTTCAGCGGGGCTCCTTATGTCTTTTAAACTAATAGGTCCTACTTTAAAGTCTTCAACACCGCCAGTATCGTCTAAAAGGGTTTCATTGCCTAATAAATGAAAAGCAAGTTCATATGTCCCTTTTTGTACTCTAGCAGGTATACCTGAAAACTCTATTTCGTGACCTATCAGAGGTTCATAATAAGAGCCTTTTCTAGGAAAAGCCGAGAGTTGAGAGTCGCTTTCAGCCTCACCTAGCCAGTCGATATTATTCAAAATAGCAGTAGCAGTAGCTAATGCTTTGCCCTTCTTAGCAGTAGTCGCAAGATCCCAGACTGAGCTGTTTATTCTCAATTCAAAGTAATCGTTTGCGTCTTCAAGAGAGACATTTGAATTTTCTCCAACTATAAGAGGCATGAATATCTCCTCTCTTACGCGTGTAAGATGGGGAGAATACCCAGACTGAGAGCTGACTTAGCTTTACGCGACCAAGTACCAGTGGTCGAAGCCAGCACGTCAGTAGCGGCAGCAAGAGCTGTAGGAGTACCGTCCTCATTGACATACATATACCCAGCGTCAGACGGGAAATCTTCGTCGTTACCATTCCAGTTATAGCCAGCCGGATGGTAAACATTGCCCCAGCGATACCAGATCGAGGTAGTACCACCGCCTTTATAAGATGCAGCCCTACGTTCGATCTCAACAGGCATCGGAACTTGAAGCGGTTCTTTTGCAAGAGCACCCGGAAGAACAATGAAAGAGGTCTTAGTGCCTACTAGATCGACACCTGCACCTGTGTTAAGTTTCGTGAGTTCAGCTGAAGTGAAACTCTGATTAGCACGCGTCTGGATAAGACGGAACTTACCCTGGAAGATCGTGTCGAATTCGACTTCACCGTCAGTAACCCTATCATTATCAACAAGGTTTGCTGACCGGAAAGAAGCCATAGTCTCCGGAGAAGAGATTAGATAAGCATATTCAGGCTCATAATCCTTAAATGCCATTCCAAAAGCGTTCAAGAAGCCAGAAGCTCGCTGCGCGCCAATGTTACCGACCGAAGCAGTTGAAACAACACCTGCAGCGCCTAGGTCTACATAGAAGCCATATTTCTTATCAGTCGGGTCGTTCTCGAAAGTCTGACCACCAAGACCAGTTGCACCACTACCTACAGCAGCACCGTTCAGAAGTTCTGCAACAGCAACACCTTTACATACAGAAAGGATGCTATTGTGCTCGTCTTGCGCTTTGGTTTCGCCAAAATCTCGTCCAATTTTCTTCAGCGCGTCTTCCCGGGAAACAACTTGCTGCATGTTAACCTTGGTAGCGCCATGCGTACGAACAGTCTTGATATATCGCAGGTAATCAGAGCTGATATCAGTCGGAGTACCATCGGTCGAGTCCGTCAGGGATGCTACGTTGATGTTGGCATTTAACGGCTGATACCAGCGCATCTGACCGACAAAGGTCTCAGTATCAGTGTCAATATTAGGGTTAGGGCTAGTAATACCGGTGCCTGAAAGCTTTCGGGCTTCAGTATAAGCTTCATCAGAGTAAGCGCCGAGTGTGGCCTGTAGGACATACTTATCTACGCCGGCAATATTATCTTGTGCACTCATTTAAGTTCCTTAAATTATTTTAGTTTTCCCTCCCTGGCAAGCTTAAAGGCTTCTGACATGGGTCTGTCTAATAGTCTTGTAGGCTTATCAGTAGGAGGACTAGGTATTGGTGAATTTCCGCCAGTCCCAGAGGATACAGGTTTCTTAAAAAGGAAAGAGTTAGAGTCATCTTCAGCATAAGACTTTGCGAAGTCTTCAAGGGCAGTTCCTGACTTATGGACCCACTCACCCTCTTCATTCTGAAGGAGTTCTTTAGTAATTTCGTCTGCTGCCATCTTTCGTGCTTTGTCAGATTTGAAGGTAAGGCTCGATAATGTATCGTTTACACGATTATCTCTTGTAAGCTCTACATTCTTCCTTTCAAGGGCTTCGAGTTTACTTTTCATGTCCTGCATTTCAGACTCGTAAGCTTCCTTATGTTTTCCTTCATCTTTCAAACGTTTGATCTCAGCAGCTCTTTCTTTTTCCTTGTAATCATTAAGTTGACTTTCAAGCGCTTTCTTTTCATCGTAAACCTTGTCGAGGTTACTTTTCATGTTTTTAAGCGCATCCGCTATAAGCGTATCAACTTCATTCTTTGAGTATCCTTGAGAACCGTCGTCAGTATCAGACGGAGGCGGCTTTGGAGCTTGTTCTTCGTTATCTATGTTATCGCCGGAGTCATCGATACCCGGCGTTTCTGTATCTGTACTTACATTTTCAACAGTCATTTAAAGTTCCTTTGAGTACGACTCAAGATGAGGACGAGGCACGGCCTCTAAAATATTTTAGAATTACAAACTCTAATGTATAAGGGGTTAATTTAACTTAACCCACTCCATACCAATAATAATTACTAGAAAAATCATCATTCACGTTTTCTAAAACATCTTCAATAGTAAGTATGTCTTCTTTGGTCAAAACTTTTCCCGCAACTTTCGATCTCCCCGCGACTGGAATTAACCCTAATTCAATTGCTTCATTTCGATATTTATCGTATAATTTTTTCGGAAAACCTCTTTTTAACATCTCCTTTAGAGTCTCTTCTATTACATTTGTTTTCATTACTTGAGCATATATGTCTTTAAGAGCTTTTCTGGCTTTTAACATATTCCCTACGTTAGTAAAGAAAGCATCATGGATTGTAGATGTAAGGACTTTAGCCTTACGACCCCATTGATGAAACCTTTTGACAATAACAGCATCATTGCTGTGATTCCCATTTACTGCGTAAGCTGTTCTAGCCCTTGTAACGTCAGCTATGTCAAATATTTTACCTGACTTGTTTATAAATTGCTCCCACCAAGTTGCTTCTGTTCTTTGCGGAATATTCAATATATTTACCACCCAGTTTCCGTCAGAATCTCTATAAGCAAGCCTTTGTTGAAACTTTTGGGTGAAAGATTGCTCTAATACCTTTTTATCGAAGTTAACCCATGGCACTGTTGTCCATGTTGTAGGGAGCTTATTTGCATAAAAAAGTTCAACTTCTGCTAGCGTTTTCACTTGAAAAGGCTCTAACTTGAAGTATTTAGCGCCTGAGCGCCTAGTAGTTGGCAACTCAGTACCTCTTATAATATCGTCAAGCGTGCTATTAGGAGCCCATAGCCCTAATTTTCTAATAAAGGTTTCACTAACAGGTGCCTTGGGAGGCAACCCTAGCAATTCATTTACGCGATCTGGTAATACTACTTGTTTTCCTCTCTTACCAGTAAGACTTATCTTCGCTATAGACTTCCAATCCATATAAGATTTAGAAGGCTTAGCATTAGCAAGAAAATCTGCGCCTAGCCTACCGAAGTATCTAGTGAAATCTTTTAGAATAGGCACTCTCTCAGCAAGATGGTCGCTCATGATACGGGCAATACCCGAGAAGTCTTCTGGAGTAACTACACGCTCATAATTCTTAGACATCTTTTCTAAAACTTCTCTAGTGCCTGCATCGATAAAATAAAGCTCTTCCATCAGCTCGTCGCCGGGAGCAAGACCTTTATTGAATATGTCTTTAACTTCTTTTCGAAGGCCCATAAGCTCATCAAAGGTCTCTGTATCGAAATCTTTATAACGAGCCGCTCTTGCAGATATTTGGTCCAGTACGGCGTCCCTGTCTGTAGCCTTCACAACAAGAACATCACTGTCTAAATCTAATATCTTAGCCAGCTTGCCTTCAACATTCAATGCACCAGTTCTCTGGCCAGCCCCATATAGAGTCACCATATTCTGTGCTTTAGATGCTTTCCTGAGATCTTTTTCAGTCAATCCAAGTTTCGCATTAATCTTCTTGAATCGAGGGTCGTTGAAAGTCTCAGCTGCGATAATGTCATAAAGACGCTGCTTCTGTTCCGTGTTAACAACATTAGAGAGTTCAGCTAATTGTTTATTACGAGTAGTAAGAGCAATAATCTGCGCGCCTGACGAAGATGCATCTTGCTCTAGTGCTAGTGCTGTTTTATAATTATTAAGAGATGACATGTTATAATTATTTTCTCGTAGATAATCATCAATTTTAGACAGTTCAATTGCAAACCTAAAAAACTTTGCTTGTTCTTCAGGATCGATCTCTAACACTAGTTTATTAGTGAGAATATCGCGAATATCCTGAGGCTTATTACGGCGCATCTTATTACCAATTTCTATCATCTCTTTGCGATATTTTTCAGCAATCTTTTGTCGGCCTAAAACAGAAAGGCTATTATAGCGGCCTTCGAGCTTGTCACTTAGTCCTCCTAAAAAACTACCTATTTGGTCATTAATGTTCTTATAGCCATTTATGCCGAGTATTTCACTTTGAGCCGTATTTAAAAAAGGTCTAAACGCTTCACCAGATTGTGGTCCAATGAATCCACGATCGTATATCCTAGCCCTATGATCAACAAACGGGTGGTTAGAAAAATCATAGTCATTATTCCTAAGCCATTCCATTGATTTGAATCGCTCATAAGTGTCTCCTCTAGATGCAATAAAGGAACGATACCCATTTAGATTGTCGAAGAATTCAGCACGTCCTTTATCGTCTTTAAAATTCATTAATTTCGTGATGAAATCAAAGAAATCTTCATCGATCTTATATTTAGCTTGCGAAGCCCAATTGAGAGCATCTACAAACTCGCCGTCGATAAAGCTTTCAGGAAAAGTGCTAAAACTACTACTGGAGGTAATAGGGATACGAGTATCATAATAAATACCCGGTGCTTCTCTGACAAAGTATGTCTTATGTCCTTTTCTAAAGTATAATCTTTGTTTCTCATTTATAACACCTACTCTAAGACCTACTTCAACTTTACGTGTTAACTGTGCGTAATTTTGAACACGAGGGTCTACAATTCTCAAGTTGTAAGAGAGAGTATCGTAGTAAGGCCCGAAGTAACGACCGCTCATACGAGACTTCATACGTCTTTTTTGAACACCGAATGTTTCAAGCTTAAATATTTTCTTGGCATTCTTTGCGTCTAAGAGACGTAATCCTAAAGTATACCATTCATTACGGCTACCATTATAATTCGCGAGATTATAAATATCACGGCCTAAAGCTACTGCGAATTGATCTCTGTCAGGAGAGTCAGCAAGAGATAATCTGTTAGCAAATTTCAAATAAAACTGTTGTAAGTCTTTTTCTGAAAGTCTACTGCGCAACTTACGCGGAATTCTATAATCAAATATAGTACGTAACTCCCTTGCAATTTTAGGAGCTACTCTGGACTCCCACGCATTCTTAGCCCTGATATTACTTATAAAATTTGTCGCAAGATCATCTAGCTGTACTTCGCCAAGAACTGGATCTATATAATTGGATATCTTGAGCCTTTTCAAAGGATCTAATTGGGATCTTAGAGATGTCTCGATCGCGTCAGACACGTTCATCACATCGAACTTCATCTGATTATTTAAAACAGCTTTAAAATTGACCCAGGGCTCGTTTTGGTTCCTATACCTTGTAAATATTATCCTTAGATTATCGACTACAACAGCTCTTTGGTTGACACCGAATGTACCTGCAAGCCTAGTGCTTATATCAGATATAAACTCTTTGTCTCTAGGTTTTAGTACATCAGACTCTCGCATAAGCTTTAAGTTATTGTTCAAAACCTGAGGCTGCGGTTGATACACCCTTGCGTCTTCATAACGTTTAGTGATAGGGTTAAATACCATTTGATCTTCTCTAGGAGGACTTTTAAGTACCCTATTTTTATTCGCTCGTTTTGACCCTATTATAATACCTCTATAATTTACGAGAGATAAAGTTCCATCAAGTTCCGTAGCCTGTAACTTATAGTATTGCACAAGATTAGAGGCCAATTCTTTACTTGAGAGTAAATCGTCAGGCGATGTCGCCCCTAATTGCAGCTGATCGAGCTTATTTTTGGCAGCAGCGAAGCCATGCGTGGTTTGTTCCGGTGTATACTTTTGTGCAGTCAATCTGGCGAGATCTCTAATGCCAATAGCCTTCCCATCAGGGTTGAGAAAACTTTTCGCTTCGAACTTACCGCTATTGAATGTGGATACAGCCTTACTGGAGCCTAAATGCTTTAATTGAATATCTCGAGGCTGCCTAAAGAGCCATTGGCTATAAGTCTCTTGCTTAGGTATTAACCCGTCATAGTAAGCTTTTTGCTTATCTGTAAGCTTAGCTAGATTCCTCTTTCTAATATGGGCTAATCCTTCTAGCTTAGTAAGATCATTCCATGATTTGAAGACTGGACTTGTTACAGACCTACAATTCCAATGAGCTGGCGGTAAGTATTCTCGCTGGTCTACATCGTATACTGTTCCATCACGATGCCTACAAATAGCCGTCGTAGCGCCGTCTATGATAGCCACATACTGCCACCCTCGGATCGCATCTTTGTTAGCCTCATAGACCCTATGGTCGGCCTGAGAATGCACAGAGGTGGTCGCTGTAGTGACCAGAGCCATAGACTGATTTCGTGATATTTTATGTATACGTCCCTTACGAACCTCTATTGCGAGTTCTTGTGGCGTCTTACCCTGAGCTATTCCACGTCTTATGAGCTGAGAGATACGCTTTCTTTCGCTTTGCTCAATACCGCGCCAACCATTAGCAAGCGTATTGTTTTTATACAAAGGATCTTTTAGAACAATATCCTCGGAGACACGCCGCAGAGGTCGCTGTGTACGCCAAATTTTCCCTACTTTATTCTCAATATTTTGATAAGCAAAAGAAATTTGATTACTAGCTAAATCCACAAAAGTTCTCTTTGAGAGCTTGAAAGTATCACCGTAAGTTTTACGTAATTGAATATCTACTGCCTTCTGTAAACGTTTAAAACCTGCATTAGATAAATTGGCGTCTTCTACAAGTTTTGCTATTTTTACTTTATGACCATCAATTACCACTGACACTTTATCGCTAATACGTTTTTCGTATAGCCGTACCATTGCTGCTCTATCAACAACACTGTCGAAGAGCGAAGTGTTCAGATTAATCATTTGTTTTCCTTACATTTGATCGGCAAAATCACCTGTCGGTTCAGGTACTTTAGTCAGTCCATCGCCATCTATTTCTTTCTTTGCTTCTTCATCGTCATAGTCCGAAGGGACCATATCATTCTGCTTGAGAATAAGAAGCCAAAGACTACGGGGAATGAGATTGTTTTCATACCATTCAGTGGCCAGCCTGAGCCAGTCAGCACCTAAAGGTATAGGGTTAAAGTCAGAAGATAGCTCAAACCCAATATCATCCGTATTAAGCTCAATATTATTGCGCCAACTAATCATTACAGCGATGATTTGCCTAAACGTATTGCTAGTCTTTAAGTTTAATGAGCCTAATTGAGCGTTTTGAGATGCATTCCGTATTTCTAGGGCGACACCAGATTGATTCACTTCTGGACTCAACATACGAATACCTAATTTTGCCATTTCTTCAATATTAGAGATGATAGCCTTCTCCATATCGCCTAGCGCTTCGGTCGGTGTCTTCAGGATATCTACTTTGTCTTCTCGGCCTATTTTAATCCAGCTGCCTAAGCCTCTCTCGACAATTTTATTGAAATCCTCGTCAGACATATCGCTTTGCAACACGGGTGTATATGTAGCAGCACCATAAAGAAGATGATTACGTCTACTAATTTTATTATAGAGAGCAGTTTCCTTATCTACAAGAACAGATAAAATAGGGTTCTTAGGTGCTATATTCCCATTTAAAGGCCAAGCAGGTATATAAGTTATTCTTTTACCGTTTACTCTATAATCTATTTTTTCTCGCACTTCTTCAAAATCATTTGTTTTTTGATTTCGAGTGGTTCTTCTTTGGCCAGTGACTACAGGGACTTGTGCCGCTTCTGTCCTACGCTGGTATTTACGAATATTGTAATAGCCTTCTTCATCTAATTCATGCACCCATACTGTTTCTTTTAACGCAGGGTGGAATTTATTTTCATCATCAAAGACCTCTTCGTAACCTTTTACGATAACAGAAACTAAACAGCGTTCTTTCTTTTTGTTTACGCCTACACGCCAATTTATGACAGTTTCAGCGGGCCAAATAACAGGATAAGGGCGTACACTTTCCTCGTCATCGTCATCACTGACATTAGGGAAATCTAAATAAATCCAAGAACGACTAGTTTGAAACTCTTCCCATAATATCTCGTCAAGAAACGCTGTTAAGGGCTTATCATCTTCAGAAAAATGATTTAATATCCAATTCTCAGTGTCATCAGGAATACTATCAGGAAGCTCTAAAGTAGGCTTCTTTCGAAGAAGCCCTCCTATCATCATCTTAGTAAATTCAGCAACAATCCCCGGTAATTCTGCTTCACATCTATAAAGAGCATACTGCTGATGTGTCATAGAAGGCGAAAAAGGAATTAAAAGATTTAAATTGTTCTCTTTATCCAATGACGCATCAAAAGCTTTCGTCGCCTGTTCACCACCACAAATAGCTCTATTCCGTTTCCAAATATGGTATAACGAATCGTATTCAGCGTTGGGGTCTGAAACCTTTCTTGTGTCGTCTACAGCATTGGAAACTGTCATAGTTAACCTCTCAGAGCTGCGTTAAACTCTTTCATTGTACCTTCGAAATTACGACCAGTAACGCTATGACGCCCATGGACAGTACCTTCTTCGCCAGCCGTTAGTATCCATGCGCTTGGCACTCTTTCATCCATAGTGAAGGTTGATTTCGGAAGATTCTGAGGAGTATTAACAGAAGCCTTTTCCGAAGATTCTGCTTTTTCTGTACTTAGTGTTTTCATTGTAGATCCTTAAGTTTAGTTTCAGAAATTTGTATCCCTACAATTGTTTCAGTATTGTCTGGGAATTTCAAGTAAAATTGCCAGAAGCGTACTTCATATTTTTCTTTATTTAAAGTCAACTGATGTCGTACTTGAATAAACATTTTTGAATTATAAGCGCGACGGTCTCCTTTAGTGAGCTCTTGAGCATTTTCTACTTCGTATACTTCTTCTGAAGTTTTACCCGCTATAAATGCATTCGTCATTCCATAGAAAAGTTCATGAGCATGATTCACATAAAGCATTTGGAAACTATCTTTTTCTGCATTATATTTTTTGACAGAAGCGGGTCGCCCTATCGCATCTAATAGCCTATAAACAGAAACTTTAGGGCTATTCTCAGATTTATATGCTATTTTTAAGAAAGTTAACTCTGCTTCTAATCCAATCAATCTATCGACCAGCGCTTCGTTTTTAGCTTCTAAAATTGTAATTCTACCATAAGCAGAAGCTAGCTGAGAAGCTGCAGATGTCGATTCGAGTTGTTTCATTGCGAACCAGCTGCCTGATGCAGCGAGTACGAGAGTTATCAAATGAGTAAATACAGGACGAGAGAAAAAAGTATCAGTATTTCGTCTTCTAAACGATCTTCCATTATCGTCATGTTCATTGTAACTCAGAACGAGATCGTCCGGCCCTTTCGTATGCATAAAGATCCCTGCGTTAGTTACAATTAAAAGTGATATCGATTCACTAGGTTTATTACTCTTAATTGGAAGTCTAATTTAAAAGACTACTTATTACTTTTATGTTTCTTACGTAAAACGCTGCATAGCTAGCTGCCGCTCTACACCATCAAGATTAAAGGAAATATTATCATTGTCAATAGATAATTCACTAATCTTTTTAATCGAAGTCTCGGCTTTAACACCAAGCATTCCATTGAATACGTCATAAATATATATTTTACCATCAATGCGAGAATCTTCTTGATCTATTCTGTCTTCTTCTCTAAACTGTTGGATAAATCGCCAATGTAAAGCTTCACGCGGTAAGACTGGGGTGCCTACATTTTTGTAAGTTAGCCAATAGCCGATCAGTCGCCCATCTTTCGTCATTTCCAAAGACAACCCTTCTTGATTTCCTAAGCCCCAATAACCAGCTAATGGGTGTCTAGGCACTGTAGCACTAAGGCGCTCCAGCGGTTGCGCCCAGAGACGCTCAGAGGTGCCCGCTCTGAACACTCCGTGATTTTGATCAGTGAAGTACAGGGAAGCCCAACCGACAGCTTCAGGGGAGCGTCCGGAATAAAGAGCGCCTTTCGCCATTGTACCGATAATATCTAGAGTAGCATAAAACCATACGGCATTATTGTACAGATCCCAAGTAAGCCAAGCGACAAATACTTGATCATTACCTTTCAGGTATCTGATCTGAAAACCTTGGCCAGACCATTCTGGATGACGCCAAATACCGGATATATTCATAAAGCCATATGCTTGGTCAGGCTCTGGAAATATAGGCGTAAGTATATCAGGAGCGTTTTCGGTTGTATTATTAGAAATGTCTACTAAATATGCATTTAGCATTTCATCACGGTCGATTACTTTAATTTTTACATTATCGATTGTAAAGGTATCGCTTAAAGATAATGTCTTTAATAATGTAGTCTGTTGGAAAATTTGCGAGCCAGCGGTACCCGGTACATGTATATCGACTTTACCTTTGTGTACAGATACCGCTATTCTTTTATTTTCACCTCTTGGTGTACGTGCAATAGCGATTAAATCAGCATTCATAGGCACAGCCATGTCAAATGTACCAGCCTGCACTAGCCATACACGTTTACTTTCACTATTTTCTATCTCTACAATATTATCTGCCGCCATAACGCCGAGCTTATAAAAATGAGGCGCGTTAAGACTTTCTCTTAGACCTCCACTTCCCATAATAACATCATATTCGCCATATTCTTTTTGGGGCGTACCGGCATGATGCAGAAAGAGATTGTGGAGAATCTCATGGACTGTAGTTTTAAAATCACATGTTGTAGGATTATAGGTCCAGCCAATGTCAGCACCTAGCCCTGCTAGACCGCAATTAATAGAAGTACCACCTACACAATGATAATGTGTATACCCTGGTAGCTCTTCTCTGAGATCATGCCATTTAAAATGATAATACGCGAGTTGATTTGCAGGGTAACTTCTAAAGTAAGTATCAACTTTAAATACATATTTATTTTTACTTAGAAAATTTAAAGTATTTTGTGTAAGAATAGCTCTTTCTAAATGCTTTTTACGCTTAAAGTCAGAGACTTCTTCGCCTTCACTCACAACATGCACAAGTGCAATTTTAAACATATTAGAAGCATCTGCTAGCGGGCTTTCTCTAAAAGATACAAGTACATTTTCTCTGAATGTAGCCTCTAGTTCCCTTTTAAAAATAATATCGGGCTTTTCAGTCAAGTCTGCTATAAATGATTCGCCAGAGTTAGGATGGAATATAGGGGAATCATGGCGAGGATCCCATTTGAATTTGCCTAATAATGTCTTCATAATTATTCCCGATTACGGTACTTTCTCATAATAAAGTGCGTATATATGTAGTTAACCCTACAACTAGATTAAGAGGCCACCCAAAGCCAATCCGCAAGGAATCCCAAATAC
>Ga0136555_1000768_pt1 | contig 12249 bp, 8 predicted proteins | sample AntRauTorckE5432_FD_104927 | JGI IMG/M metagenome (GOLD analysis project Ga0136555, IMG submission 104927) | Saline lake microbial communities from Rauer Islands, Antarctica - Metagenome Torckler E5 #432 | ecosystem: Environmental > Aquatic > Non-marine Saline and Alkaline > Saline | place...
ACCACTGTGTCAAGTGGTTTTATGTGACGGGAGGGGTGACGAGGTTAGTAGCCCACGGGTCGAAGTAATCTTCCCAGAGATGGACATACTCACCGCCTCCCCGTAGGGAGCCATAAGTAGAGGTCATACGACCGCATTCACGGGACGTGTTAAAGGTACCCTGTAACTCCTCGTTAGAATTCGCCACAGCTAATGTCCGGGTCAAGTACCGACCGTCAGGGGACGGCTGGTTACTGTCCGTGAGAGAAGTCATACCCCCCAACCTCATAAAGTAGTTAAACTGTTCGGGAGTCGAAGTCCCATTATACAACGTGAAGGCTGAAAAAGCCTCCGTCTGGGGTCCAACTTCATTGGACCGACTACGGTAGTGAACCCCATTTGTCTGATAGGTAGAACCCGAGAAAGGGGTAATAAGCTCGTCGGAAATAATGTGGAGGCCATAGCCTCGATTCGCTTGTGTATCCATACCCTCATAGAAGATGAGTTCGGCTCTTGCGTCATCTTCGAGCATGTACACGTTAACTTGATCGGTAGGCCCCCTAAACTGTTGGTAGAAAACCCACGGCCAGACCCACGAGGAATCCGAAGGCCAGAAAGATGCATCAGAAGCCGGGTCATCCCCCGCACTAAACCTAGCGAGGTACCCCCCTCCGGGTGAATAGGCGTATCCGATGTGGTTCCGAAAAAATGGGGGCACCCCAACCACTGCGTAATCTGCTTGATAAGCCGCTAGAGTAGATGTAACCAGCGTGGTTGCTGTCCCTCCGGGAGGACAATGGACGATCAGGATTTCTGCGGTAGACGTATTGTGTGAGAGTACATAGTAGTTTCTCTCAGAAGTCGTAGCAGCCTGAAAGACCTCTAGAGACCCCAGAGTCCACGTCGTGAGGTTCCCAAGAAACGTTCTCATATCCGCCACTATCGTCCCCGAGGTGGGGTCTTGGAGAGTTGTGTATCCAGTTCTAGCCACGATTCAGCCTCAGTTAGTAATAGGGGGTACGACAAGATTGCTGGCCCACGGGTCGAAGTAATCCTCATAGAGGTGTACGAACACCCCGCCCCTTATGGTACCGTAGGTACTAGTCATGCGACCGCATTCTCTAGAGGCGTTTAAGGTCCCGAGGAACCGCCCCCCACCCTCTGGCAGTACGGGAAACTCACGAGTAAGGTAAGAACCGTCTCCGGCAGGTTGGTTGGTGTCGTTAAGCCCGGTTAAGGTCCCCGTCGTAAGGGTCTGCGTAAAGTTTTCTGGCGTTGAGGTAGCGTCATATAAGGTAAAAGCACTAGTGGAGGTGGTTTGAGGCCCCGCTTCTAGAACTCGGAACTTGTAGAAAACGCCGTTGGTTTGGTAGGTTTCCCCGGCATATAGTGTGATAAGCTCGTCGGAAACTATGTGGAATGCGTAACCGTTATTACTCGTCGAATCTAGCCCGTCATAGAGCGCCCACTCCGCATGGGCGTCGTCTTCGAGCATATAGACTCGCACGGGGTCGGAGGGACCCCGAAACTCTTGCCAGAAATCGATAGGCCAGACCCACGAGGAATCCGAAGGCCAGAAAGATGCATCAGAAGCCGGGTCAAAGCCCCCCGTGAATCCCGTAAGGTATCCGCCTCCGGGTGAGTAGGCGAACCCTAGAGCATTCTGAAAAGCCCCGTCCGTTTGTACCACTGCGTCATCTGCTTGATAAGCCGCTAGAGTAGATGTATCCAGCGTGGTTGCTGTCCCCCCCGGTGGGCACTGTACGATCAGGATTTCTGCGGAGGAGACGTTGTGTGAGAGCACATAGTAGTTTCTCTCAGAAGTCGTAGCAGCCTGAAAGACCTCCAGAGATCCCAGAGTCCACGTCGTGAGGTTACTGAAAAACGTCCTCGTGTCCGCTACCGAAGTACCTGACGTTGGGTCAATTGATGCTGTGTACCCGATTCTAGCCACAACTTACTCCGAAGGGAAAAGGGGCACACTTGCCACATAGGGAACTGCTATCCGGTCATTAACTTTCAGGAACAGATTTCCATCTTGTTCAAACAAATCCATGAAATTTCTCCCGTCTGGACCGATAACCTTAACGAGATCCGCATCCATATATCCCTTAAGGCCCGCAGTTCCAAATACAGCAACAATGTCCCAAACATAGTCACCGTTCGCAAGTCGTGCATTGCCGAGGTTAAAGTCGCTAGAATCTACCCAAGGGTAGGTAGCCCGAGTACCGCTGGGGTCGTAACAATGGACCTCCTTGTTAGTTGTATTTCCCGTCACGGTTATCTCGGCCACAAAATTCCCGTCCGTAAAGGTGTCCGTGCCGAGATAGGGGTCGATGATTTTACCCGAGAGGGACAACTGTGATATGTAGTTCTCTCTATCGTGGGTAGTCACGAGCATTAAAAAGGGCTTGGCGTCATCTAAAATAAGCGCCGATTCAGACCCATCCCCTATATCAGGTAAGGAGCTACCCAAGGGTTGGGTAGTGTTGGGCATGAACGTATTCAGATCCGAGTAAGGGTTGGTCGTAGGCGCACTTAAGTCTCCTCCGGTGAGCGAGCCGTCTGCGGCCCATGTAGAGCCAGAATCGTAAGGGGTTGAAGTCCCTCCGGTAGGGTTGTAATGGACGGTCCAAGTGTAGTCAGACCCGAAGAAGGCTTGCGACCCCGGTTCTATAACATACTGCGCGATTGTTGCATCACTGCCTGCGCCCCAAATCATTTCAAGCTCGGCCCCTTGGTTTGGGAAGGAACTAACGCCGGGGATAACTATCAACCACTGCGGGCCAGTTGCGCTACCTGCCCCGTCATTGTGTTGAATGTAGAAGGCGTACCCGTACTCCCCAACCGTGCCTTGCCATTTAGCGATGTCGGATACGAGCCAGTTGGCTTGATCAGCCAGCGAGTCAAGAACAGTCCGGCACTTGTCTCTTACAGCGGTTACGGCCACGTCAAACCGGTCAGAATTGTTCCCAAACTCCCCGAAGTAGCGACCTTCCCACTGTTGGAATTTTACATAATATCGAGCCATCACGATCCTCCCGGAAATACTGCTTCACCGGCTATGTAGGCATAGCACAGGGACTGGTGAAATTTGATGAATTGGTCACTATCGAACATTTGACCCACTTGAGCGTTATACCTCCCCATTTTTCGGACGACATCCGTATCCAGAAAGCCCTTAAAGTAGCCCGACCCTACAATCTTAACCGGTTCCCAAGGGTAATTACCCGAGGGGAGGGGCACTTGATCTAGGGTATAGTCGAAGTCCCGGTAACTTAGAGAGAAGTTATCTGCCACCCCCGATTCATTGTAAAGCCAAGCTACTTCTTCGGTGAAAGAAGGTTGACCACTATTAGTCGGGGTGAAAAGAATCTTTACCCACGTCATGGCGTTAGCGTTTGTGTCCGTACTTTTATAGGGTACCGCTATTTTACCGGCGATGAGAATTCGGTTCACACCTGCGGCCTCATTCGAGGCCATGTACAGGGCCAGAAAGGGCTTTTCCGTATCGAACAGAAATACCCACTCCGTGGTGGATTCTATCGGTACGATCGGGCCGTAAAGAAAGGATGTTCCCGGCATGAACGTTTCGAGGTCCGTGTAGGGGTTCGTCGTAGGCGCACTTAAGTCTCCTCCGGTGAGCGAGCCGTCTGTGGCCCACCCCGCCCCATAAGGGGTAGTCGTCGCCCCCGTTTCACAGTAATGTACTGCAAGTCTTCCGGGGGAATTCATAAGGCTGAACGTGGTGGTGTTATTGTATGCCCGAAAAAAAAGACCTTGTGTCACGCTGTTAGCGTTTCCTAATAACTGGTTAAGTGCTATTGGGTTGGTTCCCAGCCCGAATGCCGGGAAGAAAAAGGTCCATGCCGGACCTGTTGCGGACCCTGCTCCGTTCATGTGGTAGACCGAGAAGGTGTAACCTGTGTTTGACCCACCTTGACCTACCCATTTAGCGACGTCTGTGACTATCCAGTCATTGCCCGTTAATGCGGGATCGAGGGCCGTTCTAAGGCTGTCCCGAAGTTCAACGATATAAGTATCCCAAGCCGCCTCATCATTACCATAACGAAAAGGGTCCCAATCTGGGGCGCGTATGAAAGTTCTAGCCATGATTAAACACCAAGGTTGTAGAGTGTTAGCACTTCTGCGGAAGTCAAACCCCGGTTAAAGAAGGTCGCCTCGTCGAGTGCATCATTGAAAAACGAACTGGTCTGTCCTAACGCCCCTAAAGAAGGCAGTTCGGTACTTGTGTTGCTGCCACTATCAGGCACAATAGAAACAGTACCGACAGAAGCCGAATCTAAATAGGCTTCCATTGTCGTGCCATCACTCGTGAGGGCTAAATGATGCCAGCCCGCCCCCGGAACGGTAGTGGTGATTTCGTACTCGACAGGGTTTACGTTTAGCCTGAAACGAAGAAACCCCGCACCGTAATCCGCCTCGATGAAGAATCCGTATTGGTCATTGCCGGAGGAGTTACCCGCAATACCTCTGGAACTTCCATCATCTGCTATATTAACCCATACGCTTACGGTGAACCGACCGGTCTGGTGGATGTAATCGAACCGCTCTTTTTCGCCTAGATCGATGAATTGGTCCACCCCATTGAGGGATACCGCCCACACTCCATCCGTCACGCCGGTCGTAGTCTTCAAGGTTGCCCCGTTCGGTGCGGACGCTAAATATCGGTTAGGGCCTTGGTCTGGGAAGCTCGTTCCCGTAACCTCATTGAGGCTGTAGTGAGCTACCACATTTGCTGCAAGCGGGCCTTGCTGTAGCTTATCATAGAAGGGGGTGGACAGATCGAACAGCGGTATGTGGGGGAAAAGGGGGGAGCCGGAAGCGTAAGGATACCCCAACGCCCGGTGTCCCTTAAGGAATACGTCTCCGCCGTCGACGAAGCTTTTACTCACATTTTGTTGGTTTGCATCTATAGTTCGTAGGATATCGGGGTCGATATTGCCTTTGAGATAAGTCGTACTCAGCAGCAGGGCCGGTGTGCTCACGTTCTCGTACTTAAATGAAACATCATCGGGGAAATCGAGGTCGAAGAGGGTACGGGTACCGGCGTCATTGTAGGCCCAATTAAGCTGGTTTACAAAATATATACTACTGGCTCCTGCTTCATTCAGGAGAGAATGTGAACCGTTTTGGTCCGAATCCCCCGTATCGAAAGGCACCACCGTCTTACCCGAGAGAAGAACGAAATCAAGAGCGTTCGGACTGAAGTTCATATTTGAAGTATAGATGACAGAGAAAGGCTTTGTGTCGTCAAAAAGAGCAGCCCAATGGAAGTGGTTCCCCGTACTCATGAAGGCGTTGGGAACCCAACCATATAGTTGGTCAAGGGCAGGCATGAACGTGTCTAAGTCGGCAAGGGGGCTTGTGTTAGGGGCGGAGAAATCCCCTCCGGGTAAAAGACCGTCCACATCATACCCGAAATCGTAAGGAGTAAGGGTCCCCCCTGTTTCTGAATAGTGGAACGCTGGAACTCCGTCGAAGGTGTCATTTAAGAAACCCCCGTCAGAATCCTTGTAGTATTCTGAGGTCCTAGCAGGCTCCAAAATATCGTCGACGTCTACTAGGGTGTTGGAGAACCACCCCGGAAAGGCCCAAAACCATGCTGGGCCAGTAGGGGAACCCCCACTCATATGATAGATCCCGAAGCCGTATCCCGAAGCCGTACCGAAACCGGTACTCCATTTAGCGATGTCCCCGACCATCCAGTTTGTATGAAGGCCGTCAGGGTCTAATCCGCGTCTGAGAGCTTCACGAAACTCCAAGATATCGGCCTCTCGTTCTGCCTCGCTCAAATAGAGGTCTTCGGGCGTTACTACAGGGAAAGGTACGTAATAGCGGGCCATCAGGACACCCCTTCTAGAGTGAGTAAAGTAGTAGTAGTGATGTCAATGGGCGTAGGGACTGGCGCTCCAATTTGCGTAAGCGTTCCGCCAAATCCTCGGATAAATCTCTGGTGCTCTTGCGTAGACAACTCAGGCGTTTCCACATTCAAAGAGGTGAAGGTGATGCAATTGAAGTTATACGACACTACTGTATTTCCCGTGATCCCACCAGTAGCATTAGCTGTAAGGGTGAAGGTGGTCCCCTTCGTGTCCAGAGAGAACAACTCGACGATCCCGTTCAGGAGGGTATCTTGGTCATCCCCTACCTCTCCGAAGTTGCCATCTCCGTCTGAGTCAAACTGTATATCTGCCGACGATGCACTCAGGGTTACGACCGTACTGTCATCATCAACGATGTTCCCGCCGACATCTCGGGCGATAATCCGAACCTCAAAAGCGGTTCCGCTCTCTACGAAGGAAGGCACTAAAATCTCATAACTGTCAATCATGGCGTCCCTTTATCGTACAAGGCGGTGACCGTAGTTCCGTCTGCAAAGACGTTGGAGATAGTAACCTCATCAATCCGTCCTGTCCATAGATTAGAGCCTGAATTGCCCCCAATCGTCAAAGACTGTGTCGCGTCCTCTGCTACGAACGTGGCGGCGGTAGAATCTACCAAACTCCCGTCTAGGTAGTAGTAAACATTTGACCCATCACCTGTAAACACGACATGATGGACACCATCGGCGGGCAAGGAACCTCCCACTCCGATAGCACTACCATTGGAGAATACGACGCAGCGAACGAAGTCGTTACCCACCTGAGAATCAAACTCGATAGCGAACCCACTATTGGCTACCGTCTCTGCGTTCCCGATAACAGTCTCGATGTCGGCGGCGGCTGGGTCTGTGAAATCCACCCAAGCCGACACCGTGAAGGTGCCAATACTGTTGATGAAATTCCACTCGGTACCGGTCCCCAGATCAACGAAGGCATCCGTACCGTTAAGGGTAACGGCGGTGCCTCCGTTAGTAACCAGAGTCGTGGATTCGTAGGTTATTGTCCCCTGCTCCGTGCCAGTATAGCCATTACCCGAGGAGTCCCTTATGCCCTCACTGCCTGCTATCGCCGCAGATTCATCCAATCGGTAATGCGCTACGATGCCTGAGGGGGTGAGAATGTTCTGGACAGCCTCGAAGTAGGTTGCCTCCGCTACAGGAAGGTACTCAATGATGGTTGTAAGGGTTCCTGTACCTTGGGTAAGGGCAGTAGCCCCGGAACTACTACTGACCGGTGTACGGTTATCAATCCCCAGACGTGGCCCCGCCCCTTCTTGAGGGCTGGCGGGGTTCTTCACGTAGTTCGCACACTGCGAGGACTGCCTCTGAAATATCCGTGAGACGCTGGACACAGAGCCGTCATCGGCTGTGATCGTAATGTCGGGCGGCGTATTCTCTTTCGAGATAAAGGTCGCAATACCGTTGACCACTGTTTTGGTATCATTGGACATTGGCGTTACCCTACTGAAAGTTCGGAGAGGAAGGTGTTGAGGTCAGCCACCTGTAAGTCAGTCAACACCTCGGGACCCCCGCACACAATACCGATTCCCGTAGCACTGGTCTGATCTTGTGCGATTCGAGGAAGCCCGGTCACAGAGAACTGATCAAAGGTATAATCCTGACCCGTGACATATGCCTGTGCGGTGATGACCTGTACCCCGTCTAACCAAGCATCAAAGACCGCACCACCCGCATTGAACCGGAGAACGACATAGTGACTCCCCACAAGAGAGCCTATGTCCGTGTTGACTGTGGACACGCCAGAGTCACCTCGAACAAAGACAAGCCCATCAGACCGGAGTCCGAGTACCGGGGTGTCCGTCCCTGAGTTGCCCATTGCAAACAAATACTCTGTACCGCTTTCCGTGTTGGAGGCGAACTTTATTCCGAAAGTGCCCGTAGGAGGGTTAGCGGTCGTATTAAAGAGCGGAGCGAATGTGTCGGCTCTAAGATAGTCGGTGCCGTCACCTGTTACCGTATTCGTCCCCGTGGCGTAGACGGGCTGTAACCCTGCATCGCCCTGAGACAACGTGTACGCACCGTTACGGCCCGGCCACGAACTTACTGCACTGGACGTCAGGAAATTAGCCTGCCAGCTTTCTGTGAGCACCCCTTGAGGCAAGAAGGGGCCGAACACGCCATCACCATCAGCATCAAACTCGACGGTATCCAAAGACGATACCGTCACCTCAGTAGCATTGTCTGTCTTGACGGTCTTATCAGTAATGTCACGAGCTTTAACCGTCGTAATGAACGTCTCACCGGGTGACACTTCGTCTTGGTTTGTCTGAACCTTGAACGACGTCACGGCACCAACTGCCTCGCCGTAGTGAGCATTGATCTGGCCCGTAGTGAGGGCCACGTCGTAGAGGGCAACATCAGACATAAGACCAATGAGGCCCGAACCGAACGTTAGAGAAGTGGGCATGACCGTCGTACCCGTGAGAGGTACGGCAGCAGCAGCCTCAGCATTGTCTCGGAAGACCTTCAAGAAACTGCCGTCATAGACCATCGTGACGTAATACCATTCGTCTAGTTCAAACCCGGTAGCCGTGACTGAGGTAGATCCCCCTGTATCCGTTTCTAGCGTAAAGGACCATGTTGCGCCCCCGTCTAGGATGCGAACAAAGGGTGATACAGGGAGAGAACCTGATTGCCCCTGATTACGGACCCAGAACTCCAACGTAAACGCCTCATTCTGGAGAGCAGTCCTTGTGGCAAGCTTTAGAGGCATGTTGACTACGCCCCCGTCCACCCTTGCCGCGTTCTCCAAATCTTTAGCGAGCGGGCCTAACTCGTTACGAGTCACGGTCCCGACATAGGTGCCATTGTTCAAAGCGGGCTGCGTGTCGTTAGCGACGTTGAAGCCGGACTGCTCATTAAGAGGCCAGTAGGATATAGGGGAGTCGTCAACCACGGCTTTCGGGTAAAATTCTCCGAATACAGAAATGGTGACTGTAGAGGTATCCGTGTTGAAAAACGTGTCCCGTATAGTGTAGTCAAACGTGTCCGGCCCGGTAAAGCTATTGACGGGTGTATACGTGAGTGTATTAGCTGGCCCGGCCCCGTTAATGGAGGTCCTAGAACTCGTATCGCTCTGGATAAACAGGTCGTCTCCCTCGGGATCTGTGGCATACTGTAGAGGGTCAATCACTGTGGGTGTTTCAAACGGTATCTGTTTGAAGATTGCCTGCGCAGAAGGGGGTGTGTTCGCTAGAACTTCAACCGTCACCGTGGCGGTGTCTTGCAGGCCAAACTCATCTTCGATCGTATAGTCAAACGTGTCTGTAAAGGGGGTCGCAACCGCTGGTTGAGAGTATGTCAAGAAGTCATCGTAGGGCGTACCCGGAGTGGTATTGTTGTTGATTGAGACTGTCCCCCCCTGAGCAGAAGTACCATCAGCGTCCACAATGAAAAACAGATCACCATCAGGGTCAGAATCGTTACTTCTAGGGTCGAAATTAAGAAGCTGACCCTCCGCCACTTCTACTGTAATGTTGTTTGCAATAGGGCGTGCGTTAGCCGTCACTTCAACGTTCACGGTGTCTGTTTTGACGGCCCCGTAGGAATCTGTAACGGTACACTCCACTGCAAAGGCTCCAATACCCTTAAACAGGTGCGTCGGATTTGCTGCTGTGGATGTCTCCCCGTCTTTGAAGTCCCAGAAATAAGTGTAGCTCTTGTCGAACCCACTCGAACCCGACACGATAGATTGGAAAGCAAAAAACTCGGTAACGGGACCAAAGGTTTGGTTCACCGAAATGCTCAGAGTGAACCCTACCGCCACCTGAGTCGTACCTACTGCTTGCTGCCCGGCATCGTCCTCAATGGTGTAGGTAAAGGAGTCTACACCTTCAAACCCACCATTTGGTGTGTACCGAATAAGGTCATCCGTCGTGTCACCGGGAGTACCCCCATCTACAAGAGTAGTGGTCCCGTTCGCGGGCTGTGTGAAAGATATAAGGAAAATGTCCGACCCCTCTTGGTCGGTGTCATTTGCCATCACGTCAAGATCTCTAGCCGTGTTGATAGGAGTGGAGAGCCTATCGAACGTAGCTCTGGGTACTCGGTTCACGACCGTAAGATTCACGGTACCTGTGTCCGTGTTTCCGTTACCGTCATCAATATCGTAGGTAAAGGAGGTGGCCCCTATGAAATTGGAGCCTGCCGACTCGTAAGTGAGCGTAGTAGCACCACCGTCAATGGTTACTGTGCCCTCGCCCACAGGAGGCTGCGTTATGCCTGTAATGGAAAGTGGGAAGCCAAAGGGAGTCGTATCATTGGATAAGACATTTAAAGTCACTCCCGGCGTATTGTACGGGATAGAACTGAAGGTGTCTGTGTTGGCTTCAAAGGGGAGTGTCGTAACGTCAGCATTGACGACACCCGAGTTCGTGAGTCCGGCTTCGTCCTCTATCTGGTAGGAAAACGAGTCTATACCAGTGTAGCCTTCCAATGGCGTGTAGACCACCTCATTCGTCCCTGCGTCGATAGTCACCGTCCCTCCACCCGCCGTAGGGTTTTGAACGGAAATGAGCGTTAGAACCTCTCCGGGGGGGTCTGAGATGTCGTTGGATTGGGGCTTGAACCTATTGTTAGTGGAATCAGGCGCAATTTTGGTGCTGAATGACGACGTAGAAGGCGGCTGTTTAGGCTCTACCTCAACAGTGACCGAAGCTTGATCGAAGTAAATGGTCCCTTCAGTTATCGTGTATGTAAAAGAGTCTGTGCCTGAGAAGTCCGAATTGGGGGTGTACAGGATGTCGGCAGTCTCGCCTGAGCCGCTGAGTACGGCTGTACCCCCCGAAGGCGTGCTGATGTTAGAGATAGACCCTCCCCCTCCTACGGGGAAAGAATCGTTGTTCAAGACTCGGATAAGGATAGGGTCACGGAACCCGGTCGCCACAGAGTCATTGAACGCTTGTAGGTCTGGCAAGGGGTCAACATCTATTACCGGAAAGTTTGAGGCCCGATTAGCGGTGCCGTCCGTTACGAATCCAACCGGGTTGAATGTGCCTACCTCTGGGTACAGAATGGTTGTAGTGTTTGACAACTGAGGACCCACAGAGGGCGTCCAACCGTCTGTGGAGAAGGAATACTGGAGGGTGTCGCCATCTTCGTCGGTAGCATTGATGACCAGAGTCACAGAGTCCCCGGCGAAGATGTTGAGGGTACCAGACCCCTGCCCGTTCGCAGTGACCGAGGTGATCACAGGGGCATTGTTGTTCGTATCGTCGAAAGCTATCCGGTCGTCGATGTCGTCTTGAACCAGAGCCGAGTCATAAATAGCAAGGTCATCAATGAAGCCGACGAACCGGCCCCCGTTATTGAAGGCGGCTACTTGGCCTGTGGAGGGGTTCAAAGCAGGGGAGGCTGCGTTCGTTACGACTTCGCCGGGATTACCATTAAGGTAGACGACATTGGTCGCCCCGTCCCATACAGCCGCAACATGGAACCACGTATTGACCGCCACGGTGTCCGTCGAGAAGGCTATCTTGTCTGAGGAGTTTGACACGAACCAAAACTTGACCCGTCCGTCAGGAGAGAGGGAAAGCTGATAGTTGTTGAAGCCGGGTCCAAGTCCCCTACTCAGGATGGTTTGCTCTGAGGAAGGTAGAACTCCGACTTTGATCCAACACTCCACGGTAAGTCCGTTCGAGTAGTCTTGGTCCAACAGGGCGTAGTCCGGGATGTCCACGAAGCCTGTAGTAAACTCAAACGAGGCTTCCGAGGGCGAGCCTGTTGCAGCAGGCTGGTCAAAACTAATGCCCGTACTTGAGGTCGTCCCGTCGTGATTGTTGCCACTGAAATCCTGTACCGTCCCCGTCCCCGTCTCTTCAAACTGGTAGTAGAGGATAGGCTCTGATTGCAAAATGACGGCAGCTAGCGCCCGGCCACCGGGAACTAGGTCACTGAAATCAAAGCTCAATCTGGGGTTGAGGCGGTTGAACTCCAATGCCATAGCAACACTCACCTGAGGTGTGGATAAAGACGTACACCTAACGGCGTCACAAAAGGATAACCGACCAAAAAAAGACCCCCTCTCGAAAGGGGGGGTCCGAAAAACTGCGACGAACAAGGGTTGACGGTTGGGGTTTAGACGCTCTATCCAATTGAGCTAGATTTCCGAAGAAACCGCAGGACTCGAACCTGCAACCTTCCCGTTAATAGCGGATAACCAACACATCGTCGGTTCGTCGCATCTGAAAAAACACAGTGGGCAAGTAGTGAAGATCGGGGTATTACGCGCTCTACCAGTTAAGCTACTCACGCTCTAAGAGAGCAAGACAGGATTTGAACCTGCACCACGTCCTCCATAGGGATAACCGATACCTCGTCGGTCCACTGTGTGCTGATCCTATAAC
>Ga0136555_1000769_pt1 | contig 12248 bp, 11 predicted proteins | sample AntRauTorckE5432_FD_104927 | JGI IMG/M metagenome (GOLD analysis project Ga0136555, IMG submission 104927) | Saline lake microbial communities from Rauer Islands, Antarctica - Metagenome Torckler E5 #432 | ecosystem: Environmental > Aquatic > Non-marine Saline and Alkaline > Saline | place...
CTACCGCCACCCTGCAGAAAAAGATAGACCAATACACCAAGTTCTACAATACGAGTAGAGTACACTTAGGAATACAGCTTAAGACTCCGCTTCAGATGTTGCAAAGGTCGTGAGGGGTATACGATACTTAAAATACGAACCTTTACCTATGGACCGTAGCCCTAACTGTAGATATATTAATCAGTTCGGGCGTCTTGGCCAAGAAGCTGTTGACGAAGTTTTGCAAAATGAGCTTGCTGATCAGCGGCTAGTTCTTCGGCTGTTTTCTCTACTTTTTGATCTTCTGGTTTTTGATTATTATTTGAATCATTATTGTCTTTTTGAGTTGGCGCACCACCCTTGCCTGCAACCACGTTTACGACAGGAATCACTATAGGACTACGCTGCGTCTGTTCGTACAAGAAGTGCGTTATGTAGTCACGCAATTCTGCTTTAAATCTGTCTAAATCAACACGTTTATAGCGCTGAGACACTGCACGGCGGAGCTCTGTTCGGAACAAGTTCATTAGCTCTTCAGAATCGCGCATGTAGATAAATCCTCGACTAATAATATCTGGACTCGTCAGTAATTGGCGAGATTTCTTGTCGATAGTGAGAATGATCGTTACCAGGCCTTCTTCTGCCAACATCAAGCGGTCTTTTACAACAATATTATTGACTGGAGCGCCTGTTTGATCAATCAACACTGTTCCAGTTGGTACATCGCCTATGATTTTCATTTCGTTATTGTTGAATGAGAACATCTGCCCTGTCTCAATGTGTGACGATTGAGCAACTGGGAATCCACGACGGCGTGCTTCCATCAATTGATAGTTCTGTGCTGTATATGTGCCGTAGATAGGAATCAGATATTTTGGCTGCAAGAAATCGATCATGTCCATGTACTCTTCCATAGAAGCGTGCCCAGAAACGTGCAATGGACCTGTGCCATCAAGCTCTCTGGTACCGTGCTGAAAGACGTGCACACCTGCCTTAATCAGCTCATCAACCATGTCACTAACAAGTTTGTCATTGCCTGTTTCTGGAATAGGTGTTGAGGACAAAATGACCGTATCGTTTGATTTGAGTTTTACATTACGGTGTTCACCTTTTGACATTCTCTGCAAAGCAGAGTTCGGCTCGCCCTGACAACCGGTGCTAAGTACAGCTACTTCGTTATCTTTCATGTTACCAACGCTTGATATCGGCACAAAAGTTCCTTTCGGTATCTTGATCATTCCTAGTCGTATAGCGACTTCAAGTGTACTCATCATACTTCGTCCGTCCATAGCAATCTTGCGCCCATTAGAAACGGCTGCATTGACAAGCATCTGGATGCGGTTGATGTTACTTGAGAAAAGTGCAACAAAAACTCGACCAGGTGATTGCTCAAACAAGTCTATGAATGTTTTTTCAATTGTGGATTCTGACGGAGTTCGGCCAGGTCTGGTTGCAGTAAGCGTTTCATTTAACAATACTAAGACACCTTCTTTTCCAACTGCCTTAAGTCGCTCGACGTCTGTTTTTTCATGATCGAGTGGGTTTGGATCTAGGCGGTAATCACCAGTACAGACAACTTTACCAACTGGAGTATCAAGCACAATGACCGTACTTCCAGGAATAGAGTGTGTTACTCTCACAAACTCAACAAAGAATAGCCCAATTTTAAGCTTTTCGTGAGTTTCTTCGTTCATAGTCACTGTCTCTACTTCAAATTCTTCCGGCATAACCGCACTAGAGTTTTCAAAGATTTTTTCAACCATACCTATTGTAAATTTAGACCCATAAATAGGAGCTGGAACTTTTGGCACAATATGAGGTAACGCACCAATATGGTCTAGGTGACCATGAGTAATTAAGTAGGCTTTTAGTTTATGAGCTATTGATTCAAGGTAGGTTATGTCATTAATTGCATAGTTGATACCCGGTAAATCTACCCCCAAATTGATACCGCAGTCGATCACCACAGCACTATCTTCGTATTCAACAACGATCATGTTGCTAGCGCCACCTTCATCGACACCACCCAAACCGACTATTTTTAGTCCTTTGGTGCTCTTAATCAAACTTGAGACTTTAGAACTAGCCTCATCATTCATGGTCAAATATTTACTGACTAGTTTCGTCGCATCATCGAGGGTTCGTTTTTGTGCTCGTATCGCCTCTCCTCTACTCACACTCCTTGCCTGCTCGGTTGTTCTCGGCCTAGGTTTTGTTTCTATTCCTTGTTTCTTTTTGCCACCGGAGTTGCGACTATTGTTGTTTCCACCGCGATTGTTGCCTTTTGGCTTATTGTTTCTGTTGTTTGGTCTTTTGTTAGATGACGATCCTTTGTCATCTGCTGTTTTATTTTCTTCGCTCATTTAATATCTCCTGGTTTCTTTCGTTTTAAGTATTTAAGCTTCTTTAATTAATTGTGCAGCGGTCTGGAAATCGTCAAACAATGTCTGACGTAAACTGCCGTTATACAAAGCTGCTGCTGGATGGTAAAGAGGCACAATAAGTACGTCTTCTTCTTTACCATCTAGTTCAACCTTGATCTGTTTTGGTTTTCCATGATCATTCCCGATGATTAAATCTGGCAAAAACACTGAGCCTGCATGGCGCCCAAGAGTTGCCATAATTTTTGGCTTGATTATTGCAATTTGCTTGAGTAGATATGGCAGAAATTCATTTTTTTCTGATACAGATGGATCACGATTGTCTGGAGGGCGGTATTTTACTATATTAGTAATATAGCTATCGCTTCGCTGCATGCCAGACTGTTCTAGCATTTCATTAAGCATTTTTCCAGACGCTCCAACAAATGGCTCGCCACTCAGATCTTCTTTTGCGCCTGGTGCTTCGCCTATAAATATAACATCTGCATCTGGACTACCAGACCCAAAAACCATCTGGGTAGCTTGGTCACGTAATTCTGGACAGACATTGCTGTCCAGAATTTCCTGCTCCAACTGATCTAACTGCTGCTGAGTAGTCATTACTTCTTTGATGCTTTTGCGAATCTTTGTATATAGCTAACAAGAAAGTAAAAACTCACAAATGTGAAGAAGTAGTGCCATAAACTACCACTATCAATCGCCCAACTAGCAAATCCGTAAGCCAAAAATCCCCAACCAAACGCAAGTCCAAGTAACACCCACTTGTTTGTATACGCAAACGGCGTTGCTGGTTTATTGTCTGCGCTACGGTAACTAACCTTCTGAGCTTTCTTCGGGACAGATTTTTTTACTGGAGATTTTGTCGTCGTTGTTTTACTTTTAGCACTTGATTTCTTCGTTGTTTTTTTTGAAGTAGATTTTTTAGTTGCCATAGAATTTTATCTCCTTTAAATTACTCTTCTAGTTCTTTTTTAGCGGCTTTCATTGATAGCTGTAAACGTCCACGGTCATCTATTGCGAGCAATTTGACTGTTACTTTGTCACCTTCTTTGACAACATCTGACACTTTTTCGATGCGTTCGTCAGCTATTTCTGACACATGGACTAATCCATCTTTGCCAGGCATAATCTGCACAAAGGCACCAAAGTCCATGACGCTCATGACTGTTTTGTCTTTGTAGATAGTGCCGACTTCTGGCTCAGCCACAATGTCATTGATCATTTGTTTTGCTTTGGCGATGCTATCACCATCAGGTGAGGCTATCATAATAGTTCCATCGTCTTGAATATCTATCTCTGCCCCAGACTCTTTGGTGATTCCCTGAATAGTTTCACCACCCTTACCAATAATTTCACGAATTTTGTCTGGATCAATCTTGATGGATTCGACACGCGGCGCGTACGGGCTCATCTCGTTTGGACTGTCAATAACGCTTATCATGTGCTCCAAAATTTCGGCGCGGCCAGCTTTACCTTGCTGCAGTGCAGCAGCTAGCACGTCTGTACCAAGACCATGCACTTTCATGTCCATCTGCAAGGCTGTAATACCCTCTGATGTTCCAGTTACTTTAAAGTCCATGTCGCCTCCAAAGTCTTCTGCATCTGCTATATCACTCAAGATATACGGCGTGTCACCATCAAGTATTAATCCCATTGCGATACCACTCACTGGTCTTATTAATGGCACACCCGCATCTAGTAGTGCGAGTGTTGACGAACAGGTTGCTGCCATAGATGTTGATCCGTTCTGAGACATAATTTCTGTAACGGTACGGATTGTATACGGAAAGTCTGCTTCTGTTGGCAGCACTGGCCGCAAAGCGCGTTCTGCTAAGTAGCCATGACCGATTTCGCGACGACCGGCACCGCCGATACGCTGCACTTCACCAACTGTCCAGCCTGGCGCATTATAGTGGTGCATAAATCGGCGTTCACCTTCACGTTCCATGGTGTCTACCATCTGAGCGTAGCTAAGTGGAGCTAAAGTAACGATATTCATGCCTTGCGTAACGCCGCGAGTAAATATACTTGAGCCGTGAGCTCGTGGCAAAAATCCTATATCACTAGAGAGCGGACGCACTTGTTTCACGCTGCGTCCATCTGGACGAACACCTTTTTCAATAATTCCTTTTCGAGTATGCGCAAATACCGCTTTTTCGTAAGCTTCAGAATAATATTTCTGCACAGCAGCATATTCTTCTGCGCCAAGTTCAGCTTCAAATTCAGCGTGCATTGCGTCTTCTATAGTGGCTAACATTGGGTTGCGGAATGGATAATCAACCCGTAAATCGTCAGTCAGTTTACCATCAGTCCATGCGTTTACTTTTTCGTATATAGACTCTTCTGGCAATACTAGCGCATAATCGAGTTTTTCGACTCCGACTTTAGCAACTAATTCTTGCTGGAGCTTAATTGCAGGCTGCATTGCTTCTTGTGCCCAGGCAATAGCGTCGACTACTTCTTCTTCAGACACTTCGTTTGCAGCAGCCTCAACCATCATGACACCGTTTTCTGTGCCAGCAACGACGAGATCTAGCTTATTATTATCGTATTCATCAAGGCTCATGAACGCCTTATAGTTCCCATCGTCTGTCATTCCAACACGTAATCCAGCGACTGGACCCTCAAATGGCGCACCGCTCAGCATAAGAGCTGTCGATGTTGCGATCATCGCGATCATATCTGGTCGAAGAGTTGGATCTGTACTTAATATGCTTGTGACACACTGAACTTCTTGGCGGTAGCCCTTTGGAAACAACGGACGGATTGGACGGTCGATAATACGGCCAATTAAAATTGCTTCTTCAGATGGACGGCCTTCACGCTTAATAAATCGTGAGCCGCTCATTTTCCCGGCAGCATACATTTTCTCTTCATAATTAATGCTCAGTGGGAAATAATCCATTGAAACTGGTTTTTTACCTACCTGTGCAATGCCGTGTACCACCGTGTCGCCGTAGCTGACTAGAACAGATGCAGAACTTCTAAATCCTACGCGGTTAACTTCAAGTGTCAAAGTTTTACCACAAAGTTCTGTTGATACCTTTAAGACATCCCTGCCTAGAGGATTAATGATATTTGATTCTGAGGACATATGATTCCTATTCTCGAGTACTCCTTCGTAGCAAGGTGCAGTTCATACGTTTTTCTTTTGTTTGAAAAGCGTTTTAACTGTGCCATGACACCAAACAACACTCGTTTTATTTTTTAAAGATTGGCACGCGAGATAATTTCGCGTACGTGGCTCTAAAAAATAACTCAAAAAGATGAGTTATTAGCGACGCAGACCAAGTTTCTTGATAAGTGCAAGGTAAGCTTGTGAGTCTTTAGAAGCAAGGTACTTGAGTAGTCGTTTGCGTCGTCCAACAAGAACAAGCAATCCACGGCGAGCCATGTGATCTTTTTTATTAGTTTGCAAATGTTCAGTTAACTCGTTAATGCGAGTTGTCATTGCTGTGATTTGTGCACTGGGTGAACCAGTGTCTGTCTTCGTATCTGTCATATATTGATTCCAATTATAGCACCAGGATATTTATTCGACAAGTGTATTTTCTAATATTTCATCTGTAAGATCTGATATTGCTACTGCTTGCGTGACGTTTCTATCGCCGACGACCGTCCGCCTTAAGTTACTCATGTAAGCCCCGGTTTTTAATTTTTCACCAATATCTTCTGCAAGAGATCGAATGTATGTACCGCTACCAACAGATGTCAAGAAGGTTACCTTCGGATAGTCATACTCGATTGCGTCTATTGAATGTATAGTAATCTTACGAGGTTGCAATATGACTTCCTTGCCTTTTCTCGCTAACTCGTAAGCTCTTTTACCGTTTATTTTTAATGCACTGAATTTAGGTGGCATTTGCATACTATCGCCTTGGAATGAACTAATTGCGCTAACAACATCACGCTCTGTTGGACGTTCTTTTGACACATTCTCTAAATCGCCCTCTTTATCGCCCGTTGTAGAGGTTTGACCAAGTGTCAATTCTACCTCATATGTTTTGTCGTGCTTGATCATAGTTGGTACTTTTTTGGTAAACTCTTTACCGACACAAAGCACCAAAAGTCCTGTGGCAGCAGGATCTAGAGTGCCTGTGTGCCCGACTTTTACGTTTCTTGGCTTTTTGCCCTCGATTCGTGCAACCATGCCACGAACTCGTGCAACAACATCAAACGATGTCCATCCCTCTGGCTTATCGACGAGTACTATGCCTTTCACGCTATCAAAACCTTTCTAAAGTTTTAAATTAATTTAAATGTGAGAACAAATCTAGATTTACTAGATGTACTCTTCAAGATTTAATAACTTCTTGATAAACAAGCTTGATTCTTACGGTCAGTAGCATATCAGAAATATTCTCTACTAATCATTAATTTATAGAATTGTGACTATTCGCTATAGCCGTCTGAGTCGTAAAACTGAGGTGCTAATGGCATTGGCGGTGGAACTGGAGGAGCAGCATTTGGATCTACTACTTTTGGAGGGTTTGCTACTGAAGGACTAGCTGGCTGCATATCGACTGGTTGAGCACCCAACGATTGGCTACGGGTCGGAAACGGAGAAGTAACTGAATCAGCAGCCTTTGCAACAGAGTCTCTGACGCTATCGAGGTCTTGCATAGCATTAAGATGAGGACTATCTACTGCTTTTTCTAGCGCCAATAAAGACTCATCTTTAGGTACTTGTGGCTGATCTTGAGCATTTGGAGCACCTGACTGCGGCATAGGCGCTGGAGTAAATGTCGGGGTTGGTGGTTGCGTTGGCACTGGCGACTCCGTTTGAGCAGCTGACTGTGAAGACTCAACTTGCGAGTCGGTTGATGATACTTGCGGCAAAGTACCAGATTCGGTCTCTTCTTTGGCAATTTCTTTCTTTAATGCTTCCTGTAAATCAAAAGGTTTGTCAGATAGTGAATTATTGCTATGATTTGGCGGCATGATTGTTTTTCCATGCGTCATAGTTGGGACCTCGTGATTACCAGATGGTAGAGCAGCAGAATCGTTACTATCATTACTTTCTGGTAGATCGTCTATACTCTGCGTAGGATTAGGGTCTTGAACAGTTGGCTCAGAATTCTTTTGAATGTCAGTATTTTGGTCATTTAATGCAGCAGGTTGCTTCTGTTCCTCGGGGTTAACAGGCTCTATATGCTGAAGCTGGCCTGCATCTTGATCAGAAATTCTTTGCGAATCGTTATCTGTTTGAGCGGCTTCTTCTACAGGATTTTCTTTTGTGGCAGTCTCTCGGCTAGCTTGTGCAGGATTTTGCTCATCAGAACTAGATGGGTCTAGTTTTTCATCGCTGGGAGATAGGTTGCCGTGCTCATCAATGTGAATTTTATCTATGTCGTTTTGATGGTCTATTTCAAGAGCTCCATCATCTACTTTAGGAGCTTCTGGAAGAATGGGAGTCGGCTGTTCAGAAGCTTGAACAGGCTGCATCTGAATTGGCGGGACGGCTTGAATTGGCTCAGCTTTGGGTTCTTCTAGTTTTTCTGCGATCAATTGCTGGTTAGCTCCAGCGCTCATAAGCTGTGAACTAAGAGATAATGCAAGTGGTGTTGTCTTGTTATTCCTAAATCGATCTGTCTCAGCAATAATACCGGTCATTAATGCGGTTGCCATTTGTCCATCTATTGACTCTTTGGCTAGATCAAAGCTCAGAACGGAAACCATTTCACACAAACTGCTTGCTTGTGGCTCTTGCCAGTTCATTGTGCCAAGTTCACTCACTGCCTCGCGCTTTGTTAACGATATGACTGATGCATCATGCAGTATTCTTCCGTGTGCAGTAATTGCACGATCTAAATCTTCCCTCTTAGTGACGCCCAGTGCAATGACGACGTCAACATTGAAATCTCCTTGTGAAAATTCGAGATCTTTGTCAGTGATTGAGGTGCGATAAGGTGTGATAAATATGCGGACAACATCGTCTTCTACTTTATAACGTAATTTATCTGCTTTTGATTTATCAAGCGCAATTATAAAGTCTCGCAAACTGTCTGTCGTCGTCTCGATAGTTTTTTCAGGCTGCAAGAACTCTAATGTAGACGGAACAATACCGCTAAAAACAGTCGTTGCATGTTTATTCATCTTATTCAATAGAAGAGTCAGCGCAATCGATGCGCTCAGTTCGTCGACTGTTGGATTGCTACTTACCGCAACTAAAACGTTGTTCGCGGACTTTAACTGCTCGAGTACCTGTGTTTTTAGTTGTTCATTCATATTGTTTATTTTTAGTTTTTTTGATTTTTTATAATTTCCCCATTATCGTACCATAAGCATAATAAATTGTCTAGGGATATTTATGTCCTCTTGACACCACTGTTTACAAGAAGAAGAAATAACTGTATAATTCGCCATTAGTATTTAGTGCAATCACTATAAATTACCAATAATCATCTAAGAAAAGGAACCTATACATAATGCCTATCATTAAGTCAGCACGCAAACGAGTTCGAGTTGCAGCGAAACAAAGTATTCAAAACGCTAAAACTAAGCGATCAATGAAAGAAAGCATTAAAGCTTTCAAAACTGCCGTTGCAGACAAAAAAGACTCTACCAAGCTACAATCAGAAGCATTTAGTGCAGTTGATACTGCAGTTAAGAAAGACGTTATCAGTAAAAATCGTGCTGCACGCCTAAAAAGTCAGCTCAATGATTTATCAAAAGCTGCTGGAACAACTAAAGTCGGGGCAAAAAGTGCAAAAGCTACTCCTAAGACAGCTGTTAAGAAAACACCAGTCAAGAAAACTGCTGTAAAGAAACCTGCTACGAAAAAAGCGACACCAAAGAAATAGTTCTATTGTTTGTTGCAAACAAAAACAAAATACGTTTCGAGCGCTGATTCAACATCAGCGCTCGTTTTTATTAGTTCATCAACAGTAGCCAATTCATTGACGTAGCTTTTTAACTGCTCTTTTGTCATTCTGCTGCTCATGCGTAGTAACTTTTGCGCACCATAAGGAGAGACACCGGCAGATTTTAGTGTTTCGACCGTCTTCATAGGTGCGTGAATAGCAAGCGTTAGCTGAGTTAATTGCCACGTTATCATCGCTATGATCTTATGCGGGTCTTCACCCTGAGCTCTCTGATCTTTATACAGCTTCCAGGCAGTATCGAGACGGCCCTGAAATAATGCGTCCAGCATGTCGAACACTTTGCTCTGTGGCTGCTGCTCGGTCAGCTTGTCTATGAGATCTTGCGTTACTTCTTCCCCACTACTGGCTAATTTAATAAACTCTTGCTCTAGCCTTAGCTGGTCATTTCCAATTCTCGCAATCAAATATTTTGCCGTAGATGGCGCAAGCTTGGTCTCAAGCTCAGTTGCAAGCTTCGTTAACCATTTTTCACTTTCATATTCTTGCAATGGTTTATGCTCTATCACCTCGACGTTACTTTTCAAATATTTATAACCGGCGAACCGCTTGTCTAGCTTTTCATCCACCAGTACTAAATCAGTCGAATCGGCTACTTGGGACAAAACGTCTTCAATACGATCCATTAGGTCTTTTGATTGTCCAAAATCTCGCACAATAATCAACTTGCGTGGCTCCAAAAAAGATATACTCCGTACTGCATCAAGTACTGGATCAATACTTGCTAGTTCGCTACCATCAAACCGCTCAACACTATCGCCGTAATTGGCTATAAATTCAGAAGTTGTCTTTTTGAGCTGAGCCTGCAAAGCATAGCTGTTTTTACCGGTCAATACTAACACCATATCTCTGTATTCTAACACCGTGTTAGTTAAAGCGCTGAGGTTGTTTACACAATGATTACAAAAGCTTTTTAGGTGGGCTCTGGCAGTCTGGGCAAGTGTGTGTGCCCCGCCCTGCAACACGAGATTTTTCTATAGTTGCGCCACATCTGTTGCATGGCTTTCCTTCACGGCGGAACACTTTAGCAAATTCCATATAGCTCCCTTTATTGCCCTCTGCGTCAACGTAGTTTTTATTGGTCGACCCACCTTTATCGATCGATAATTGCAATACGTCGACCAAATTCTGGCGGAGTTCTTTTAGTTTCTTGTTTGAAACGTCTTTTACTCTAGTTGCTGGGTGTATTTTACTCATCCATAGTCCTTCATCTGCGTATATGTTACCGATACCTGCTAGCACCGTTTGATCGAGTATAGCGGCTTTAATTGTTGTCCCCTTGCGTCGAGCAATGCGACTCAAAAAAACTTCATCACTAAATTCCGGATGTAATGGTTCAGGACCAACTTTTTGCATGAATGGCTCTTCTTTAACCATATGATTAGGCAGTAGCTTCACCCAGCCAAACCGTCTCTGATCATTAAAAAATAATTTAGAATCGTCATTGAACACAATTGTGACACGGGTGCTTTTATCAGGTAAATTATCTACCAGCGAATCATTAGGGTGTCCCGCTCCAAAACGCTCGGATCCGACGAACACTAATTGTCCAGTCATTTTCAAGTGAATCATAATAGTGTATTCAGTTGATAATTCTATAAGCAATACCTTTGCCCTGCGAGTAACTTTTGTAATTGTGGCATTGATCATGAATGCATCCACCTGGGTATGGTCATTCGGAAAAGATTTATCGGATCCATGATCGATAACAACAATAGTCTTCCCCACTATTAATCGTTCTAATCCACGTTTGACTGTTTCTACTTCTGGTAATTCAGGCATGGTTCTATTTTAGCAGTCAGTACTGTTACACTAGCATCAGCGATGAAACAAATTCTCAGAATTCCCCGTCACTTAAATGCACCACAAGAGTTGATCCTTGTCCGCTTATTGGTCACGTTGGGCGCTGCCGGTATTGTTGCTACTAGTTCATTATATTTACGATCGCTTGGGCTATCGGATGCTGTAATTGGTCTATCAACGGCTATAGTTATGTTTGTTAATCTTGTTTTCGCATTGTTGCTACCAAAGTTGCTTCGACGATTTGATCTAGTCAAATTACTAATATTTAGTACCGCTGGATTATCTCTAACCTTGCTTTTATTTGGGTCAGTCCAATTAGCTCTTGTCGCCCTAGGTTTTTACATACTCGGTCGATTGCTTCTATCACTGTTTGCGAGCGCTTACAGCATTTTATTTCACGACGACGCTGCTGGACCAAAAGATTTTAAGAAAAACCAAGCCTTATCCGGATCAATGACGAATTTTGCCTGGATGAGTATGCCTTTTTTCGCCACCCTCGTCATCGGACAATATTCTTTTGCAACGCTCTATGTACTTGGTGCTGGGATCGCTTTTTGTGCAACAATATTATTGCTTATCACCAACATACCAGAGAAAAAGAAGCGTCAGCGTCCACCAGTTAGTATATTTACAAACATTCGTACCTATTTCTCGCAAAAACGCTTGCGCGACGTCTACATAATTAGCACCGGTGTGGATATGTGGTGGGTATTTATATTTGTATTCGTGACACTTTTCATGAAAGATGCTGGATTCAGTACTACTCAGGTTGGACTCTATCTTACCCTAGGCCAGCTTCCATTATTTTTATTCGAATTCAAAACGAACAAACTAGTCGAGCGGTATAACTACCGCTCTCCAGTCATCAATTCATACAGCTTTATGGCTTTCGCTATGCTTATTACAGGTCTGGTTGGTATAAATTTATTCACCCTAGGTGTTCTTACTTTCTCTTCGCTGTTTATTGTCTTTCTTGAACCAGCCCGTGAGATGTATCTCTACGAAAAAATGAAACCATCTGACGAAGAACGAATGCAACCAGTCTATGCGACAGCGGAATTATTCGGTAGCATACTGATTCGTTTTACTATTGGACTTCTTCTTGTCTGGGCAAACCAAACAGCAGCATTTATTGTCATGGCGACAATCTTTGCAGCCATCGCTTGGCACAATAGAACTCTCGAAGAATAAATTCTCATGCAGC
>Ga0136555_1000770_pt1 | contig 12247 bp, 13 predicted proteins | sample AntRauTorckE5432_FD_104927 | JGI IMG/M metagenome (GOLD analysis project Ga0136555, IMG submission 104927) | Saline lake microbial communities from Rauer Islands, Antarctica - Metagenome Torckler E5 #432 | ecosystem: Environmental > Aquatic > Non-marine Saline and Alkaline > Saline | place...
TGAATCTTTTTCTTTGTATTTGAATTGTGAATATCTTGAGCATCTGTGTTGATGGCAATAAAATCAACACCTTTTACTTTTGAAGAAACCATGTGGTTCAAGGCATTTTTACCAGAACCTCCAACACCAAGAACTTTAATTCTGGCGAATGTTTCAACTTCGGGTCTTATTTGTGGCATAGCAATATATTGTTAATAATAAACGACCTCGTCTCTAGCAAGGTTTCGCAACTATAGCAAAAAGTGGCCTAATTTTACACTTGACAGCATCACCACTAAATTTTATCTTTAGGGCAAAAATTGCTTCACAAAACTGAATATTTTCTTTTTTGTAGATTTAAAAAAGCGTTTTCCTGCATTACTTGAGATAGCACTATTGTCATCGGAATGTAAACCAAAAACTGTTAGTCCATATGCTACAGACCAAGTTGAATCTTTTATTTTTACACTATTTTTCGATAAACATTCTTCCAAGCTACTATCACATGCAAGCTTTGAAACTTTAGTTGGAAGTTTCAAATACGCTTTAGCTAAATCTTGGATTGTGGTAATACTTGAACCTCCTCCTGTAATAATAATTCCTGCAGGAAGTAATCCATTCTTACCAATCTTTTTTAGGTGAGCTTCAATTAATTCAAAAATATCAGAAAGTCTTGCACTAATAATATCGTCTAGTTTTTTCTTAGGATGTTCGTCTTGGCTTTCGGCAACTATTTTTAGCTTCTCTGCTTCATCTAGTGAAACCTTTAATCCTAAGGCAATGTCATTGGTAATGTCACTTGAGCCAATTGGGAATATTTCAAGAGATAGGGGAATATCATCTTCATAAACAACTATCGAAACTGTCTCTGATCCGATATTAGCTAAAACACAACCGGCTATTTTTTCGGGCTTTGTTAAGGTAACTAAGCTCGCAGAAAGTGGAGCGGCAATAACATCGATGATTTCAATATTGGCATCTTCAACCGCATGAATTAATTCTGTTAAGTGATGTTCCAAACAACTAACAAAAAGAGTTTCAACTTCTAGTTTTGCTCCTTTCATTCCAACAGGATCTCCAAAAACCGGCTTACCATCAATTTTATATTTGATAGGGATTGTGTGAATAGTTTTTCTATTAATTGAAATGGTAGAAGGAATTTGTTGTTCGCTTTCATTGATTACTTTTTCAATATCTAAGTCGCTAATTTCATTATCGGCTCGTGAGACCATTATTGCTCCATTTGAGATATGGCTTGAAAGACCAATTCCCCCAATAGATAGGAAGGCTTTTGAAACACGAATACCGCTAGCTTTTTCGGCTTGGCGAACTGCTTTTCGGATACTTTTTATCGCATCGGTTTGATGGATAATGTAACCATGTCTTAGTCCTTTTGATTCTGCATAACCAACTCCTAGGATTTTTGGTTTTGCTGAATCCTTTTCGTTTTCTTCTGCGATAAGGACTTTGACTTGATATGTTCCGATGTCTATTCCAACTGCAATATTTCTTTTAGACATATAAATATACCCTTTATTATACAAGTATAAGAGTGAAGTGTCATTGGGGACAACTCCACTTTTTAGTTTATGGTTTATTATTTACTTACAAAACTTTTTTACGAATTTATCTTCTCCTTTTTCCATTTCTTTTCCGTGTTCCAGGCCTTTTAAGTGCAAGCATCCGTGTATGAATAAAAATTTAATATAATTTTTTTCAGTCAGACTATATTCTTTAGCCTCTGATTTAGATTTTTTTAGATTTATAAAAACTTCACCAGAACTTTCATCTAGAGGAAAACTTAAAATATTTGGAACGTAACTTTTATTTCTATATTTTTTATTTAAATCTTGAGATTTTTTGTCACCAATAAAAACCAAAGATAATTCGTATCTTTTTCCTAAAATAGAATTTTTTATTAAAACAAAATCCTCATTTTTTGAAAGAGGAGTCTGTTTTGTTTGATTTACAATATCAAGCATATTTTATTATCGTCTTCGTCTTTGTTGCTTTTCAGGCATTTTACCAAGCTTGATTTGTTCCAAGATTTCTTCTTTTCTTCGAATTGAGTGTAGTCGACCTTTTTTTCGAGTATATGGAGATTCTTCTCTTTGTAAATATCGAATAGATCGAACTTTCTTAAGAACGCCAGATTCTTGCATACGACGTGTAAATCGCTTTATTGTGCTGATGCTATTTTCTTTTTTATTTCGAACGATTGCTACGTTTGTTTTACTCATAGTGAAAATAGATTAACACGTGTTGAAAATAAAGGCAATATGTCAATTTTATGTTTAATGTTTAGTTTTAATTTAAACTATTTTTTAATCATTGTGCCTTCTAGAATATGGTCGGCCGGAGCAGGATTTCCGTCGTTTGGTTCAAGTGTTAAAACATAAAAGTCATGATCTAGAAGATTTTGAGAACTTTTAAACTTATTCACAAAATTATTATTTTCCTTAAATAATTTCCCAGTACTGATTACGCTAAAGTTAACTCCTTTTCTAACAATCCATCCTTCATAAAAATCGTCACCGACTGGATCGGGCAGGTTTTCAGAGGTCACCAGAAGCATGTAACCATTTTGTTCATACGAAGATTTGGCATATCCTGATGTATTTGAACTTGTTTTGATACCCCTAACTTCGCTATTACTTGTGACATCACTTAATAAGCCCTCATGAGAATAATTGATTCCTGCCTTTTCCATATTGTCTACAGGAAGTGATAACACTTCAGTCGGCTTTACATTCTCCATCATTTGCTGAACTTCATCATTTGGTTCAGATGCTGTTTGATTAAGTGAAACTTCCTCCGGCTTATTAGAAACGGATAAATAAACAATAACACCTAAGACTATTACTACTACTATAATTATATTTTTTTTCATGCGTTTAATTGTATCATAAAGTAGCCTTGACTTAATGGAATGAGTCCAACTCGCTTTTAACTTTTATTCATAATTTCTTTAGAACCAAATTGTTAAAATAGATCAATAAAATGAAAGATTTTGATAATTGGAATATTCTTAAGCAAAATATAAATAATAAGAGAAAAGCCATTCCTTTCTATAAAATACGCCAAATTTGGTGGTGTAATTTAGGAACTAATATTGGTGTTGAAGAAGATGGAAAAGGTTCAAAACATCTCAGACCGGTTTTAATTTTCTATTCATTCGGAAGAAAACTATGTTGGGTAATTCCTCTCACAACATCTTACAAACTTCATCTTCTCAGGATTCCTGTTGGAAAAATTAACGGTAAATTTAATTTCGCTCTAATATCTCAACTTCGACCAATAGACACCAAGCGCCTTTACAATAGAATTGGGATTATTTCTAATCACAAATTTGATAAAATTAAAAAAGCCTTAAAAAATTTATTTAAAAGGCCTTTTTAATTTATGCCCTCAGCTAAGAGGGACGAACCTCCGAATGAGGTAGCTTGTCTCTATATTTTATCAAAATTCTTACCCTTGTCAAATAAGTCAATTCTGCTGAATTTTCCTACTTCAACTTCTTCAAGTAAGTAATTAGGTTCTTAATAGGGACGCTTGTTTGTTGATGTGTGGCAACCTCTCTTACTACAATAGTTTCATCTTTGGCTTCTTTTTGACCCATCATCAAAATATATGGAGTTTGTAACTTTTGAGCATTAATTATTTGAGCGCTCATCTTATCTCTAACTAATGATTGATATACAGGAATTTTAGCTTGTCGAAGCATCTCAATAACTTGTAAGCTCTTCAGTTTTGCATCAAATCCAATTTGAATAAAGAAGAATCTTGACTTAATTTGACTAGGTAATTCTTTTGAAGAAGTTTCTTTGGGGCTCTCTAATTTTAGAGTAGTTGTAATTCCTGGAGTTTCTACTTTATATCCAGCCTTTTTTGATAAATTATTATATCTTGATCCTGTGGCTAAGATTTTTCCATTTTCTTTATTTAAAATAGTAAATACGGTATCACTAGAATAGTGAGGATCACCAATTACATCTTTGTTAATTTCATATGCAATATTTTGAGATTCTAAATACTCAACAACTTCTTTAAGGTGTTCTCTATTTTTATCTGTTAAAAAGTTTAATGGAGAAGGGGCATTTTCGAGAAGCTCTTTGTCGATAGATTTTTTACACATGATTAAAGAATGAGTTCCTTCTTTAAAATACTGTTGACATGTTGGACTTAGGGTATTTATGTTTTTTCTGTAATAAGCTTTTAGTTCCTTAAAGAATTCTTTCATAGAATTTGGATCTCCGACATGATTAATCTCAACTGAAATATCTTTATAGCCCTCTTCTTTTAGAATACAAAGAGAAGTTTTAATTAAAAGTGCTTCAGCAATACTCTTTGGTGTTCCTATAACATGTAAATTAATTAGCTTTTCATCAGGCTTAAAATTTTTCTTTTTGTGCCCACCACGCGCTTGTCCATCACAGTAGAAAAGAAATGGTTGAGGTTCTTCAACGTGGAATTTGTCTTTATGATCTCGGAGGATTGCCAAAGGTTCTTCAACAGGAGGAAGAATGTTGTGAATGAAATTACTTTTCTTTCTTAATTTATCGGCACGCTCTCTATCATCCATTGAAACTTGAGGCATTTTAATAGATTCGAAACCATAGTATTGAGAAATAACGTAAGCATTGTCAACGTTTGCGGGAAGTTTAACTTCTTTCTTTTTGACTTTCTTTTTGGGTTTATTGGCTCCTGGTTCGTTTGTTGGTTGTGTATTGCTCATATTTTTATAAAATAATTAATTATTCTTGATCATTTCCTGGTAAAATTCCTAACTTACCAAAAGGTAAAAGTCGCAAGTAAGCTCTTCCGATAATAAATTCTTCTTCGAGAGGTCCCCATGACCTTGAATCTAAACTAGCTAATCGATTGTCTCCCATTACAAAATATTCAGTTTCTCCTAGAGTAGTCGTGTTGGAATTTTCTTTTTCTAATACAACATATTCTTCATCTAGTTCTATTCTTTCAGTCCCATTTTCATTTCTTGTAGTAATAAAAACATTTTCACCAATAAGCTCTACGGTTTCATTTGGAAGGCCGATTATTCTTTTAATAAAGAATTTTGATGGATCATTTGGAAATCTAAAAATAATGACATCACCACGCTCTGGTTCGTCAAATCTGTATGAAATCTGATCGACTATTAAATATTGACCTGTTTCAAATGTTGGAGACATTGATGACCCATTTACTATAAAAGGTTGTGCAATATATAGACGAATTGGAACAACAATTATTAGGGCCAAAACAATAAAGGTAATTAGTTCTTTAATAAAACTAGGCTTAGGTTGCTCTATTTTATCGCCTTTTTCATGATTATTGTTAATTTCTGGCATGTTAAGTATGGGTAGTTTAGTATTTAGTGGGGAATTCTATAGATCAGAGCATTGTAATACAAAATAGCGTTAAAAGCGAGTTTTAAGTGTTATAATCATTCCTATCTTATTATGATTTATTTAGTTGGACTAGGAAATCCTACAGATCAATATTCAGAAACACGACACAATGTTGGTCGTGATATTTTGGAATTATTTAGAAAAGCACATAAATTTGAAGAATGGGGGGATGATAAAAAGTTGAGAGCTTTAACTTCAGAAGGTAAGATTGGTAAAGAAAAAGTAATGCTTATAATGCCTGAAACTTTCATGAATGATTCAGGAAAATCATTAAAACCTTTGATTACAAATAAAAAGAAAGCTAAAAATACGATTGTTGTTTATGATGAATTAGATTTAGGAATTGGAACTGTTAAAATTTCTTTTAATAAAAATAGCGGTGGACATAAAGGAATTGAATCTACTATCAAACAAATCAAAACAAAAGAATTCGCTCGATTACGAATTGGAATTTCACCAGTTACTCCAACTGGAAAAATCAAAAAGCCATCTGGTAATGAAAAAGTTAAGAAGCATGTTCTAAGTAAGTTTTCTCCAAAAGAAGAAGTTGTTATGAAAAAGGTTTTTAAGAATTCTGTAAAAGCTTTGACCTTAGTGGTTCAAAAAGGATATATGGATGCAATGGGAGAGGTGAATAGTTGGAGGTAAAATAAAAACCCCTCATTCGACAAGCTCAGAGGGGTTTTTATTTGAAATAATTTATTTATCTCCCTTTTCTCCTAACTTAGTTGAAAGGGTCATTCTTTGTTCCTTTGGTTCAAACAAAGTAATCTTAAATTCGTAAGCTTTGCCAAGCTCAATATTTTCTCTCATAGTACTTTCATCTTCAAATTCAGAAATATGAATCAAACCAGAAACTCCTTCTTCAATAGAAGCGAGAGCTCCGTGCTTATTGTATTTGATGATAATACCTTTAACAGTTTGTCCTTTCTTGTATTTAGAAGCGGCCTCTTTCCAAGGATTTTCCTTAAGTTGTTTAATTGAGAGTGAGACTTTTCCATTTTTGACTTCAATAACTTTAACTTTGGCCTTATCTCCAACATTAAATATTTTTCTAGGATCATCAACAAGTGACCAGTCAATTTCAGATATATGAACAAGTCCCTCAAGACCTTCTTCAATCTTGACGAATACTCCAAAATCAACCATTCCTGTAATTTCACCCTCAATAACATCTCCAACTTTATATTTTTCAGCATCACCGTTTCCTTCAGAAGAACCAATTTCTTTTTCTGAGAAAATTAGTTTCCCATCATCTTCAGTTGCACCAATAATAGAGATGGTTAGTTTTTCTCCAACTAATTTGCGTAATTCTTCTAGAATCTTATCTTTATCCCCGTCTGTAACTCTTGGATAATGTTCAGTCTTCAGTTGTGAAGCAGGAAGGAATCCTTGAACTCCTTGCCATGAAAGAATAAGTCCTCCTTTGTTTGCTTCTTGAACAGTAAGTTCAATAGGAGTTTTTTCTTTAATTGCTTTCTCGATTTCTTCCCAAATAAGAGCTTGTCGCGCTTCTTTAAGAGAAAGTTCGATATAACCTTCTTTATTGTTAACATCTACAACTTTTGCAGTAATGGAATCACCAACATGTAATTTTCTAATTAAATCTCTGGCAATGATATATTCACGTCCGTAAATAATACCAGTACTGAATGGAGGTAAGGTAATATAAGTCGCAGACTTGTCTAAGGTAATAATAGTTCCTTCAACAAGATCTCCAACTTTTGGATGGTTTGGAGCCTTCTCCATAAGCTTCACCATCTTCGAATTTTTCGTAAGTAATGACATTCTTTTTATATTTCTGTAATGATAAAGATTTTATGCTCCAGTTTCTCAGTTAAATCCTAGGGCGGACCTAACGTTTCGCATTCTCGGCACAAGGTTATTCCTTATCTACACTATTAATAATAGTCCTCAACAGTATAATGATTTTTTTGAAAAAGTAAATGACTTCATGCTATAATCTTCCTATCATGATTATTACATACGAAGGAGTTGAATTTATAAAAATACAGCATGGCGATTATACTATCGCTTTTAATCCTATTTCTAAAAAATCTAAACACAAAGGATCTAGCTTTGGAGCTGATTTAGTTTTAATATCTTCTAATAATATAGACTTCAATGGAGCTGATTCAGTTGCTCGTGGAGACAAAGAACCTTTCGTAATAAGTGGTCCAGGGGAATACGAAATTAATAATATGTTTGTTGAAGGATTTATTTCAAATACAACATATTCAGGAAAAGAATTAATCAATACAATTTATTCTATTAAAATAGATGGAATGAATGTCGTATTCATGGGAGCATTTTCCGATGAGGATGTTTCAAATGATGTGAAAGAGAATTTAGGAGACGTTGACATACTTTTTGTCCCAATTGGTGGAGACGGAGTTCTAAATGCGACAGAAGCACATAAGCTTGCCGTAAAAAGAGAACCAAAAATAATTATTCCAATTCACTTTGGAGCAGTTGGCGAAAAATCAGCTCTAAAAGATTTTCTAGAAGAGGGAGGAGCAGAGAAGGTTAAGGGGGTTTCAAAATTAACTATTAAAAAGAAAGACCTTCTCGAGAAGCAAGGAGAAATTGTAGTTTTGGACCCGCAGAATTAGATTATAATTAGATTTATGAAATTTCTAGACAAAATTAGGAATAAAAGTGATATCGAAAAACGTTCTATTTCAATAGTTGTGGCGCTTGTTTTGACTCTGGCTATAGGAGCAGTGTGGATTTTGAGTAGCTTCACCGGTGTGGAAGTAGAAGAAAATAAAGCCAATGTTTTATCGCCTGTAGAGAATATGAAAAATCAGTTTAATGACTTATTTAACTAGTAAAACATGCCTAAAAGTGCTAGAATAATCCGATATTATGCCAAATAAAAAGGACAAAAATGAAGATTCTGAAGAGAAAAATGAATCATCAGTAGCTGCAAGAAAAATTATAGATGTTTCAATCTCAGATGAAATGAAGAGTTCATATTTGGATTATGCCATGAGTGTTATTACGACTCGTGCACTGCCTGATGTTAGAGATGGATTAAAACCAGTTCATAGAAGAATCCTTTTTTCAATGCATGGAATGGGTCTTTCGGCTGGAGCAAAAACTCGAAAGTCTGCTGCTATTGTTGGAGACGTTCTTGGAAAGTACCATCCTCATGGAGATACTTCTGTATATGAGGCAATGGTTGGAATGGCACAACATTTCAAAATGCGATATCCGATGGTAGTTGGTCAAGGTAACTTCGGTTCTATTGATGGAGATAAAGCTGCCGCTCCTCGATATACCGAAGCCAAAATGAGTAAGGTTGCATCAGATTTAATTAAAGATTTAGAAAAAGATACTGTAGACTTTCGACCAAACTACGAAAATAATAGAACTGAGCCAACTGTTTTTCCTTCAGGAATTCCAAACCTTTTATTAAATGGAACTTTGGGAATTGCTGTTGGAATGGCCTCAAACATTCCTCCTCACAATATCACCGAGATTTTAGAAGCGGTTGAACACCTAATAGAAAATCCAAAAGCAACAACCGAAGATTTATTACAATTTGTTCAAGGTCCAGATTTTCCAACTGGAGGAATTATTTTCAATCAAAAAGATATTCACACAGCTTATGCCAACGGGCGTGGAGGAGTTGTTGCTCGTGGTGAAGCCGAAATTATTGAACAAAAATCGGGTGCCTTTCAAATTATAATCTCTTCAATTCCATACAGGGTTAATAAGGCCGACATGATTGAAAAAATCGCTATGTTAGTTCGCGATAAAAAGATTGAAGGAATTAAAGGTTTGCGAGATGAATCAACCGAAGATATTCGTGTTGCTATTGATATTAAATCAACTGCTCATCCTCAAAATATTTTGAATCTTCTATATAAATACACTCAACTCGAAGACACTTTCCATTTCAATATGGTCGCATTGGTAGATGGAGTTCCGCAAACTCTTTCACTAAAGGTTATTTTGGAAGAATTCATCAAACACAGGTTTACTGTTGTAACTCGTCGAACTCAGTTTGAATTAAAAAAAGCAAGAGCCAGAGAACATATTTTAATCGGACTAAAAAAAGCTTTAGACCATATTGATGAAATCATTAAATTGATTAGAGCGTCAAAAGATGCCGTAGAAGCGCACACAAACTTAATGAAGAAGTTTAAGTTTAGTGATTTACAAGCAACGGCAATTCTTGAAATGCGTCTACAGAAGTTGGCTGGCCTTGAAAGAAAGAAAATCGAAGATGAGCTAAAAACAATCCAAACATTCATTAAAGAAATGGAAGCCCTTCTTGCAAGTAATACAAAAATGAAAAAGCTCATTAAAGAAGAACTTTCTGAAGTTAAGGAAAGATACGGTGATGCGAGAAGGACTAAGGTTATTAAGCATGGAGCCAAAAATATTTCCCAAGAAGATCTTATACCAGACGAAGAAAGTGTCCTTGTTCTAACAAAGGGAGGATATATTAAGAGAACAAATCCAAACGAATTCAAAAAACAAAAACGTGGAGGAGTTGGTGTTATTGATTTAAATACAAAAGATGAAGATTTCGTTAGAATTTTCTTGCACACTAGTACTCACAGCGACCTTCTATTCTTCACAGATAAAGGAAAAGTATATCAACTAAAAATGTATGAAATTCCAGAAGGAAGAAGAGCAACAAAAGGTAAATCAATTATGAATTTCCTTTCTATTTCACAAGATGAAATGGTTACTTCTGTTCTGCCAATGCCTAAGAACATTAAGAAGAGTGACGACACTTCGGTCATGATGGTTACAAGAAAAGGAATTGCTAAGAAAGTTGATGCCGCAAGTTTGCATGACGTTAGAAGAAGTGGAATTATTTCAATTAAGTTAAATGATGATGATCGTTTGATATCAGCGAGCTTTGTATCAAAAGGAGATACTGTTTCGGTTGCTTCATCTGAGGGTCAATCAATCAGATTTAAAGAAAGTGATATTCGACAAATGGGACGAACCGCAGCTGGAGTAAAGGCCTTAACTCTAAAGAAAGAAGATGAGGTAATTTCTTCAGATATTATTAAAAAAGAAGACAAAGACGCAACTCTATTAGTGTTCTCTGAAAATGGATATGGTAAACAAACTTCTTTTGATGAATATAAAATCCAGAAGAGGGGAGGTTCTGGAATAAAAACAGTAAAAGTAACCGACAAGATTGGTAAGTTAATTTCTGCAATTGTAATTACTGATGATAAAGAAGAAATTGTAGCTATGTCTAAGAAAGGACAAGTTATTAGAGTTGATATTAAAGAAATCCCAAGCCTAGGACGACAAACTCAAGGAGTTCGAGTTATGAAGCTTCGACCTGGAGATACTATTGCTAGTTTAGTTTGTTTTTAATACTACTGAATATCATCTTTTTTGAGTGAAAATATTTGTTATAATATTTGTATACTAAACAAGATGTTTTCAAAACCTGAAAAAAATATTGAACAATTTGGAATAGATCCAGGAATGAAAGTTGCAGATTTGGGTTCTGGGGCTGGTTTTTATTCTATCGTACTTTCGAAAGCGGTTGGAGAGTCTGGAAAAGTTTTTGCTGTTGATGTTCAGCAAAGCTTATTAGTTAAACTTAAAAATCAGGCAGTTCAAGAAAATATTACCAACCTCGATATTGTTTGGGGAGATATTGAAGAAAAAAATGGTTCAACTTTAAGAGAAGAAAGTTTGGATAGGGTTATTATTGCTAATACGCTTTTCCAAACAAATCACAAAGATGTAGTTTTGAATGAAGCTAAAAGAATTTTAAAACCAAAAGGAATGCTTTTGATTGTCGACTGGGAAGATTCGTTTGGGGGACTAGGTCCTCAGCCTCATTATCTTTTTAAAAAAGACCAAGCTTTGGCCCTAATTAATTCTTCAGGGTTCGAACTTCTTAGAGAAATCGAAGCTGGAGATCATCATTACGGATTGGTCTGTAAAAAGATATAATATACTTATGAAATTATCTGCTTTTCAAATAATTCTTCTAATAGTGGCCGGAATATCAATAATTGTAGCTGTTTTAATGTTTGCCTTTAGGCGAAGCGATCCTGAAGCCTCAGGTGCTCCAGTAACCTTGTGGGGAGTTATGGACGCTGGTATTTTTACAGAACTGAAACAAAGAATGCAACAAACAGATGTTAATATTTCTAATATTGGATATGTTCAAAAAGATCCTCTAACTATAGAAGAAGAATTTGTACAAGCTTTAGCCGAAGGAACTGGCCCAGATATTATTATGATCTCTCAGGATCAGATTATTCCAAATGAAAAACGTTTAATAACTATTCCATACGAATCTTTTCCATTAAGAAACTTTAAAGATACATTTATTGAAGAGTCCGACCTATATTTAAAAGAAGAGGGAATATTAGGTATTCCATTTACAGTTGATCCATTAATAATGTATTGGAATCAAACTCTATTTCAAAAAGAAGGAATTTCAGTACCTCCTCGTTTCTGGGATGAAGTCATGAGTATTACACCAAGACTTTCTCAAAAAGATAGCTCATTTAATTTGCAAAAGAGTGCGGTTGCTATGGGTGAATTTCAAAATATTGATCATGCAAAAGAAATTTTACTTACTCTAATTCTTCAGGCAGGGAATAATGTCATTGTAAGGCAACCAAATGTAACAGAAGAGTTAGAGTTTAAGTCGATTTTGAATGAAAGGCTTGGATTTACCGTAACTCCTGCGCACGCTGCACTTAACTTCTTTACACAGTTCTCAAATCCTTCTAAGGAGGTATATTCATGGAACAGAGCCTTATCAAGATCGCAAGACAGATTCATCGCGGGAGATTTAGCAATGTATTTTGGTTTCGCTAGTGAGCTTCCTGTAATTCAAAAGAAGAATCCAAACTTAA
>Ga0136555_1000771_pt1 | contig 12226 bp, 13 predicted proteins | sample AntRauTorckE5432_FD_104927 | JGI IMG/M metagenome (GOLD analysis project Ga0136555, IMG submission 104927) | Saline lake microbial communities from Rauer Islands, Antarctica - Metagenome Torckler E5 #432 | ecosystem: Environmental > Aquatic > Non-marine Saline and Alkaline > Saline | place...
CAGAAAATACCAAATACGCAGGCAGCAACAATTTAGAAGAAGTCGGTTGGTACGATGAAAATAGTCATGATGAAACAAAACCCATCGGCTTAAAAAATCCAAATAAATTTGGTTTATATGATATGAGTGGCAATGTTTGGGAATGGTGCGAAGACCAATGGGATGATAATTATAAAAATGCACCTGATGATGGAACTGCTTGGATTACGGACACTGCTGATAAGAGCCTCTACCGTGTGCAACGTGGCGGCAGTTACTTCAACTATTCGGACTACTGCCGTTCTTCGTATCGGTTCAACATTCATCCGACGTATCGGTATAATGGCATCGGCTTTCGGTTAGTTTTCCAAGTTCAATGAAAAAAAATAGAAAAGGAAAAGGTAGGGCAGGCGGCATCGCCTTTGCCGAACGGAAAAAGAATAAAAAGGCAAAAGCTAAGATAGCGTCCAAGCAGAACTGCGAACAGCCGCCGCAACGGAGGGCGGCGGTGGTGAGTAGATCGGCTTGGTAAGCGGTAGGACGATATTCATGCCCTCCACTTTGGGTGAGGGCATGGGAATGTATTTCGCAATAAAAAGACTCGCCAAATGCTTTCGCATCTGACGAGTCTTTTTATTTTTGGAAAAATATAGAAATTATCATAAATCCAATTATTCGCCACCTTTTCTAAACTTTAACCACAGCAGCGTACACCTATTTAATTATTTCGTAGAGTAGCAACTATTTGAAAGTACCAATTCGGCAGTATTTGAGGTATTTTATTTTACCTCAATATCTTATACTGTTTTATCTTCGTTTTGGGGTGATTCACTTCTTTTCAATTAGGCATTTAGCTTCCAAAAGACACATTTAACCTTACTATAGATTTTAGAAGGACTAACCAGCCGATTGACAATAAGCCAAACCATATTATGGAAAAAACAGTGAGTATCTCGGAGTTAATTGCCCCTATTTTCATCCATACAAATAAGCTGGTTAGGGTCATCCCTATTATATTTAAGAGGAAATACCAGCTGATATTAACCATATATAAATCAAAATCTGCCCTTTTAAGTACACCTAAAAAGAGTATTGTCACTGCATGAAAATAATTTGTTTGTGCTATTATTTGATAGGTAAACTGTGACTCCACAGCCTCTCTATTAATAATCAATAGTGCAGTATAAATGATTGAAATGATAGCTGCGAATCCACCGATGCAAAATAATTTTCGACTCATATTTTTATTATTTTATTATTTTTATTAAGTTGTAATAGTTTATTGTTTTTTGAAAATATTGTACTTGAAAGACTTTAAATAGTTGTAAATTATAAAAAATATTGTATTTTTTCAATCTAAACTGTTGATAAAAAGAGTCTTAGATTGATTTGAATGTCTTTAATGTAATAATTACGGTTGTTTGATAAATCCCGTGTAAAACTAATTTTTTGTTTTTATTAAATATTTTTACAGTATAATTATATTTTTATACATAAGAAATTTTAAATGCAAAAATGACGGTATAGGTCTGATTTTACATTGAAAACCAGACCTGAAATAATTCTCCAAAATGTACTTTAATTATATCAAGTGTGATTATACATTTAGCCTAATCATCCGAAACAGCATTATTCGTGGTGTTTTGACGCTTGATATTATAGGTAGGTCTAAATTTATATTATATTATTACCAACTGGAAACGATGCAATTTAGAGTATGAAAAAGGATTATTATAAAGTAATTATTGATAATTGTGACATTTAACTATACTATAAATAGGAAGAAACAGATATTGTTACACTCCTAAATATTAAGATTGATAAGTCACATTTTTTAATAAAAGATATATTATAGGAAATATAAATAATCGCTAATTAAATTACAAATAGTTAAATATTAGTGTGTTATGCCCTTTCTACTTTAGCGTATATCTTCTGACTTAATTACTCGTACGCCAACCTGTGATCAAAATTATATTCAATCTGTATCTTTCGAGCAATTAAATTGCCTCAATTGATTCTAAGACAAATAAAAAATTTATCTAAAGTAATTATAGCTTAAAAAAAGTTAGTCACATATAAAACCCGCTATTACTCTGAAAATTCATATACAATTATTACATAATATAATATTATATTTATAATAAACTCATAACTAAAAAAGTATAGAATTTTCACTCATATTCAGATCAAGCTTTCAAGCAGATGCTAAAACGTTAATTTTTATTAAAAAATGTGATAGTTAAATTCACAAATGTATTATTCGAGGGATTACAATAACTACGACTAATTTTGGCTTAAAATTTTGACTTCTATAAAATATTACAAATTAGTATAATCCTTTTTTTCGATATTATGCAAATAAAAAAGAAATATTTATCTGTAAATCAAAATATTATAAATATGAATTATTTTAAATTAAAATTAGCTAACTTTATAATTAACAAAAAAAAAGACTCGCCAAATGCTTCCGCATTTAACGAGTCTTTTCAATAAAATAATATTTACTTTTTTTTGAACACGTTTTATCCGTCAAACGAGCGAAGCGTTCGTCTAAAGGCTAAACTTAATTCCTTGTGCCAAAGGTAATTCAGCACCGTAATTAATCGTATTGGTTTGACGACGCATATAACCTTTCCACGCATCAGAACCAGACTCACGACCGCCACCAGTTTCCTTTTCGCCACCGAAAGCACCACCGATTTCAGCTCCTGAAGTACCGATATTGACATTTGCAATACCACAATCAGAACCCAAAACAGATAAAAATGCTTCTGCTTCTCGCAATGAATCGGTCATGATTGCAGACGATAAACCCTGTGGCACACCGTTTTGCATTGCAATCGCTTCTTCCAAAGTACTATATTTCATCACATATAAAATCGGTGCGAAAGTTTCGTGCTGAACGATAGCAAAACTATTATCGCCTTCTGCAATACAAGGTTTGACGTAGCAACCAGATTCATAACCGGCTCCTTCTAAAACACCGCCTTCTACGACCATATTTCCACCCTCTTCCTGTACTCGTTCAATCGCTTTCATGTAATTTGCCACCGATTCTTTATCAATTAAAGGCCCAACATGAATATTAGAATCCAAAGGATCACCAATTTTCAATTGTTTGTAAGCACCTGCCAATTGTTCTTTTACTTTGTCGTAAATCGATTCGTGAATGATTAAGCGACGAGTCGAAGTACAACGTTGTCCGCACGTTCCGACTGCGCCGAAAACTGCTCCAACTAAAACCATTTCCAAATTTGCATTTGGTGTAACGATAATTGCATTGTTACCACCCAATTCTAAAATTGTGCGACCTAAGCGACCAGCAACCGTAGCCGAAACGATTTTACCCATTCTCGTACTTCCTGTCGCTGAAATCAATGGCACACGAGTATCATTCGTCATCCATTCACCTACTTTATAATCACCATTTATTAAACAAGAAATGCCTTCTGGCAAATTATTTTCTTTCAATACCTTTTGTAACAATAACTGACAAGCAACCCCACAAAGTGGTGTTTTTTCAGATGGTTTCCAAACAGAAACATCACCACAAACGATTGCTAACATTGCGTTCCAAGACCAAACTGCCACAGGAAAATTAAAAGCCGAAATAACGCCAACGATACCTAAAGGATGCCATTGTTCGTACATTCTGTGATCTGGACGCTCTGAGTGCATCGTCAAACCGTATAATTGACGAGACAATCCGACTGCAAAATCACAGATATCAATCATTTCTTGAACTTCGCCATAACCTTCTTGCAAAGATTTTCCCATTTCGTAAGAAACCAAATGACCTAAGGCCTCTTTATTTTCCCGCAAAGCATCTCCGTACTGACGCACGATGTCGCCACGTAGTGGAGCAGGCGTTTTTGCCCAAACTTTATAAGCTGATTTTGCAGAATCCATTACTGCTTCGTATTCGTCTCTGGTTGTAACGGTAACTTTTCCAATCAATTTACCATCAACAGGCGAATAAGATTCGATGATTTCACTATTCTTATCGCCAAGCCAATTTGAGCCTGTACTTGTGCCAATATTGAACGCTTCAAGTCCTAATTGTTTTAAAAATTCCATAGTCTTTTTATTCCGTATTTTTTTAGTAATAATTACAAATTTCGCTTTTATTGTTGGATTATTAACAATAATATGAGGTATATTTTAAAAAAGTATGATTGTGCGTAAGAATAGGCGTTCAATTAAAAAGCCGTTATCAAATTTATTGACAACGGCTTTGTGTTAATTATAATTTAAGTTTTTACTAAATATTGGCTTCTACGCTAAAATTAGTCGGACAGCCTGATTTTGAAGAACGGCAACTACTTACGCTCACTAAAAAACTCAATACGATAGCTGCAACAACGATTTTTCCTAAAATTTTCATAGCTCTTTTTTGTACCGTCGAATTTATTCGACTGGTGTGTTTTATGATTTTATATTAACAACAGCTTGTCGAATGAATTCGACGCTACTTATTCCTAACCTAATTCCACTGCTTCGTCCCAATTAATCACATCTGCTGAAAAACTTGGACAGTTACATCCCCGCTTTTTCTTCGTTTTTTTTCCTTTCTTATAGCCGTGATTTGACGCACAACTGGTAACGGAAACGGTAAAACTGAAAACTAAAGCAACAAATAATAATTTTTTAATATTTTTCATTTGAATATGCTTGTAATGCTTGTTAATATTGCTGTGATTGTAATGATTATTTGGTATAAACGCAATAACAACTACAATCGTCTCCTACAAACGTTCATAAATCATAAATAAGTATTAAAGTTATAGTTATTTGATAAATCCCTTGATAAAACGAAAATCAGAGGTAGCTTACATTTTTGTGTTAATGTGTTGATATATTGACGTTCGCAGTAATATCAACACCGAGAAATCGGGATAGGCATAAGAAATATTCAATAAGAATAAAAATTTAATTTTCCATGGGATTTGTCAAAAAAACAAAATCATTAATAATTGAGATTTAGTATATTTGTTTTCATCACTTACCCTTTGGATTTTTAATGAACCGCTTTAATTTTAATTATTAGGATTTGATAACAAACGAAAAAAATACTTTCGGTGGGCAAGGAAAGTTCATCAAATCAAAACGAGTTTTGGTCGCTCCTTTGAATTGGGGCTTGGGTCATGCGACTCGCTGCATGCCGATTATTAATGAATTATTGCAGCAAAATATTGAGGTCGTCACTGCTTCGGACGGGACGGCTTTGGCGTTATTAAAAAAGGAATATCCGACTTTGACGCACCTAAAATTGCCTGCTTATAATGTATCGTATCGCACTAAAAATATGTTGTGGAATGTGGTAACGCAATCGCCCAAAATTGCTTTTGCGATGCTCTCGGAATGGTTTATTTTGCAAAAAATAATCGAGAAATACAAAATTGATGCGGTGATTTCGGATAACCGTTATGGCTGTTGGACATGGAAAGTACCAACGGTTTTTATGACGCATCAGGTAAATATTAAGACAGGAATTCAATGGTTAGATTTTTTTGTAAATCGTTGGAATAACTTAGTTTTGCGACTTTTTGGAACAATTTGGATTCCTGATTTCCCAAATGAACCGAATTTAGCTGGTGAATTGGCTCACGGTTTTTTATTGACGAAAGTCAAATATATCGGTATTTTGTCACGTATGAAACCGATGAAAGTAAGCGAATATTTTGATATCGGCATCATTCTTTCAGGTCCAGAACCACAGCGAACTTTATTAGAAAATATATTGCTAAAACAAATTTTAATTATTCAAAAAACGAATAAAAATATTTCTTTTTTATTGGTAAAAGGAAAAACGGATTTGGAACAATTCGACCAAAGCGATAACTTGGAAATTCATGGTTATTTGACCGCAGAAAAATTAAATAAGAAAATCGCGGCTTGTGAAGTAATCGTCGCTCGGTCTGGTTACAGCACGCTGATGGATTTGGCAAAAATGGAAAAAAAGGCAGCTCTCATTCCAACGCCTGGACAGACGGAACAGGAATATTTAGTGGAATATTTGGAAAATCAAGGAATTTATTGGAAATCGCAAGAGAATTTTGAATTGCAAAATGTTATTGAAAAAATGGCCGTTTTGAAAGTATTAAAAATAGAAAATGGAAAGGAAGATTTATTGAAAAATGCGATTAACCAATTAACGAATCAACTAATTAACAAATGAACATACTGACCATTGCATTGGCGACTTTGCCTGGATTATTGATTGCAATTTATATTTATTACAAGGATATTCATGATAAAGAACCGCACAAATACTTGATTTGGTGTTTCATTTTTGGTGCGTTGAGTACGATTCCTGCGATTTTTTTGGAGCGTTGGGGAATGAGTTTGGGTTATGACGTGTCGGCAGATATTGTGACGACGATGATTTTTGCATTTGTGGTCGTTGCGGGAAGCGAGGAGCTGGTAAAATATGTGTTTTTACGAGGGTATATTTTTCCAAAAAAAGAATTTGATGAGCCGTTGGATGGAATCGTTTATGCGGTGATGATTGGGATGGGTTTTGCGACGACGGAAAATATTATGTACGCCACAAGTTATGGTTTGCAAACGACGATAATTCGGGCGTTTACTGCCGTTCCTGCTCATGCAGCTTTTGCGGTGATTATGGGTTATTACGTGGGTTTGGCAAAGTTTACAGATAGAGGTCGAATTCGATTTTTGTTGCAAGGTTTCATTGGTGCGGTGGCGTTACACGGAGCGTATGATTTTTTTATTTTCCAAAAAAACTTCCCTGCTTTGACGGGTTTGACGATGGTGACTTTGGTGGTTGGTATTGCGTTGAGTCGCAGAATGATTCGGATTCACCAAGAAATGTCGCCTTTTAATAACGCGATTATTGCAGCGGAAACGATTGAAATTAGTAATGAGTTAGATTTTATTCCTGATGAAAATGAAAATCCGTATGCTCAAGATAACGACGACGAAGGTGATAGTTATTCGTTGTTGTGAGGAAAGGTCTTTTGGTGTTAAGGTTTGGTATTAATAAATAATAAAAAAACGTCCTATTGAATTTGATTTTCAATAGGACGTTTTTTATTCAAAGTTATTGGAATTATTTATTTCCTGTTCCCTAATCCAAGAATTCCAATCGTTGCCCTTGCATTTTGCACGTTTCGATTGTATTTGAAGTATGATTATTAATATTTAAAAACAATTGCAAATCATCTCCATCTTTTTTGCCATAACCTGCGTAAGAAAATTGTCCTGCGGCATCAGTTTGGTACGGAATATCTAAACTATTTTCCGTGATTTTGGCATAAATCCCTAATTCTTCAATTAGAATTTGATTGGTATTTTTTAAATCAGGTGTAAAGGTCAATTCTAACGCATTTGTCATCGTCAAATCTTTGCCAACCGTTGGATACATACACGTTTTTTCAAATTGGTAAACGCCATTCATAGCAGCGGTATTGTCAAAAGTCAAGTCATCGGTTTGGCAGCTTGCCAAAAATATTGTTATAATTATAAAAAATAACTGTTTCATCACTTAGTGTTTTAGTGTTTGTTTCGTTTGCTGTTATAACGTAAGCATTTGCTAAAATGTAACCTTTGAAATGAGAATTAATGTCGAAACGGTCGTTTCATTGATTTAACGTTAAGGAAATGTTAGGAAAGAGCCAAAGCAACCTTTTTTTTGAATAATCGGAAGTGTGGAGGGCTTCTAAACGTAGTATAAAATATTATTTTATACATTATTATTATTTTAATACGAAAGTGATTTAGGGTAATAAGTACAGCTGTAAAGTTTTTAAAAACAATCGAAGAAGGAATCTGTTTATTCCTAAATTGTTGAAATTAAAAAAGTAAGAAAATGGGAAAAATTGCGAAACAATACGAATTAGTGACCGAAGATATTGATAGAATTGTGGAAATGGCGTGGGAAGATAGAACGACTTTTGATGCGATTGAAATTCAGTTTGGTGTGCCTGAAAAAGATGTGATAAAACTGATGCGGGAGGAAATGAAGCTGAGTAGCTGGAAGATGTGGCGAGAACGGGTGCAAGGTCGAGCGACGAAACACGCTAAACGCAGAAGTGAGGATGTGGAACGCTTTAAATGCAGTCGGCAGAAGGCAATTACGCATAATAAAGTGTCGAAGCGATGAGTAAAGGAAGATATTTTGATTTTAAGGTTTTAGGATTTTAAGGTCAAAACCAAAATACCTTCATATCTTTACGACTAAAAACCAAAAAACGATGAAAGAACAATTTAGAAACCTCCAAATTATTTTCTTAGGACTTTTATTAGGACAATTGGCATTTGCGGTTGTGGCGAATTATGTGATGATAAATGGCGTGATTTCGGATACGGGAACGTTGATTTACCTTGTTCCTGCGGTGATGATAGGTGGAACGGTGGCTGGATTTTATATTTTTAATGCCAACTTAAAAAAGTTTGCAGCGTCAGAATCTACGTTGGAAGCAAAATTTGTGGAATACCGCAAAAATTTGTTTGTGCGTTGGGCGATGCTGGAAATAGGCAGTTTATTGGCGATTATTGCGGCAATCATTGAAGCGAAATCAGTTTATTTTGCCTTATTTGGTTTGGGTTTATTGGTTTTTTCTACGACTCGACCGGATATTTTGGATTTTTCAAAACGGTTTGAGTTGAAATTAGCTGACGAACAAAAGCTCAAGTAAGGGGAATTTTAGTCGCTGGTTTACTCATTTAGGAATGTATTACCTGACGACTAAAGTCGTCGGTATGGGAAAAATAAAAAGCCGAACTTCAATAATTTGAAGTTCGGCTTTATTATTAATGAAAATGAACAATTAAATTCATTTTATCCTAAAGTGACTCGTTTGAAAGCAGTTGCAATCAAACCTTTTGACTCAGAATTAAAATATTCTTTGATTGACACTTTACTATCTTTCACGTATTGTTGGTTCATTAAAGTATTTTCTTTGTAGAATTTATTTAATTTACCCATCGCAATTTTCTCTAACATTGCTTCTGGACGACCATCATTACGAGCTTGTTCTTTTCCGATTTCTATTTCTTTTTCGATGATAGAAGTATCGACACCACTTTTATCCACAGCAACAGGATTCATTGCAGCAACTTGCATTGCAGCATTTTTTCCAGCTTCAACTGCTGTTTCATTATTTTGATTTAAAGCTAACAATACAGCCATTTTATAACCCATGTGGATATAAGGAACGACCAATTCAGCTTCTAAAGTTTCGTATTTAGAGACTTCGATTTTCTCACCGATAACACCCGTTTGTTCGATAACTTTCTCACCAACAGTGATTCCGTTCAAATCTAAAGCTAATAATTCTTCTATTGTAGCAGGGAAATTAGCTAAAGCAACATCAGCGATAGATTGAGCAAAAGCGACAAAATCTTCGTTTTTAGCAACGAAATCTGTTTCACATCCTACTTTCACAGCAACACCTTTTTTGCCATCTTCGCTTGTTAAAGCGATAACAACACCTTCCGTAGTTGCACGATCAGCACGGCTGTCAGATAATTTTTGACCTTTCTTGCGTAAGTTTGCGATAGCAGTATCGAAATCGCCCTCGGCTTCGACTAATGCTTTCTTACAATCCATCATGCCTGCTCCGGTTTGATCACGAAGCGTTTTTACCATTGTAGCGGTGATTTTCACGCTCATCAGTTAAGTTATTTATTATTAAAATAAAATATTTTGTTACCTAATAAAAAATGGAAATACTGAAATTAATAATAATTTCAGTATTCCATTTTTTAACTATAATAATACCTCTATGATAGGAAAAATAAATCAAACCACTTTGCTTGAATATAGTATTAATACTACGTTACAACGTCAAATAGGCTATCATTTATTCATAGTTTACTAAGTATTTATTACTCCGCTTTAGCAGCTGGAGCTGTAGTTGCAGGTTCCTCTTTCTTAGAAGAATCTTTCTTTTGTTGACGTTCGTCCAAACCTTCTTGAATAGCTGATGTCAAGTAATTGGTAATAATTTCAATTGACTTAGATGCATCATCATTTGCTGGAATTGGGAAATCAATCTGGTTAGGGTCAGAATTTGTATCCACCATACCGAAAGTTCTCATTCCTAATTTGTGAGCCTCTTTGATAGCAATATGTTCGTGAGAAATATCAACTACAAAAATAGCAGAAGGCAAACGAGTCAAACCAGCAACACCACCTAAAACTCTCTCTAATTTTTCTCTTTTACGAGAAAGCATTAGACGTTCTTTTTTAGTAATGTTTGCATTCTGATCGTTCAATAACTTATCAATACTATTCATCTTCTTAACAGACTTACGAATAGTTGAAAAGTTAGTCATCATACCACCTAACCAACGTTCTACAACGAAAGGCATACCCACACTAAGGGCAGCAGCTTTGACGATTTCACGAGATTGCTTCTTAGTAGCAACGAACATGATTTTTTTACCGCTTTTGGCGATAGATTTCATCGCTTTTGCAGCACGCTCCATTTCTTCAGATGTGCGATTAAGATCGATGATATGTATTCCCTTACGTTCCATAAAGATGTAAGGTAACATTTTAGGATTCCACTTCTTTTTAAGGTGTCCGAAGTGAACACCTGCATCCAAGAGGTCTTTATATGTTGGTTTTGACATTATCTTTAAATTTAAAAGGTTGTGCAAAAAACAGGATATATGCAATCAAGCTTTTCAAACACAGATTTCGAAAAAAATTAACGTTTACTGAACTGGAAGCTCTTACGTGCTTTCGGTTTACCGTATTTCTTACGTTCAACGACACGAGCGTCACGAGTAAGATATTTTTTCGCTTTCAATGGTGAACGGAACTCTTCGTTTAGTTTCACTAAAGTACGAGCCATTCCCATACGAATCGCATCAGCTTGTCCTTTAATTCCACCACCTTTCACATTGACACTGAAATCGTATAGACCCTGAACTTCTACTTCATTGATTGCCTCTAAAACTTTTCCTTGAATGTGTGCTTGTGGGAAAAAGTCTTTGTAATCTTTTCCATTAATGGTGATATTACCCGTTCCTTTTTTCAAATATACACGAGCTATAGCAGCCTTTCTTCTACCAACGGCATTAATTATTTCCATCTTATATTAGAATTTAAAAGGTTCAGGTTGTTGAGCTTCATGCTTATGAGCTGCACCTGCGTAAACAAATAGTTTTTTGTACATTCTGCTACCTAATTTAGTTTTAGGCAACATTCCTTTTACTGCATTCTCAACGATAGCAGTTGGTTTTTTAACCAAAAGGTTTTCAGCAGTGATCCGTTTTTGACCACCTGGATACATCGAGTGAGAGATATACTCTTTCTGTTGCATCTTGCTACCCGTCAAACGTATTTTGTCAGCGTTGATAACGATTACGAAATCGCCACAATCAACGTGAGGTGTGTAGTTCGGCTTGTGCTTGCCACGCAAAACGTGAGCAATCCTACTCGACATACGCCCAAGTACTTCACCCTCAGCATCTATCACGAACCATTTTGGCTCGATATCGCTTGCTTTCGCTGATTTTGTTTTATAACTTAATGTATTCACAATAAAGTTTTTTAATATTGATAAAATTATTTTTGTTGCATTTTTTTACCTCAATAGCATTGTGCCTCGGCTCTTCTGAAAATGCGAGTGCAAAGGTAATTTTTATTATTATAAATAACAAAGGATTTTATAAAAAAAATTGAACTTGACTTTCATAACTCCTTGATAAACAGTTAAATTTTCGCCCAACTTTTTTCAGACCTTCAAAAAAAGCGATTTAAAACGCAAAAGTAGGGGAATGGAATCTGATTTTTTTGTTAAAAAAACTTTACTCATAGATATTTACAGGTGGTAATTCGATAGGTTAATAATGTTTACCTTTGCTCTTTATTTTTAGATGTGTTGACGTACTGAAGTGCCGAGGTTCGCTATAACGTCAACACGTCAAAGCATCAACACAAAAAAAATTTCATGTTTAGAATATCAATTTTCGTTTTACTAACATCAAGTGTATTTTTGGTAAGTTGTGGGAACGGCGAAGCGTTAGAAACGGAAGAGGTCATTGTACAAGCCGATACTTATTACGAAGTTGCTGATTCTGTGGAAATTTTATACAGCGATTCGGCAGTCGTTCGAGTACGGATAAAAGCACCTTTATTATATAATTATAATGAGGCAAAAAATCCTCGTCGGGAATTTCCAAATGGAATTTTGGTAGATTTTTTCGATGAAAATAAAAATATTCAAAGCCGATTAACTGCAAAAACAGCGGTACAATACGATAAAAC
>Ga0136555_1000774_pt1 | contig 12190 bp, 10 predicted proteins | sample AntRauTorckE5432_FD_104927 | JGI IMG/M metagenome (GOLD analysis project Ga0136555, IMG submission 104927) | Saline lake microbial communities from Rauer Islands, Antarctica - Metagenome Torckler E5 #432 | ecosystem: Environmental > Aquatic > Non-marine Saline and Alkaline > Saline | place...
CAGCAAACCTGAATTCCACCCAAATACATCAAGAGTGCTTGCAGCCGTCGCTGCACTTAGCCTGATCACCGCAATGGTCACTATGAGCTCAGATAGTGCTGAAACACCCCAAATTCAAGATACAACTAGTCTGATTTCAGATGTGACAGATAATTAGTTCTGAACTGTGAGATAAGTCACACTTATAAAATACTAACCGCTAGTGCTGTGGATAAGTCGACCTACACCAGATGTGTAGGTTTTTTCTATTTCTGTGGATAAGTGGGTAGGTGTGGCAGCAAAGTGGGTAATTGGGGGTTGCAGTGGGTTAACGTGGGTAGTATATTAATGGGTAGTGGGTAATAGATAACCAGCCAAAAGCAGCTGGGAATCAAGATCAAAAACAAAAACCCCGCAAATTTAAAACACTATAAAAACTATAGGAACCATGGGAAAAACAGATTACTTTGAGCGAAAGCTCGACGATAAGAATCGTCTAACGATTCCGCCAGAGCTGCGGGATCTACTTAAAAGTGGTGTTGTGTTAACCAAAGGTTTCGGCCAATATCTTCATATGTACCCTCAACAGGTATGGGATGAGATGGTTGAGCCAAAGCTCGATGGAGATATCCTCGACGAGCGCATAGCTGATTTGAATGTCCAGTTTAGGGCAGGCAAAGTAGAGCAAGCGCTTGATCAGAAGCAGGGTAGAGTGCGCGTAGACAGCCACTTACTTGCCTATTCAGGAATCGACAAAGACGTGGTTGTTGTAGGTGTCGGACGCTATTGGCGAGTAATGGCCAAATAGTTAGCCCGGACACTGATTTAAATTTAGGTACATTAAAAATAAAATTGCAACCAATAGTCCCCCTTCTAAGCAGAGGGCCAAGGCTATGTCAATTACAGAATTGAAACTAACTATCCTTTACGTAACCTCGCAGCTACGGAAAGAACAGTATAAACGTTTCAGGTCAGCTAATTGGCAGTCAACACGTGCATATATGGACACGCTAAAAACCATCGTACATTTGCCTTAAGTTAGGCGTAAAACAACTCCCAAAACTCCACCTCACACATAAGTCTCTCAACTTACGTTTGATAGTAGGAAACAAGATGAGAAAGAAGATTATCTAAGGATTTTTTAAATCTTTTTGAACAAACTTCCGAAATTCGCATCGTTTCTCAAAAACTATCAAACACACAAAAACAAAAACAACCCAAAAACAAAATGTTGGCTGCTGATTAGGTGACCTTGCAAAATAAAAAACAAAAAAAGCAAAAATGTCACAAACAAACACAAAAATAAAATCAATATCACATGAACCTGTTCTGCTACAAGAAGTTCTTGATACGCTAGCTCCGAAAAAGGGCGAAAGGTACTTGGACCTAACAGCAGGGTATGGTGGTCATGCAAGCGAAGTAAAAAGCCTTACTGGCTCTGCCATGACGCTTGTCGACCGAGATAACAACGCTATTTCTGAACTGAGCAATCGGTTCGGTGGGCATAGCGATGTTACTGTGCTGCATTCTGATTTCCTGCAAGCATGTAGAGATCTAGTGCAGGCTAATGAGAAATTTGATTGTATTTTAGTCGATTTGGGCGTGTCGTCACCGCACCTTGACAATGCAGATCGTGGATTCTCCCTGAAGGTAGAAGCACCTTTAGATATGCGCATGGATACCAGACAAGAACTGACTGCAGCAGACGTAGTAAATACATATGCTGAGGACGAACTTGTACGGATACTACGCAGCTATGGAGAAGAGCCAAAAGCGTTCAAGATGGCGCGTGCTATAGAAGCCGCACGTCCATTAGGAACAACGATCCAGCTTGCCGATGTGGCTAAGAAAGTATGGCCAGGACACAGTAGGACGCACCCAGCGACTAGACTGTTCCAAGCAGTTCGTATTGAAGTAAACAACGAACTAGGCCAACTCGAAGAAGCACTACCGCTTCTGGTGGAGTTATTACCACCAAAGGGTAGGCTAGCAGTTATATCATTCCATTCACTCGAAGATAGAATTGTAAAAAAATTCTATCAAAGTAGGGCAGGGGACAGGTATGATAGCGATTTAGAAGTAGTAAACAGACGAGTCCTGACTGCTTCTGAAACTGAATTAGTTACTAATCCAAGGGCGCGTAGTGCAAAACTACGCGTAGCCAAGCGAAAATAAAAACAAAAGGAAGGGCAGTTATGCCAATACAGGTAAAAACAAGTTCACGTTCCTACAAAGTTAAAGTTCGCGTCGTCTAGAGTAGATTTTCACGCAAGAAATCTATATGAAGACTGACAGCATTCATTAAAAAAGTAGAAACAGAAACTAAACAGGTGGGTGGGCTAAAACAGTCCACCCACCAAAAAACAAAAGAAAAGTACTAAGATCGCTTTTCGGAAAAACAAAAAGAAACAATGACATATTCATCAACCCTCACCATGGGTAAATCACGCTATGCGAGTCGTGGTCAGAATGCAGTGGCGTTCAAATCGAAAGAAAGCTCAACTAGGCTCGGTCCAGTGAGTAATGCTATCGTGCTTGTCGTGCTGGTCTGCCTCATTGGACTTGTTTACCTCACTCAGGTGACCAAAACCAATGCCTACAGCTACGAAATACAGGAGCTACAGACGCAGCAGAGCTCGCTCATGGATGAACAGAAAGATTTAGAGCTCACCGCAGCACGTCTACAGTCAATTGACTCAACGTCAGTCGCCGAGGCATCAGCATCATTAGTATCTGTTGCACCGTCTGGCACAATCGGCAACTAAAGCGTATACTAGTAGTGGTTATATAACACTACATTTCTTTATGCAACAAAACAAAAATTCATCTTCAACTTTCATTGGATCACCAGAGTCCAGAATTCAGCTGTTCTATGGACTGTTATTCGCCGTTGTCATCATCATAGGACTGCGGCTTTTTTATTTACAAGTAATAAAACATGATTATTATCAGTCACAAGCGCAAGCTAGCCAGTTAAAACAGTTCGAACTGCCTGCTGAAAGAGGTTCTATCTATGCCTTTGATGGTGGAGAGATTGTTCCGGTTGTGTTGAACGAAGTCCGCTACCAGATAACTGCTGACCCTGAAATCATTGATGATAAACAAGCAGTTGCTGATGCATTAGCTGACGAAATCGATTTTTCAGCGTCAGAAATCTTGCTACTACTATCCAGAGAAGATAGCCGTTATGAAGTATTAGCCAAAAAACAAAGTAAAGAGAAAAAAGAAGCTATCCAAGAGTTAAAACTACCTGGTGTATTCGCTCATGAAAAAGTATCACAGCGTGTCTATATTCAGGGTGACATAGCAGGGCAGCTGCTCGGCTTTGTGAATGATGCTGGCGATGGTCAATACGGCGTGGAAGAATATTTACAACAGCAACTAAGCGGAACAGTTGGCAGAGTTAAAGCACTAACAGACCAGAACAATGTACCGCTGCTAGCTACAGGTGGTAACGTTCAGATTGACCCTATTGATGGCGAAGATATAGTACTCACCATTGACGTGTCTATGCAGCGTCAATTAGAAACAATACTTAAGCAGGGGTTAGAAAATGCACGCAGCGAATCCGGCAGCGCTATTATAATTGACCCTAATACTGGAGCGGTACGTGCAATGGCTAATTATCCTAGTTTTGACCCAGCTAAATTTACAGAAATCGAAGATGCGAGTTTATTCCAGAATGCTTCGGTAAGTTCACCACTTGAACCGGGATCCATCATGAAAACGCTTACAACCGCTGCTGCGTTGGACTCAGGGTCTATATCTGAGAATCAGTCATACTTTGATCCAGGATCGTTTAATATAGACGGTGCAACTGTGACAAACGTGGTCGAATCTGCCGGCATTGGCACTCGGACTATCGCTGATATACTGCGATTGTCGCTGAACACAGGAGCCACTTGGTTACTAACGCAAATGGGCGACGGTGAACTGAATCAGCAGGGTAGAGAGGTCTGGCATGACTACATGGTCAATCACTACCAACTGGGTAAGCGAACAGGTATAGAGCAAGGTTCTCCGTCTGATGGCGGCGCAGAAGCGCAGGGTATTATTCCTGACCCAAACGACGGGTTTGGGCTGAATATTCGATATGCTAATACAAGTTTCGGACAAGGTATGACCGCCACTCCGCTTCAGATGGTAGCAGCTGTAGCGTCTGCGGTTAACGGCGGTACATACTATCAGCCAACGCTGGTGTCTGGGTCTTTTGATAGTGACGGGGAGCTGAATGCACCAGAACCAGTCGTCGTCAAAGACAACGTGGTGTCGAGTGAAGTATCGTCGAGTCTAAGGCGGCTTATGGCGAACGTTGTAAATAATAACAATCCAGGAGCGCGGCGCGACTCATACAACATCGGCGGCAAAACAGGTACAGCTGAAATAGCAAACCCCGCTGGGGGCTACTATACTGATAGATACAACGGTACCTACGTTGGGTTTGTCGGTGGCGATATGCCAGATTATGTAGTCATTGTGAGAGCTAATGAGCCTAAAGCGCCAGGGTACGCAGGTTCTATTGCGGGACGTCCGATTTTTGCAGCATTATCTAATATGCTAATAGACAACTTCACGGTGTCGCGGATAACGCAGTAGTGATATACTGACAGTATTCAGCATTAAACAAACATTCGTATGACAGAAACATTACTCAGTACAATTTTAAGCAACTTTAGCGTCACAATACCGACGCTCATATTTACCGACGTTCTATTATTTGCGGTGTTCGGGTTTGTGTTAGCCATGGTAATAACCCCGCTTTACACAACAGCTGCCTATAAATACGAATGGTGGAAACGGGCGCGTACCGACGCAGTCACTGGAGAAAAAGCCAGTGTCTACCAGAAACTACATGGTGCGAAGCATGCTCGGCACATTCCTACAATGGCTGGGCTCATATTCATCGTGGCTACCGCATTAGTGACGTTAATCGGGAACCTAGATAGAAATCAGACTTGGTTGCCACTTGCAGCGATGGTTGGGGCCGGAATGGTCGGATTACTAGACGACATTATGAACATTCGGAGCATCGGTGGTGGGATAGCTGGACTTCGTGCACGGACAAAATCAGTATTGATATTTTTAGTTTCATCAATTGGTGGCTGGTGGTTTTTCGCTAAACTAGGTGTAGACGCCATTACGGTACCGTTTCTTGGTGAGTTGACGCTTGGATTTATGATCATTCCTTTATTTATATTAGTCGTCATATCTACGGCCAACGCAGTCAACATCAGCGACGGCTTAGACGGACTAGCAGGTGGCCTGACAACCATCGCATTCGCTGTCTATGGACTAATTGCTATGCTCCAGGGAAATTACGGCATTGCAGGCTTCTGTATGACTCTAGTCGGCGCATTGCTAGCGTATACATGGTTCAACATATTCCCAGCGAGGTTCTTCATGGGAGACTCGGGATCGTTTGCCCTGGGGACAGCGCTCGGCGTTGTTGCAATGCTGACAGACACCGTTCTATTGTTGCCAATTATCGGGCTAGTTTTTGTAGTAGAAGCAGGCTCTAGCTTGATTCAAATAGGTTCTAAAAAACTACGTGGCGGCAAAAAAATATTCAAAATCGCACCGATACATCATCATTTTGAGGCACTGGGGTGGCATGAAGCCAAGGTAACAATGCGTTTCTGGATATTAGGCGTGATTTGTGCTTTTGTGGGGCTGATAATTTACGTTGCAGAGTACGTGTAGATTATGAGATACGGTGCCAGTCCTCAAGCTCTACAGCCAAGGAGTGCTGGCCAGAGACGGCCTGAAGTAGCTAAAAAACATTCAGCGGTGGATGAGGATAATTTGGGTAGAAAGCACCGGCCTGACTACACAGTTGTCGTCATAATTGGTGCGTTGCTAGCAATTGGAGCGGTTGTTGTTTACGCCATTGGTCCTGGGCTGACACTTGGCACAGATTTAGCGCAGAATTACTATTCGTCGAAACAACTCACAGCTATAGCCCTAGGAATTGGTGCGTTTTTAGCAGCAGCATTTACTCCCATCACCAAATGGCGGCAAATACAGCCATTTATAATTGGAGCAGCGGCAATAGTAGCATTATCTGTGCGGTTTGTTGGTGAAGAAATAAATGGTGCCCATCGCTGGATACAGTTTGCTGGATTTTCTTTCCAGGCGGCAGAGCTTGTGAAGTTCGCAATCGTACTATGGTTGGCCGCGTTTTTAGCCCAAAGGCGTATAGATAAGCAGCTTGGCTCTATTGACACCCTTAAAAATCTTGGGCTGCTTGTAGCAGGAGTTATTGTGGTAGTAGCAGGCATGCAGAGTGACTTGGGATCAGCAGTGGTTATGATGGCCGTCATCGCAGGCGTTGCATTTATTGCTGGCATGCCAATAAAGCGATTGATTATTGTTGGGTTTGTTGTTTTGAGTCTAGCTATTGCCGCTATTGTGGCTACACCATATCGCCGCGATAGAGTGGCAACGTTTTTTAATCCGACAGCTGACTGTCAGGCAGAAGGCTACCAGGCGTGCCAGGCGCTCATTACAGTTGGGTCTGGTGGCATTGCTGGTAAAGGCGTGGGCCGGAGTGTCCAGGCATACGGGTATCTTCCAGAGCCTGCAAACGACTCAGTGTTCGCTATCACCGCAGAAAAATTCGGATTTATAGGTACGACTATCATTTTGGGGCTGTTTGCTACCTTGTTTTCGCGCATAGCCCGTGTTGCTCAAAGGGCGCCCACTGACTACACACAGTTTCTAGTTGTAGGAGTTCTTGTGTGGCTAAGTGTACAGATGCTTATTAATGTTGGTGCGATGGTAGGGCTGTTGCCATTGAAAGGCATAACACTGCCATTTATTAGTTATGGTGGTACGAGTATTATATTTGTGATGGCAGCTATGGGTATCGTGTTCCAGGTATCGAGGTACACAGACCTAAATAGCAAATCTGCTGTTAAATCTCGTCAAACAAACAGCTATTCATCAAATAGAGCTACATACAGAAGGCCGGCTTAAGGGTATGAACTATGCATGCTAAAGAAGCCAGATATGTACTAGTCGGCGGAGGATCGGGTGGGCACATCACACCACTAGTCGCCGTTGCCGAAGAGATAAGAAAACACCAGCCATATGTGCACATTGCACATATCGGTCACAAAGGTGATCCACTGAATAAGGTGACTACTAAAGCACAATCTATAAGCGCTGTTTATGAAGTATCAGCGGGAAAATTCAGAAGATACTATGGTGACTCTCACTTTGCTAGATTGCTTGACTGGAAGTCTAATCTACTGAATTTTCGTGACCTGTTCAGATTTATTGCTGGTATTGTTCAGTCTTGGTTTTTATTAGGCAAGCTCAAACCAGAAATCATATTCATGAAGGGTGGGTATGTGTGCGCATCAGTTGGAATAGCCGCACGGCTGAGGCGCATACCATACGTCACTCACGATTCTGACGCTATGGTTAGCCTGGCGCATAAAATCATCGCAAGCGGCGCAACAAAACATTTGGTTGCCATGCCACCAAAATACTACCCAACATACGACTCAAGTAAAACAGTTCAAGTTGGCGTACCGATTAGTGCGTCTTTTGCACCAGCATCAGGTAGCGCAAAAGCAAAGGTTAAAAAAGAATTAAAATTACCGATAGCTGCAAAAGTAGTACTGATAACGGGTGGCGGACTTGGAGCAAAAGTTATCAATGATGCGGTTACGAAATCTGTTGATAAGTTACTAGCTGATAAAAACGTTTATATCGTTCATCTAACTGGTGGAAAACTATATGAAGAGGTGACAAAACAGTATTCACGGCTATCTGATGCAAAAAGATCACGCATCATTACTGAAAGTTTCACATCGATCATGCACAAGTATACAGCCGCCGCAGATATAATCATCACACGCGCTAGCGCAACTGCATTGACTGAGTTTGCGGCACAACAGAAAGCCTGCATTGTTGTGCCAAGTCCTAAGTTGGCCGGCGGACATCAACTAAAGAACGCTGAGCAACTTGAGTTAGCTAATGCAGCTCTAGTAGTCCATGAAGCTAACATTGACGAAGAATTAATCTATAAAACAGTAAAACTGCTAGGCGATGAAAAGAGGCGTGCAAGTCTGGGTAATTTACTTCATACGACAGTGATTGTTAATGCCGCAGAGCGTGTGTATGACCAGCTCTGTGCAAATGAAGAAAGTTCTAAGTCCTAGGCTGGAAATATGCTGAATTTACGTAAAAAGAAACAATCAATTCGCTCTAGCAACCAACCGCGCCAGGTAAATATTGATTCGTTGCCCACTACTCGTTACTACCGTTCCGGTTCAGGACCGCAAGACAGCAGGGCTTCATCCGGCAGAAATACTCAGAAACCTAACAAGAAACAGTTAGCACCGCGTGAGTCTGCAAAAAGTGCTGGCAAGCTAGAAGCTTTTGTCCGAGCCCTGCCCAGAAGAGTTTTATTTATAATCATTGTAGCTTTGCTCCTAGTCAATACAACGGTGTCTACATTTGATATCGCGTTTTCTAGTAGTGCTTATTCAGCAGATTTTTCGCCATTCCAAAAAAGACTTGAAACTGAATACGAAGCTGGTATTCAGAGCATATTTGACAGTTCAGTGTTGCATAAAAATAAACTGACTTTGAACTCACAAGGCTTTGAGTTAGAGCTTGAACAGAAATTCCCTGAAATAGAATCGTCATCCGTCATCGTGCCGCTTGCAGGTAGAGAGCTACGCGTGAATATTGCTCCTGCCATTCCAATATTGCGCTATAGTAGCCAAAACCAATATGGGGTCATTGTTGGTAACGGAGTTTATGTACAGATTAGTGAGGATGATTATCTCTCATTGACCACTTTACCAGTGTTATCACTGCAAAGAGATGTTGCTGTTTCCAGAGGCTCACAAGTGCTCACCTCCAAAGAAGTTAGTCTGCTGTCTCTAGCGGCAGCAGAGCTAGATGGATCAACAGAGACCAGGCCTGAAGTTATATCTGTATTGTTTGACGTTGAAAGGCGAGAAATACAACTTCGATTTGATGGAGCCAATTACTTTGCCAAACTGACACCAGAAAGAGAGAGCAGGGGGCAGATAGGGGCGCTAGTCGCAACTATTACCGGTCTGTCATCAAGCAGCTCACTACCCGAAACATTTATAGATGTTCGAGTAGAAGATAGGGTATTTGTTAAGTAATTATCGTAGGTGTAGTAGGGAAGATATCTTACCCCGCTTGTGCCCCACTGGTGTTCGTAAAACGTTTATATTATGAAAAAACATATTATTATAGCAAAATACTAAAAAAGCAAATATAGCAAATAAGAGCAGGGGGTTAACAGGGTAGTAATGCATATAAAAATACCAAAAACGTGAAAAAGCAAACAAAGGGACAGTTTTCACGAAAATAATTGTGGATAAGTCTACAGTCATGGAGTTCAGCTACAGAAGAGCTATGTGTAGAAGTCGGTAAAACCGGAAGAATCAGCTGTTAGCCGCCTAAATTGCATGTAAAGTACGTGAAACTATAAGAAACGTAAAAACCCCCTATTTAGGTGGGGTATCCGTAATCAACTATATGGTAGATGTTAGCGTCGTAAAAGATATATTGTGCGACATCTAATCTATGTTCGGAATTGGTTCATTGTGCCACTTGCCTGGCGCTTCAAGTTCAAATATTTTTTGTTTCTAGTTCACTATTTATGTTCATTATCCACTCACGCCTGCTCCGCCGCTTTGACCAATCGTAAACATGAGTTTAAGTGTTTTATGAATTCTGTCTACAAAGTAACTAAAATCGCTATATAGCTAAATCAGCCACTCAGTGTTCGTAAAACGTTCACTTTGCTTATATTTTTTATCTAAATAAAGCAGATAGTGTAGCTTGAGCTACTTCAATCCGCTGAACAGTAGTGCTAATTTCCTTCAATGGCTTCGTATGTAGCTCAGTTAAGTAAGCTTTTATGAGCTGCTGTTTCATTAGAATTTCCTGCTCCGAATCTCCTGAGCACATAGCTGTGCGCTCAATAAGCTCTGACATATTGCGTGCAGACACATCTACATCTTGGAAATGCCACTCAGCGCTGTCAGCTTGAACATCTATATTTTGAGCCGAAGGATTAACGTGGGGTAGCCTATCTATGGCGCCATTTTGAGTCAGCGCAAGTATATATTCTATTTTTTCTGCAACTTCAATTTTGTAATTATCATCCGGATCGTATTCTACGAATCTACCTAGAGCAGACTGGCCTGGACTGATGTGGCGTGGCGCGTCTAAAGATTTAGGATTTCCGATGAACAGTAGTCTACCTACTCCAGCTATGTTTGAGAGTCTACTTATGAATCTATCAGGCTCAGGGACTGCAAGTGAACTGTGGTGAATAGCGTCTCCGCCAGATACTTCTGGGTGTCTAGGCGACATGTCGGCCCCGAAATAATCGTACAGCGTGGGCAAGTCTTCATCCCCATCTGAAATATCTCTATTTTGTAACGTGTCGCGTAGCATCACTCGGTTATCTCGATCTGGATCAAAAACACGACCAAGCTCGCTCACCAAGTTTACTGTGTGCATAGTGGATTTAGACGTGATAGGCATGCGTCCAGCGGGTTCTTCAAAGCGCTGAATGAGGGCGGATGCTGCTTTCCAGCGCCATGAATTAAGGTCGTCTATGACTATCGTATCATTATTAATTTCTGGTAAAATTACGTCCTGTTCAAAACTGCGAACTTGATCACTCATTGGTATGCTTTATTTCTCTTCAGAGAGGGTGTAGGTAGCTTTGGCGGTTCGTTTGAACTGTTTTTTGCCTTGTAGGTTCAGTAGGATGGTCGTTTCTTTGACAAAACGGCGCTTTAGGACTAGTTTGACGATTTCGTCGCGGTGAAGGGGTTCACCTGCTTTTGCGAGTACTTCGGTGATAACATCAGCGACTGTTCCCTGCTTGAATCCCCATTCTTTCAGAGCGTAGATGCCGCGTCCAACGAGGATGAATCTCTTGTCTTTGATTAGTTCGTTATGAATAGCCTGAGTCGTAACATCTTTGCGCTTGAAATCAGATCCAGCGATTGATTTAGCTATTTCATCAAAGTGCATATGTTTGCCGTTTTCGTAAAGGATAACGTAGATTTTGTCGCGGATGTTTTTTGGGTTGACCATTGGCCATTTGATAAGCCCCCAGCGGCCATTAAGTGTTGCAAGACTTTTAGAAATACTTGCAAGCGCTCCAACTTTATTGGCATCAGGATGACCCATTGATCCAGCAATTTCTTCGATAGATACTGGCTTAGCAATTTTCTTGATAGCGTCGATAACGTGCTTTACCTGGTCTTTTATGGTCTTTTCTGAGTATTCGCTAGCAAGTGCACCAGAGTTATGAAAATGGTCGTTCTCATCAACATGTGTCAGTGCTGGTGATAGTCTGACGAGGAATGACACTCTAGATTGATCAATCTTGGTAGCATCACCATCTAGTATCTTTTCAGCCAATGTCTTGATTTTAGATGCGCCGCCCATTTCTGTTAGCATTGCGCCGACTATTTCTTCGATTTCTGTGATGTGTGGCAACTCTTTTGCGGCGTTGGTGCGCATTTTAGTGATAACTGCTTTTTCAAGCTGACGTACGCGCTCTCTGGTAATGCCTAGTAGTTCCCCGATCTGTTCGAGTGTTTCTTTGCGGTCGTAAAGGCCATAGCGTCGTGAAATAATTTCGCGTTCGCGTTCTCTGTCAATAGTAGCTAAAATGTCTTCGACAAATTTTTCTACAGGTATAGTCTTCGTTTCTGTGGCTTCAGCCATTGTTTTCCTACTTTCCATATTCACTCTATTGTAAAACAAAAGTTTTATTAAGTCAACAAATGTTTTCTTATATGTTTATTGTAACAGTAATTAGACGTAATTGCACTATCTATGGGCTGTCAATATTACTACGAAACATCCCCTGCCCTCTGTATAGACTTGTGGATAGGTGATATTTATTACACTACTGATAGCGTTTATGTTTTTATGCTGGGGTATTTTGTAGATTTTTTTTAATCCACACGTAGTCTATTTCAGGCTCACAAGAGAACACTGGCGCAGGTTCTGGATAGTTCGGGTCTCCATAGTACTCAGGGTCATATTCTTCACCCACTACAGCCAGTACTTCTTTAGGATGTGCAGTTACTAAAGAGCCTAGTGGTACATTAATATCTCTGTTAGTTACGCCGCATTGTCGCTGAACAAACTGTCCTAATTTAAGATGTGTCATATGGCACGCAGCGTC
>Ga0136555_1000776_pt1 | contig 12164 bp, 7 predicted proteins | sample AntRauTorckE5432_FD_104927 | JGI IMG/M metagenome (GOLD analysis project Ga0136555, IMG submission 104927) | Saline lake microbial communities from Rauer Islands, Antarctica - Metagenome Torckler E5 #432 | ecosystem: Environmental > Aquatic > Non-marine Saline and Alkaline > Saline | place...
AAAGTAGCAATAGCTACTAATACGTTTTTCTTTTTCATAATTATTTATCTATTTAATTCTCGCCAAAATTACAATTTAAAGTTCAAAATGCTACGTGTTTTGTTCAATTTATTTTTCATTTACTTAAACAAAAATATAGGGGTGATTTACTCCATTTATCAGCGTATTAAGCTTTCCTACTCTCTCTTCTTATGCTTTCATTTACAACACTAAAACTACAAGATTTAGATCATTGGTTACCTTTGCGGAAAAAGGCACTCAATGATACTACTCTAACCTCTTAGCGTAAAGAACACCTCCTACCAAGTAAGAATATAAAGCGTCCCAGTATTCTGACACACTCTAACACTTTAAGTACTAATTCAAAACCAATAGTACTACGAGTGTAAAAAACAAGTACTGTACTTTTAGATACTCTAACCGTTATTAAAAAACACTTGACTTCCATTGCTAGTACTACTTATTTATTAATCACTAATTTCGAAGAACTTGAATTACAAAAAATCCATACTGGGCAGCTCTCTTGCTTTTATACTAGCGACCAGTTGCTGCTGGCTTCCTGCATTAATAATTATGGTAGGCGGTGGAAGTGCCCTTTTCGGCTTGAGCAGCCAGTTGAATAAACTAAGTGGCGTTTTCATAGCTATTGGACTTGGCTTATTCGCTTTGGGCTCCTATCAGTATTATCAAAAAAAGAAGAAAATGAAAAAGAGTACAGTACTACTAGAATCTACCATCACTTGCCCAAACTGTGAACACAAGGAAGAAGAAATAATGCCAACAAATGCATGTCAATACTTCTATGAATGCAAAAACTGTAAAGAGATGCTAAAACCGAAACTCGGAGATTGTTGTGTTTTTTGCACGTACGGCACTGTTGCTTGCCCACCCATCCAATTGGACCAGGGCTGTTGCTAAAAAGCATTCTCATTATACACAGGAATCTATCCGACCATTTCAGTCACTGATTCAACTGACAATACCACGAAGTCACTAGTGGCATAATACTTTTAAGAGACCTAATTAATCTGCGTATCCTTAGACCCGATAGCTGTCGACTCCGCTCACCCTTCGATCATATAGCTTTCGACTCCGCTCACCCTTCGACCATATAGCTGCCGACTCCGCTCACCCTTCGATCATATAGCTGTCGACTCCACTCACCCTTCGACCATATAGCTTTCGACTCCGCTCACCCTTCGACTCCGCTCAGGATGGCAGAGACCTTAACATCAATGCGATGCAAAGCGTTGGCCAAAATGTATTCTGGCAGAGACTAATTTGACAGTGTGTAGGCTCGAAACCGTTAGTTGCATTTAGCTATCTGTAAATGAATAACACTTAACTTTGAACTAGCTTAAATAAATGTTCTCATCTGCAAAATCGCAAGCATCTGTATGGAAGAACTACGTTTAGAAAATCAGTACTATTGAAATAAATACACATTGAAAAGTTGGAAGAGTTAATCAATAAAATAAAAAGTAACCACAGTTTAAGCCAAGAAGCAGAGGACTACCTCTATTCTATTTCCTCAAAAAAGCACTTTGCTAAAGGAGAAGTATTGATTCGCCAAGGACAACAAGTACAGAACGTTTATTTTGTGACGGACGGTTGCCTGAGATCTTATTGCTACGATAAAAATGGCAAAGAACATACGTTACAATTTGCTATTAAAAACTGGTGGATAAGCGATTATATAGCTATCCATAGTGATGAGTCTGCCACACTCACCGTGGAATGTCTGAAAGAATCAGAGGTTGTAAAGTTCAATGCTAAAGCATTGGAAAAAATGTATACACTATTCCCAGAGTACGAACCCTTCCAACGAAAAATATTAGAGCGTCACGTAGTGAGCTTAAACAAGCGAATTTTAAATCAATTACAACTGACAGCCACAGAGAGGTACACTTTATTTATAACACAGTATCCTGAGATAGAACAGTATACTCATAACTATCACATTGCATCTTATCTAGGTATCACCCAAGAAAGCTTGAGTAGAATACGAGTAGAAAAAGCAAAACACTAGTTTCTTACCATAGGTCAATTTTTACCTGAAACCCGCATCATACCTTTGTATCAAATAATTATAAACAACTAAAAGATATAAAAAATGAAAGCATTACAAATAGTAAAGTACGGTGAGATTAAAGACAGTTTGGCCTTTAACGAAGTAAGTAAACCAGCAGTACAACCAACAGATGTACTGATAGAGGTGAAAGCTGCTGCCATCAATCCTATAGATAAAAGTATCGTCCTAGGGAATCTGCAGGGTCTTCTTCCTATCCCTTTTCCAAGCACATCTGCTTATGATGTGAGTGGTATAGTAGTGGAAAAAGGAAACGATGTCAGCAATTTTGAAATCGGAGATTTGGTATATTCTAGGGTACCTCAGGAGCAAATGGGAACTATAGCAGAATATGTAGCGGTAACTAGTGAAGCAGTATCCAAAAAACCAGGGAATATTTCTTTCGAAGAAGCGGCAGGCATACCCTTAGCCGGACTTACTGCATTACAGTCTTTGGAATTTGCTGGTATTAAGGCAAATGACAGAATCCTTATTCACGCAGGATCTGGTGGTGTAGGTAGCTTAGCTATACAGTATGCCAAAGCAAAAGGAGCCTATGTATATACTACCACAAGTACGGATAACGTAGAATGGGTGAAAGAACTGGGAGCAGACAGAGTAATAGATTATAAGACAGAGGATTATAAAACTATCGTAAAAGATGTAGACATAGTATATGACACACTTGGTCAGGAGTACACATCAGAAGCTTTTCAGGTGGTAAAACAAGGTGGTCAAGTAATAAGCGTAGTAGGTCCTTTGGACGAGGAGACTGCACATATGTTTGGAATGGCGGATTACCAATTGCCAGAAGAATTAGCTACTCTAAGTGCAGAGAAAGAAGCATCGTATAAATTCATTTTTATGCACCCAAATGGTGCTCATTTAGCTGAGATTAAAACAATGATAGAGGATGAAAGAATCAAACCAATCGTTGACACCATATATCCATTTGCTGAGAGTATAGCCGCGTTCACACACCTAGCTACGGGCAGAGCAAAAGGTAAAATAGTAATCAAAATTAATTAAGCTAATCATGAAGAAAAAAATAATAGTTGGGTTAGCAAGTTTTCTTATTCTTGCTTTCATTGCGATATACGTAACCACCAGACCAAAACTAGAACCAGATGGTTCATATAGTCCTTCAACTCTTGCTTTGAAATTAGCAACCGTTTCCAAAACGGATTATGAAGTGGTTCCCTACACGAAATACCAAGGAAGCAAATCGAAGATTTTGGTAATTTTCACCGAACAAAAGAATATCGAAATGCAGAATGGCAAATTATTTTCTACGGGAAACCATCCCATAGAATCTTTATTACCTATGCTACATCTAAAAAATGCTGGTTTTGATTTTGAAATAGCTACACCAACGGGAAAACCTGTGGTTTTCGAAATGTGGGCCTTTCCGCAAGAAGACGACGCGGTAAAAGCCATATACGAGGAATATAAATCAAGTTTTGAAAGTCCAAAAAAATTAGCTGATTTTACGGACACTTCGATTATTGACGCGGCCTCCTATGCAGCAGTTTTTGTGCCAGGTGGCCACGGAGCTATGATAGGTATACCAGAAGACAGAAACGTTGGTAAGATACTGAACTGGGCACATCAAAACGATGTATTTACAATCAGCATTTGTCACGGACCGGGATCATTTCTAGCTACTACACTCGATGGTCAGAAGTTTATTTACGAAGGATACAAGATGGCTGTATTCCCAGATGCCATTGATAAACAAACACCCATGATTGGTTATTTACCAGGTCAAATGACAAGGGGACTAAGCGAAAAATTAAAAAGCTTAGGAGCCACTATTGTAAATACAGCATCTGACAATACCATTTGTATAGATAGAAAACTCATAACTGGAGCAAGTCCATTGGCTTCTAATGAACTGGGTAAGCTAGCAGCGAATACTTTATTGAAAGAGTTGAAGTAATTTCAAGTACCGAAATAGCAAAATAGAAGCGGTTTGGGTGTGAGCTCAAACCGCTTTTTCTTTTAGAACAATCCGGCATCTCACCAGGCTGCATCAGCCTCCAATATTCTCCTAACTCTTTCAGCCAGACTCTCATTGGAGATGCGGTCACGATTAAAACTGTCTACCAGCAGCGGAAAGCAAAGTGGTGAGGGTTTAGTGAGGTATTTGATAATAACCTCTTGAGTAGCTATGCGAGTGAATGCAGTGCGAATACGGTTTGCCTCCAGCTGATAGTACGTCACTTCTTCATACGCCTGCTGTAGCAGCAGATTATGCGGCTCATAATCGCTAAACACATCAAAGAATAACTGTGAGTGACTCTGCAGATGTCGTTCCTTCGCCTCTTTATTAGGATAACCTTTGAAGGTAAGTCCTGATATAGCAGCTATCTCTCTAAACTTTTTGCCCGCTAAGGCCGTCATATTACTACTGTTTTGAATGTCATCTAGCAATCCATCAGTAGCAAACCAGTCTTCTTCTAGAGCTTCCATAAGCGGAATCTCTTGGTCACAGAGTATTTCAAATCCATAATCGTTCATCCCTAAGTTTAGACTTATTTTAGTCATTTTACTCAGTCTGTAGGCCAGCAGTAGTGCCATCCCTTCATGCACCATTCGTCCTTCAAAAGGATATATGTAGACATGATGGCCATCATCATCTTCTAGATATTCTATGAGAAGCTGATCTGGCAATGGTACTGCAGACCGCTGTGATTGTATCGCTAGTAGACTTTGGACTTTCTTACCTTCTCTATTTAGGTTTTCTAAATCCATTAAGTGTGCAAACTCTTTGCGAAGCATTTCTGCTATCTCATTACTTAGACTCATTCGTCCACCGCTCCATGAGGGTATAGCTGCAGATTTCTTAGTACTCGGCACTACATAAGCTACTAATCCAGTCACCCGTGTAAGCTCCAGTCTCTGCCCAGCAAAAACAAAGGTATCGCCAATCTTTAGCCTTGAGATAAAGTACTCTTCTATGGTTCCGATGGTTTTTCCACGTTGGCGTTTTACGATCATAGCACTATTACCTACTATGGTCCCCATACTTAGACGGTGCCGCATTGCTATCTTGCGACTTTCTACTTTAAATAAGCCTTCGGTTACTTTAACCTTGTTAAAATCCTCATAGCTCTGCAAGCTATCTCCACCTATGGTGATAAAACGGAGCACCCACTCCCACTCTTCACGTGTGATAGTTTGGTAGCAGTAAGTATTTCGTACTTCTTCATAGATTTCTGCTTCTCTAAAACCGTCAGATACAGCTAAAGTCACGAGATACTGCACCAGTACATCAAAGGCACGCACTACAGGAATCCTACTTTCTATATACCCATTTTCAATGGCACGCTGCAAGGCAGAGGATTCTATTATCTCTAATGAGTTCGTAGGCAAAAAATAAATCCTACTCGTAGCTTCTGGTGAGTGTCCGCTCCTACCTGCTCGTTGTAAAAATCTAGCTATTCCCTTCGGACTTCCTATTTGTATCACAGCACTCACAGGCCTGAAATCTACTCCTAAGTCTAAACTACTCGTACTTACCACGGCTTTTAAACTTCCCTTATGCAAGGCAGATTCTACCCATTCTCGGACTTCTTTGCCCAAGCTACCGTAGTGCAGAGCTATACGCCCTGCTAAGTCTGGAAACTCTTCAATGAGTTTCTGATACCAAATCTCTGCTTGACTTCGTGTGTTGGTAAATATAAGTGTGGAACTGTTTTCTTCTATGATGGGAAGTACTTTTTTCAATAACCGGACTCCCAAGTGACCTGCCCAAGGCATATCTTCCATTTTAACAGGAAGTAACGTAGTCATTTTAAGCTTCTTTTTGATTTTAGACTGAATGATAGCCGTATTCGCTCTGGTCTTTTTATCTCCCATAAGCACATCTATAGCTTCTGACATGTTGCCTATAGTAGCAGATATACCCCAAATTTTAAGGTCTGGTTTTATTGCTTTTAGTCGGCTTAGCCCCAGCTCTACTTGCACCCCTCGTTTACTACTCAGTAGCTCATGCCATTCGTCTACGATCACGGCATCTAAGTATTTAAAAAAAGTTACATATCCCTTGCGAGCAAGCATCATCTGTAAACTCTCTGGCGTAGTTACTAAGCAATCAGGACTGTTTTTCAACTGAGCAGCTTTTTTAGCAGAGCTCACGTCTCCGCTTCTTCTCTCCACACGCCAGCCAGTTTCTAATTCATCTGCAGCTTCTTGAAGAGCATTGGTAATATCTACACTCAATGCTTTCAATGGTGTAATCCAGAGTACTTTTAAGCCTGCTTTGTAATCTCCTTTGAGTTTATCTGCGAGCATCATTGGCACACCCAATGCAAATGTCTTTCCGCTGCCTGTAGGAGCATTTAACAAGCCATTTTTACCTTCAAAATAATAATCCAAGCATTCTTTTTGGAATGCAAACATCTTCCAATCACGGCTTTTATACCAAGCGAGTGCTTGTTGTTTTGCTTCTTGTTTCAAGTAATTAATTGCAAATGGATACGTAGTATTTTAGTTATTGTCTATTGAGAAAGAAAGCAACTAAGAATCCAGTTACTAAGACAATCAATCATACACAGATAATTAAACGTTTATAACCACTCTTGAGTTTTTTTTGTAATGTAGTACGAATTTGCCTACGGCAAATTATGAATTTAAGTAAACAAAATTAGTCAGTTTGAGTAGATTTATTTCTGGCGAGAATCGCCAAAAATGAATAGTAAAATTTATTGAGAAACTCAGTCTTTTACTTTTCGATTTGTTTCTCTAAACATACCAACAAATTAACCCACTCGCACAATTCAAGATTCACAAAATGTACTATTGCAACACAAACAAATATGAGCTACAAAGCCGTACACATCATCTGTGATCAAGACCTAGAAGAAACTGTGAGTTTCCTACTACAAGAGTCTGGTTATGAAGGCACTTCATACGAAAAAGGAAGACTAATTGCTTATTGCAAAACAGATACCTACAGTGAATCTAGCACGTTAGAACTGCTTGCTAAATTCAGCTTAGTACCTGAGCAGATAAAAGATGTATTAAATGAAAACTGGAATGCTTCGTGGGAAGAGAACTTTAAAGAAGCTATCATAGGTGAGCATATACAGGCCAGAGCACCTTTCCATCCAAGTAGTGGGTATAAACATGATATTATCATCACACCAAAAATGGCTTTCGGTACGGGACATCATGAGACTACACGTCTGAGCGGTATAGCACTAGAGAAGCTGGACTGTAAAGGTAAGAGCGTATTAGACATGGGCTGTGGCAGTGGTTTACTTGCTATATTAGCTTCACAAAAAGGAGCAAAACGAGTACTGGCCATAGACTATGACCTTAAATGCGTGGAGAATACACACGAAAACTTACAATTAAATAAGGCTGAAAACGTTGAAGTTCAACAAACAGACAGTGTAAAGCATCTGACCGAAAAGTTCGACATTATAGTGAGTAACATTGTAAAGAACATAAACTTAAGATTATTACCAGAGTTCGTAGCTAAACTCAATACCGGTGGGCACCTTATTCTCTGTGGTTTCCTAGATCAAGACTTCACAGAACAGCAGAATGCAGCTTCGGCATACGGATTGATATTAGTAGATAAGCACGTCGATAATAATTGGTTACAAACAGAATACATATTAGCATAACTATGCTCCAAAAGAAATACTATATAACGCTATCACTTTTATTATTAGCTGTTTTGGCAGTGGCTCAGCCACGATCATTTTCAAGTAAGCCAGCGGTTTTCATAGCAGAATTTAATGCGTACATCAATAGCGATAACACCAACGAGGGTCAGGCTATTATGAAATCATTTACGATTAAGTGGGACTCTTCAAAATTTGTAGAGCCAGAGCAGCGTAACATCATAAATGTAGCTAATCAGATGCTGCAAAATGACTTGAGGATACCAAGCTTTGTACTTTTTACAGAGACTATGCTCTATGCCAAGGACTCCATAGATGAAGCCAAGTATATCAGCTGGGCAAAGTCTTTAAGTCCCGCTATACAATCTGGTAACAGGACCTTCCTTACGCTTATGCAGGCTTCTAGAAATCTATTTAAAGATAATCTACTGTATGTATCTGAGACTAAAAAATGGTATGCGAGTACTGATAATTATCGGTTTCTCTTTGACAATAATAGAGTGCAGATTGCCTTCAAAGACATAGACTTAAAGTGTCAAGCTCAAGTAGACCAAATAACCATTTATCAGACTTCAGGCAGTTACTTTTTAGATACAGATGTATGGGAAGGTAAAGAAGGAAAAGTAAGCTGGGAGAGAGTAGGTTTTGGGATAGAAAACATTTATGCAGACATAGAAGGCAATTATTCTGTAACCTTTGACAGGGCAGAGTTAGAGATAGATACGGTACTCTTTCATAATGACGATTTTCTCACTAATCCACTGTATGGTAGCTTCAAGGATAGAGCAAGCAGTTCTCAGAATATAGCGAAGTCTAGTCTAAATAAATCTCAGTTTCCCCAATTCACATCATTCAAAAAAGATCTAGAGCTAGGCTCATACTTAGACAATACAGTTAAATTCAGTGGTGGGTATGCTATGAAAGGAGCAGAAATCATAGCGAATGGCAGTGCAAAAAGCCCTAGTAAAGTGGAAATCTACTACAAGGATAAAAAACGTATACTGGCCAAATCAGAGTATTTCAGCTTGAAGGAAGGCAAAATAACAGCACTAGCTAGTGAGGTAACTATACTCACAGATAGTGGCACCATCTTTCATCCTAAGCTTAATTTCAACTTAAACCTAGACCGTAAAGTACTCGTAATGAGTCGCGGAAAAGAAGGACTAGAACAAGCTCCATTTTTCAATGATGATCAGGAAGTAGACATATTTGTAGATCAAGTCATTTGGAATCTTGACCTTCCTCAGATAGAATTTGACATGGTAGGAGAAGAAGGTAAAGCCTTCATAGAATCTAAAGAATTTTATAAAGAAATACGCTACGAAAAAATACCTAGAGGTATGCTGAAGTATCACCCACTTTCTAAGATGCGTGACTTCGTAGTGAAAAACAGAAAACGTGAGTTTACTTTCTCAGAATATGCACACTGGATGGGAAGTAAACCGATGTACCTCAAACCTCAGATAGTAGAACTAGCTGACCTTGGCTATTTATTCTTTAATCCTGCTACTGACACTATAAAAGTACGCCAAAAACTAGATCATGCGGTACTCTCACATATGAAAATAATGGACTATGATGTAATCAGATTCTCATCTGTAATTTCAGCTAGGTCTAATGCTTTTTTAAATTTAATAAATAACACCTTCGTGATAGAAGGTGTACGGGCTTTCCGACTTAGCGATAGTCAGAGTGTATACGTATTTCCACACGAGCAGCAGGTAATCCTAAAAAATAAGCGTCGGATGTCTTTTGGCGGGAAAGTCACCGCAGGTAAATTTGATTTTTACGCTGAAGCCTTTGAATTCAACTACTTTAATTTCGAAATATCCTCCGACAATATAGAAGAGATGGTCATATTCACAGAAGATCTAAGTGGTAAAGGTGGACTAGTAGCAGTAAAATCTGTTTTAAGAGATATAAACGGAACTCTGGAGATAGATAAATCTACGAATAAATCTGGACTCCTACGCTTCCCGGAATACCCTCGCTTCACCAGTAAAAAAGGAGCCGTGATAGCCTATGATAAAAAAAGTATACATAATGGAGCGTATGACAAAGAGCGATTCCGTTTTGAGGTAGATCCATTTACCATAGAAAACATGGATAATTTCACTACTGCTGAGCTCAGTTTCCCAGGGCTGTTTGTCTCTGCTGGTATTGTCCCTGATTTCAAGTATGAGGCCAAAATTATGGATGACTACTCTCTCGGTTTTGAAAAACCAATGGCTTCCTACCCTATGTATGGTGGCAAAGGCTTTGGAGACGTAGCCATCAAGTTAAGTGAAGAAGGATTTACTGCAAGGGGCACTATAGACTTCCAAGGTGCACAAGTAAGTTCTCAGGAGATCCTAATGACTCCAGACTATACCAGTGCATTAGCAGAAACCTATACTGTAATTGAAAACAGTAAATACCCCAATGTGTATGCCAAAGATGTGCTTACCAAATGGCTCCCAGCCAAGGATTCTATGTATGTGAATACCAATGGACATACCGTGCAAGTGCTGCGTGACGGACAAGAATTTACCGGTAATCTAATACAAACCAGTAATCAGATAGCAGGTAGTGGGGTGCTTACTTGGGATAAGGCTAAGCTTACATCTGCCAATATGCAGTATCAGCCAAATAAGGTAGACGCTCCAGTGTCAGCCATAGAGATAGGTGCTATCACCGCAGATAAAATAGCATTCTCTTCTGATAATATGAACGCTCACGTAGATTTCAATACGCGTATAGCCGAATTTAAACAAAACGAAAAAGGTAAGCTTACTAGCTTTCCATTTAACGCTTATGCCAGCTCTATGGACGAGTACACTTGGGATATGAATGCACAGACTATCGCCTTGGACAAAGGACCACTCCTAGCTAAAGAAAAATCCTACTTTGTAAGTAATAAGTACGAGCAGCAGGGACTAAGGTTCGAGAGTACTAAAGCACTATTTGATATGAAACTAGGTATTATATATGCTGATAACGTACCTTATATAGATGTAGCAGATAGTAGAGTATTCCCCTTTAATGGCAAAGTAGAGATCCGAGAAGACGCAGATATGCAACGTCTGAAAGAGTCTAGAATGCTTGCGGCTAGAGATAACAAGAATCACGAATTATATGATGCTGACCTTAAAATAGGCGGACGTTACCTCATTAGTGGTAATGCTTATTATAAGTATAAAGACAAGCACAATACTGATCAGATAGTCTACTTCAATAAAATGCGTGTAAAAGGCAGGGGTGATACTACGGTACTCGCTAGTGGATTTATAAAAGACTCTGCTTCCTTTGCTATAAGCCCGATGATAGGCTTCAAAGGGCAAACAGAACTCCACAGTCATGAGGAAGACCTCGTCTTCAACGGGTATGTAAAACCACTGCATAGTTTAGACTTGTATCCGAGTGCATGGTTTAGGTATAGCGGACAGCCAGATCCCCAAGATATAATAATCCCAGCTAAAACAATCCTCAATGAAGACCGAAGAAAGATGTATACTGCTGTAAGTATAGCAAATGATAGCGTGCACATCTATCCATCTCTATTTAACTCAAAACGCAGTTATGCAGACATGGAAATCACTTCTGACACTGGTATTTTCTACTACGACGAAGAAAATAAAACCTTCTTCGTAGGTGACTCTATGAAGCTAATGGAAGGTGCAAAACGCGGTAGTTTCTTATCCTTCAATAACAGCACACAAGAAGTCTACTCTGAAGGCAAGCTGAACTTTGGGATGGACGTAGACGAGAACTTCAATGGTCTAATGGCTGGTAATTTAAAAAAGCTCCCCAGTGACTCTTCGTTTATTATTAACTCTATACTCGCATTAAACATAAAGCTACCAGAAGAATGCTACACTAGAATAGCAGCAGTCATGAATGACAATGGCAATCCACTAGCAGACAATAATAGCACCTTCGTGGCTAATGCTATGGCGGAATACTTAGATGATAAAAAGCTGGATAAAGCAATAGAATATGCTGCTTCCGGCGAACTTAGACCTCAAGGGGACTTGGACCGAAATTTATTTTTCAGTAAGATGAGTCTACATTACTCTCCTACTACCAGACAGTTTCTGAGCTATGATCCTATCCATATAGCCACTATCAATGGTCAACAAGTAAACCGCCAGATAGACGCACGAGTAGCTATAACCAAGCGTAGAAGCAGCACCAGATATACTATATACTTAGAAGTAAGCAAGTACGATTGGTTTTACATAGACTACTACATGGGTAGCGTAACCGTGGCTAGTACAGATAAAGAGTTTAATGATATCATTAAGGAAGATGGCCCTAAGATGAATAAGGGTAGATTTAGAATCCGAAGTGCAAGCCCGCGTACAGTAGCTCGTTTCTTAAGCAAGCTGGATGGAGTGGATTAAGAAGATAGAATATGCGACTATTCCGTTCTCAGAAGATATGAGTACAGACCTAGCAGCCTTTAAAAAACAGAAGTAAAA
>Ga0136555_1000779_pt1 | contig 12150 bp, 16 predicted proteins | sample AntRauTorckE5432_FD_104927 | JGI IMG/M metagenome (GOLD analysis project Ga0136555, IMG submission 104927) | Saline lake microbial communities from Rauer Islands, Antarctica - Metagenome Torckler E5 #432 | ecosystem: Environmental > Aquatic > Non-marine Saline and Alkaline > Saline | place...
CAAGACGGTAACCAACATCATTGGGACGAGCCTTGTACTGAACCATAGAACACTCGGGTAAATGTACTAAGTTGGCTGATTTACCGGCTTTGCCGCATGGTAAACCATCGGCACCCATTTCAGGACCACATTGTTGAACATCTCTGCCTTGAATTACTGTTCCGGGCAAGTATTTACCGCTAGGGCACTTGGTATTTGCTCGGGTACGACCACTTAAATCACTTTCAAGATCAACAAGATTACCACCGTAAAGACTTACGGTATTACCTGCAGGTACGCGGTCTATATAACAAGGGTTGCAGTTGTAATGTTTGTTAGGGTCCATCAAATAGGTTATTACGCTAGTACTTTCTTCTATGCGTTTCTTAGTTTCGCATGGATCATTTAATTGACGTGTAAATGCCATATATACTTAGTACCAATTTTATTTTCTTATTTGTTAGTTATTTCTGAAGTTTTCTTATTGCGCATCTTAGCTTCGTAGTTTACACGACGCACATAATCTCTTGTGTTGTCACCACCACGTATCCAAGGTTCTACAACATGTTGAACACGTTGAGGGTTGCCGTATTCAGGCAAGCATTCGAAGCGATCGATACTTACTCCAGCCAAGGCATCGCATGCTTTACGAGGACCTCCACGGGTATCCAGTCCCATAATCAATTCGGATTCTACGTCCTTATTACTCAACGAATTTTGCCCAGCACCCATGAAAGCACCTAAGTAAGGACGAGTCCACAGTTGATGAATGTAACGTTTATCTGTAAGTTCAGCATATCTTAATTCTGAATCCTTGTCAACATGACAGGCACTACGATATTGTTTTTGTTGATGGATAGGTTCGCACATATTGTTGGAATATGTAGTTTGACGTTCACACCAACGATATCCAGGAGCACCCGTTTGATAATTGCCGGGCGCCATACTTTCCTTATCATATGCACGACGCGCGCATGGGTCGTATCTGAGTCTAGATTGGTCATTCCATTGATTGTAGCAATTAGACATATATCCTTATAGTTTATATTTTATTGTACATTGTATATGGATCAGAAATTAGCAAACGCTTGTGCTGGTAAGTCAGCATCACAAGGTGGTCTTAATGTGACAGACCTAGTACAATTAGCAAAAAGGCAGGGCTATACTGGAGCCAGCAAACGCGCGGATGTTGTTGCTTTCCTATGCGGGACTAAACCCGCAAAACCCGTTAAGGTAGTTAAAACTACTAAACCTGCAGTTGTTTGGGATCCGGCCTTAATAAAAGCATGTCAGGGCAAGACCAAATGTAAGGGTGGTTTGAACACTAGCGAATTAAAATCATTGGCAAACACACATGGGTACAACGGGCCTGAAGACAGGCCAAGCTTAATAGAATTTTTATGTACTGATGTACCACAGCCAACGAAGAATCAGGCCTTAAAGAACGGTAAAACAGCTCATTACGACCCTTTAACAATAGAAAATGCCACAATGCCCAAACTTCCAAGAGGTCAAGTTGGTATAAATACTAAAGCATGGAACGCTAAAAAACCATCAGGTAAGAAACAACGGCAAGCTTTGAAAGAAAAGTGTGGCGACACCTGTTTTCTTAGTCCTGACGATTTAAGCTACCCTATATGCGAGAAAGATTCCAAGGATTGTGAACAAGATTGCGATGGTTTACGTGCAGTTATGGGATTAACATCATTGATCAATAACCGTCATGGTGTAAGTTTAGAAGCTAAATCGAAGGCCAACAAGGCTCGAAGAGATGCCATAAAAATTGGTGTAAGCAAGTGCAAATGGGAAAGAAAATGAACGTAATTAACCATTATAATTATAATGAAAGAAGAACTTGCTAATAAATTATACAGAACATTATTGGAAACTGGGGAAGTCGTGTGCGATTCTCCGGTTTTACGTTACTTGATTTATCAAAAACTAAAAGAAGGAAAGATTGCGTTCAGTACTGAGACAGAGGGTGACACAGGTGGAATGACAAGTCTAAATCCTTATGGTGGCGGAATCGGTTATTCAGCAAAGAGAATAATGACATGGCTTAGAAATGGTCGAATTTACAAAAAAGACCTGTTGGAACAATATGATCTTACACCATGGTTATGCCGTTATCCCGTTACATATATTTATGAACTATACAACAAGGACACAACACATGACCGCAAATATGAAATAGTGAAGGAAATGTCAGAAGCCAGTAATAAATATACAATTTTCGATTTTGTCCCGTTGCGGAAACTGGTCAAAAAGATAACGTTGATAGAATCTTTTTCTTTTTAGTCATACCTTTTGCCAGGTACATAGTTGCGACACTCGTGCCATATCTTTCTTGTACAACCTAAGCACATTTCCGATATATATTCCATATTGCCAGAATCCCCCCATTCAAGACTAACTTCGTTACAGTCATCTAACATTCCACATACTTTGCAGTTATCCACAGGACCATAGAAACCACTGGAACACCAATGTGTCACACGCGCCATATCCAACTGTAAACCATAAAAAGGATGCTTTAAAATATTATCGTGTATCAACTTATTGGTAAATGGTAATTCTAATTTATAATTACTGCAACAACTCTGCGAATGCAAAAATTCGCTTGGTGTGGGGCAGCCAGCTACAGATGAATAACCATTATCTTTCATTAGAAATTTCAATTGATCAATTTAAAAATAATTGAAGCAAAAGATATTATATGATGCCCAATTCAAACTCAAATTCAAATTCAAATTCAAATTCTAATTCTGTTTCTCCGTATTATCTGTCTATGAGGCGACACGGTGAACTATGTCGCAGCGGAAATTTTTTAAACCCTGCAGAAGATATTTATCAGATCATCAGCGATATGTCATTTTCATGTGTGATCCAAGTAGTAGGCGATACATTTAAACTTAAACCTAAATCTTCAGCATTTGATGACGATCAGATAATATTAAAAAATGGGACCGCTGAAGTAACCATTTTTTACCTTGATAATTATAATTCCGTATACAAATCTGATACCGGAAGATTTATTGTAAGTTCTTCATGCAGACAATATGAATTAGATTGCTGTGCCGTGCGCATGGATAACGAAGAGATTTATGTGTGTTGCCCCCATCTAAAAATGATCTCCTGAATTATTTATTATACCATGGGTGGACATCAATCACAAAGACAATCGCATTCTCAATCTAAATTTACGTTTCCATCATGCGAGGAGTTCGCAAGATACAATGAGTCAGAACATAATTCCCACATGGTCATTAAACAGCAACAATACGCAGCCTTAACCACATTGATAAAATCTCTGTGTCCGGGAAATGATTCTAAATCCATACTTTTTGACAATCCTGTTGATGAAGAATTAATACAAAATATCAAAGGCCACGGATATCATAGTGCATATGATATTACAAAAGAACAATATAGAGTGTGCGTGGCTTTACCTTACAGTGTAATAGCTTACAGGACAAACAGGTAATACTTTATTATATCAATGATATTTTACTGCTGAAACTAAAACCATGATTAATCAATCTTCGTTCAGCGTTCTTTTTTTGAGTTACTCTTTGTTTCAAGCCTTTATCATGTTTGCCTTTTTTGCTAGCACATTTATTTTTAGTATGTTCGGCACCTCTCATGTCAATATTGACTTTTAGGCTACCGGGATTTCTTTGAAGTCTTTGAGACTTAGCTGTTGACACGAATCGTCAAATGTCATCAAATCTGTACAATTATGGTTGCAACGGTCCATCCATTTGCCAATCTTATAATCAATGTTCTTCTTGCTGGGTCGGACTGGTTGAAGTTGAACTTGGTCTGGTTGGACCGTTATGGGTTCAGATTTCCATATAGTTTCCCAGTAGTTTTTCTTTGAAACATTGTTATTCTGAATCCAGTGGTAAGATTTCTCAACAAAACTGAATATGGTGTCAAATCGCTCAATATTATTATGTTTATCGGGATGTAGCAACAAGGCTAATTTATAATAACTCTTTTTAGCTTGTTCATTCTCGTTGTATTCTATTCCCAAAATGTGGTATGGGTTGGGATAGTTGTTGGACATGTTGATTACTTTTTCAACACGGTTAGCTGCCTTTTCTATTACTCTAATTTTATCCATCGTGGCGATATTATAATATATGCAGGCAATCAATTTACAATTTACAATTTACATTTTACCGTTTATAATTTATAATTCCTGTGGAAGCATGATAGCTATTTCATCGTCCGTGTAACTTGGGTAATGTGGAGACATAGGTTGTATCGGGTGTTGAGGCAAATAATAAATACCATTACCTTTTTTCGTTACTTTTTGTACGATATGTTCCGGTCTCATAGTGGCCAATGACCAAGCCATGGTCATCTTCCATAACAATGCTGATCGGTGATTTGCGCTGGCCAAGCCAAATATCATATCACTCGGTGCTTTAGGCACACTTTGAGCGCTAATTGTTTCGTCTTTCTCAGGATGTCTCAGACTCACCGTAGATTGTGTAAGTCTCCAACTTGTGAACTGTCGGATACTTGTCACATCAAACTTTTTAGGCGCAATGGCGTGCAATATATGCTGATAAAACATAATCATATGACCGGGAGGAATCTGAACAGCTTCTGCATATTCAGGTGCCTCGCATCGTACAAAACCACTTGACGGAGGTCGTTGATGCGTACCAGGCACGCAAATGAAAGCTTCATTTGTTTGATTTAAATTAATCCACCCTCCCAACAAGTGATCGCCCTCAGCAAGATGCGTATCAGGCATTACATCTCTATGCCATGAATCAGAGTCTGCTGGGATTTTGGTACCCTTTAGACGATATCCTACACGATCGAAGTTTTGCTCCAAATACCATTGCTCCGATTTAGGTTTAGAAGACACGAATTGCTGGAACATCGCATAAGCCGGACCATAACATATTTGACGTACATGGCGTACCGTTGGTGTATGGAAACTGGCCTAAAGCTTGAAAGCTGCCCAATACCTTTATTGTTGGTTTTTCGCTATATCGTTGACAGGCCTTTTCTACTTGTACTAATTGTGATTCTTTACTGGCATTACCTTCAAAAACATTGTGATGTTTGCCATGTTGTACAGTGATACTGTATGCATTGGTGACAGGATCCGTTGTTGCGTATGTTAGTTTAGCCGTTGTTTCTCCATAATATTCTGGGAATGAACCAATTTCCTTTTTCATAGTCTTATATATATCAGCAGTTTCACTCTTACTGCAACACGGAACAACTACAACACCGTTATCACGTAGAGATGCCGCCGCTTGTACAGGGTCACTAAATATATATGACATAGATTTGTAGATAGGGGCTCCCTCTAACATGAAATCAGGTTTAGTTTTGGGTTTGGATTTAGCTTTAGGTTTAATCGGTTTAACTGGTTTTACGGGTCTCACTGTTACCCTGGGTTTGACAGGCTTAACGGGCTTGACAGCCCTCACATTTACTGTTAATTTGGCAGCTTTAGTGTCCAACGCGTCCCGTACTTTCATCAGAGTAAGTCCAAGAAGGTTCAACCCTTGCCATTTGGAAGGATCGCCAATATCTCGGTGCCCTATGCTCATACCTACTCCCCAAATTTTATCATACGGGGCCGCTTCAACCAATATCATATTACCTGTATCCAACAGCGTGCTTTTAATACCATCGTTTTGTTGGAATTTCTCTAAGCATGCAATGTACATAACTTCCTCCCGTACCGGGTGCCAAACACGGTCGTCAAACCCCTGCAATGAACCTCTCCCACCAAGTTTTTTAACTTGAGCAGGTTTCTTAGCCTTGATCATACTATGGACAACCGCGGCATTTCTTGCATCTTTAAAGTAAAAAGCGAAAGCCTTGCCCAACATGAAAGCTTGCTCTGAAAACAATATGTGCAATGATTCACCGTGCGTATCTATGATATGCTGTTTTTGACTCTTCGTTAAGTCAAGAGGTTCTAATAGTTGAGATGTCTGTATTTGAAACGATGCAGGTGTATAGAAATTACTAAAAGCGCGATGAGGGCCTTTACTATGTGAATAAAATGGTAACACAGATGCCATATAGTAAAGGCTAACATTCAATTTTAAAACGTACAATTTACAATTTGATCAGCTTAATATTATTACATTATGGACATTATTAAAGTAACAGAAGCATACCACAAAATTTTACATTTAGATACCACCAAAGATTCATACATCGATACAGATGTTTATAGTATCTCAGCCGTCTGGATTCCTCAACTTATCGGCCCCGGCTGGATACAAATCAATAGCTTCTACATCAATCCGCCTTATCGTGATCTAGGATATGACTCAGCCCTCGCTGAACTCTTGTTTTTATCTCATTTACCTATATCCATAGTTTCCGTTCTGGACCCATTAAATAACATCCCAATTAACAACGGTTGGCATCACGATACCCCTCCAAACTCTTATATCTTTTTAAATCAAAAACTAAAACATTTAAACGATAATTGATCGATAAATGATATTATTATGGACATGTATCGCATATCATGTAGAGTAGACTTAAACCGAATTTACAGTTACCGTTCAAGACGGTGTCGTATATATGACGAGTACGTTATTGTTAAAAAAGAACAGGATGACGTAGAACAACTATGTAGTGAGTATTTATGGTCTGGTCATGGACTTACCGATGAACATTACAATGGTTGTCGGGCTTGCGATCCTTCTGAAGATGTAGATGAGTGTCATTGCGGATTCAAATTTACTGGATGTGAAAGAGTTCCAGTAAGCACCTTCAAAGCCGTTTCCGGTATACAAACTTTAACCACAGACAATGTTAAGGTTTACCACGCAAAACGACAAGCTGAATATGACGCTATTCTTCTAGTGAGGAAACAAGAACGGGAACAGCAAAAGGCGCTTGAAAAACAAAAAGATGCTGAAATTGCAGCTATTGAAATGAAATACAAAAAGAGAAAAACAAAGTAGATCTATTTTAGTACTTCTTCAAGCTCAAATCCGCCTATTTTAGGTTGAGGATAAAGCTGTCATATGTGCAGCAAACTTATAATTCACTGCAGTACTTTGAAATAGAACTACGCATTATGCATTATAAATTCTGAAGTAATTTAGCATAATCATTGGTTACCAGAGCATCTTCGTTGTATTCCGATTGTGTGGCTATCTTTCCGGTATTGTTATCAATGATGATGTATTGATCAGGCCAGGCGTGATATGCCTTTTCATAGTCGTTAGACCATGAATCAACATAAACAGGGTAAGGGAACGAGTATTTGTCTATAAACTGCTGTGCTCTTTTAAGTCTGTCATCAAGATCTTTATGAACCTCAGGATGGTCAGATAATCCTAGAGGCCACTTGGAGCTGTGTGCCTCGTTGATCTGAATAAAAACGAGATTGATCTTGAAATCCGGCGCCATGACTTTTTCATATAATTCAATGAGTTTTGGAAAACGTTGCATAAACGGGGGTCAGCTAACGCTGAAAGCTGCTACAAGTGTCCTTGGTTTAGTTAATAACGACGACAGTTTAACTTTATTTTTATTTAATGTCAACAGATCCACGTCGATAAATGAATCTCCTGGTTGGGGTTTAGGTGTAGTATAATATAATAGTCGGTTTTCGCGCAAGTAAACAACACTATTCATGACATCCTCATCATAATCCGTTGGCGAATTATAATATTCGTGAATAACAGAACGATAGTAATGTAAACTGTCATCATCGTATGTAAAACCATGTTGCTTTAATATTTCCCGTTGCAACACTTTGTTACCTTCTAACGAATATAATCCTCCATGGTTGGTCAAGTGTTCTTGACCTAGCTCAGACATAAACAATTGGTCTTCCGCCCGTAGCATTTTTAGGACCAACTCTCTATTATGTAAATCCTCCTGTGTAAAAGGTCTCAAGCCCTCCTTCTGCCGTCCCATTAAAACACTATGTAAGTTGATTATAAGTATGGATCATGCATCATGAAATAATGATCCGTGTCATGAAAAATGATCCATGTCATTGATTCATATGACTGACATGAATCCAAGTTTGCAAATTTCTATAGGTAAACAGACATTTAATTTACCATTCTTAGTTCAAAGGATAGATACCTGTGTAGAGGAGCACCGTTACCCAACAGATCCGGTATGTAACACACCCCTGTCAGATGATGAATTAATGCGGGTCCAGACATTATGTCGAGAAACCAGACATCAGCAACCGAAGATATTTTGTTATCCTTCGTTAAGTTCTGACGTCAGCGATGGTGTGTACAAATCATTATTGTCCCATTTGATACAGACCCAGGCCCAGGCTACGTTCCATGTTCCATTACCACGGGAAAAATGATTCACATGGAATTATATCATGGACATGGAACCGAGCACGGGCACGGATTAAGAAAATGCCTATGGATATAAAATTGATCACAGGGATTCTATCATTATGACAAATCAGTATCTACCGAGACCCCTTCCCAATCACTATCTAACATCGATCTAAATCAAAGCGATGCAACATTGTTGCAGCTTATTTTCACCTTGAAGGAGGAAGCTGTCATCGACTTTCTGTTATCAAATAAAGATAGCAGTTATCTTTATGAACGGCTCTGGGAAATGTCACACAATTTCAGAGGATTTGATGACATGTATGATCATGTCAGCGAAATTATAGGTAACACCTACAACCATTGTCTAAAGCAACGGAAGCGTGATGATATCATCAATATTTATTTCAACAACAGTGAAGAACTCGTAGAAATAATTGGCGACTTGTATGACAACGATCGGGATGATTTTCTGTATCTACAGGAAATTTACGATAGTCCTACCAGGTTTACCACAGAACTACACGACTACCTTACTGACAATAATCGGCAGGATGAGTGCCCATGCTGCAGAGACTAGCAAGAAGTTTCTGTGGTTCCACAAAAAGAGGAGATGACGAATGGTGAAATGGTTGCTAGGACAAGTGCCATTAAACTCAGAGTAATTCGTGCCAATAAATGGATGAATATGAGTGTATTTCGGTGTTTTAAGAAACTCTCCAAACATTTAAAAATGAGTCAAGGTTATTCCCAGATATACCTTTGGGAAAGTTATTAGAAGAATACCAATAATCAAAGTAAATAAAAACAGACATAATTAGATTTATTCAGTCATACAGTCGTACCGTTCGTTGCTGAGTGTCTTGAGCATAATATCGTATGGTGTGGGTACCGGTCCCTGATTAATAAGAATAGACATGAGTTCCTTGGAAAATCCTGACAACATAATTACACCTTCGTCATGTGCCCTGGCTGGTGCAGCTTTGCCATCGAACTTGCCGCTCACATTCCAGAAGACGATAGTGGGTACGTTATATCCAGCATCAGAGAATACCTTACAGTAAGCGTCGTAGTTAGTCTGTGAATTGCCACAGTGATCGAACTGCATATCGCTAACGATGATAACCCTCTTGGGCATGCTTTCTGCGCCTACTCCGCACATCTTGGCGCGTTCCACCATAAGCCGGGCGGTTGCTTGCAGGTCAGTGTTCATCTCCCAAGCAGATTTCATGGCTAGGTTAATACGTTCCTCAAGAGTACTTTCGTCAGTAAAGTTAACTACTTCTGGCCTAGAACTGAAACTGATAAACATATTGCGCCATGCATCGCTGGCACATGCTGATAACCATAGAGCCAAACCTAGACCGGCCTTCATGGGAGGGCCATACATACTGCCGGAGGTATCAAGAACAACAACTGAACCATCCATAGTCTCTTCGCCAAATTTTTGCTTAAGTTCGCTGACATGTGTCCGGAAAAACAACTCTGCGAGTTGGTTATGTTCAGGAGAAATAGGTTCCCCTGAACCACCATAACCATAATTGTCTACATAAGGCGATACCACTTCGTAGGGGTCCACTTGCGAGGTATTTACTTTGACTTCTCCAGTCTTGGCACGGTTAAGCCATGTTGAGTACTTCTCACCAAGATGCTTGGGAAAACACTTCTTGCCATACAGGTGTAGAGCACGAGATGGAACCTTGGACAAGTCAATCTTGTCATATTTTTGAGCACATAGAGACACTTCTACAACATTGCACAATGCGGTAAGAACAGCAATGCGGCGACGATACACACGTCGGTCAACCTCCCATGTACTTGCAAGAGTGAAACTAGGAGGTGACATCTTTGCTAGTTTGGCTTTCTTGTCATCGGCAGCATTCTCGCGAGGAGCCCACTTTCCAGCTAGACTGATGAGTGACAAAAGTTTTCCAAGCTGCTTTTGTTCCTCAGAAAAATCAAATTCTGGTTGTGTTACTGCATGTCCGCGTTTGATAAATTCAGACAAATCTTCAAGCTTTGTATTCAAAATGTCAGGCGCTTTTTCTCCTAGAATTACACTTGACAGAACCGCACATTCTTCGACACGTTCCCAGTCTTGGTTAAGTTGCTTAAAAAGAATAGATAGGGCCGCAAATTGCCATTTGGTACCGGAGAACCAGTTAGTAAGATCACGCAGAGAGCCATAGAATGGTAGGTGTTCCAGCTTACTCACTGCCTGCAATGGAAAATTATCCAACCACCAGGTCCATGCCACCTTTGCTGCATGTCGTTCACCCTTTCCTCCACGACAATCGCGCAGATGAGCAATCAAGCGCGCACATAGTGCAGGGTCTTCGGCATGAGCCTTGGCTGTAAGTTCGCGAATAGTATCGTCTGACATAGCAGATGAGTCACATTCCTTATGTGTACGTGCAGTAACTGTGGAAAAATGGTCCACTAGGGAAGAACCAGTGCCATCGAACGCCAAGGCGCCGTTAGCTGTGGTTGTAACAGATGTGTTCAATGCTTGTTTAAATGCCATTAAGAGTTCTGTGTTTATATAGGTAAAACAATTTAATTTCATTTTTCTCACACAATAGATATAATGAGTAACTGGATACAATTCCTAAAAGAACATGGCGGTTTGGGTATGACTCGTAAAGAATTATCAACTTTGTATCGGGAAAAAAACCCACGTGCACCAAGACACGGATGCATGGCCCACAGTGAAACAGGTGATTGTCGAAATGATAATGAATGTGTATGGGTTCGCGATGTACATGTTAATTATAATGGTACAGGCATTGTGAGAAAGGCCTATTGCAGAACTACTATTAAAAATAACGAACCTGCGCGACCACCGCCACCGTTGCCGCGAAGACAGGCTCCGGAATTAGAATTAGAACCTGAATTGGAATTGCCTGAAAAGCAATCCACTCAAAAATCTCAGCGTCAAGAAAGACAACGCCAGGAAAAACAAGCTAAACAAAAAGCTCAAAAAGCCCAACGTCAAGAAAGACAACGCAAGGAAAAGCAATCTAAACAAAAAGCTCAAAAAGCCCAACGCCAAGAAAGACAAGCCCTAGAATTGGCTGAGAAGGAACGTCTAGAACAACAATCTAGACAGAAAACCCAACGCCAAGAAAGACAAGCCCTAGAATTGGCTGAAATGGAAGAATACGAAAGATTGGAACAACAAGCCAAACAAAAAACACAACGTCAAGAAAAGCAATCTAAACAAAAAGCTCAGAAAGCTCAACGCCAAGAAAAGCAATCTAAACAAAAAGCTCAGAAAGCTCAACGCCAAGAAAGACAAGCATTAGAATTGGCGGAGAGGGAAGAACAACAGGCCAAACAATCTAAGCAAAAAGCTCAAAAAGCTCAACGTCAAGAAAGACAAGGACTAGAATTGGCCGAGAGGGAAGAACAGAAACGACTAGAACAACAGGCCAAGCAATCTAGACAGAAAGCTCAAAAAGCTGAAAGACATGCCTTGAAATTAGCCGAAAGAGAAGAATACGAAAGATTAGAGAAGCAAGAGCTACAAAAAGCTCAGAAAGCTCAACGTCAAGAAAGACAGCGCAAGGAAAAACAAGCGCAACAGAAAGCTCAAAAAGCTCAGCGTCAAGAAAGACAAGCCTTGGAATTAGCCGAGAGGAAAGAATACGAAAGATTAGAGAAGCAAGCTCAACAGAAAGCTCAAAAAGCTCAACGTCAGGAAAGACAAGCCTTGGAAATAGCCGAAAGGAAAGAATACAAAAGATTAGAGAAGCAAGCGCAACAAAAAGCTCAAAAAGCTCAGCGTCAAGAAAGACAGCGCAAGGAAAAACAAGAGCAACAGAAAGCTCAAAAAGCTCAGCGTCAAGAAAGACAA
>Ga0136555_1000780_pt1 | contig 12134 bp, 9 predicted proteins | sample AntRauTorckE5432_FD_104927 | JGI IMG/M metagenome (GOLD analysis project Ga0136555, IMG submission 104927) | Saline lake microbial communities from Rauer Islands, Antarctica - Metagenome Torckler E5 #432 | ecosystem: Environmental > Aquatic > Non-marine Saline and Alkaline > Saline | place...
TCAAATGCACTTTAATCCTAGAGCAACCTATCTTCCTAAATTTGAGTATAGTGATGGAACCAAAGAGGTTACCGACTATTCAGTACGGCGTTCAGGTATCAATAATAACACCCATAGTTTTAATACTGGTAGTTACGAATTAAAAACACGTATAGTAGAGTTTAAAGACACTGATATCCCAGCACTAAGCTATGAGCCTATGGCAGGAAATCTTGCTAATTACAGATCTGAAATTATTGTTGAGCTAACCGCAAGTAAAGAAGTAGGTTATGGTTATAAACAATACTCCAGTACTTGGGATGCCATTTCTAGTACTATTTTAGATAGTGATAATTTTGGAGGTCAAATTAATGAGAGACGCTTTTTCAGAGATGATTTAGGATTAGTAATTAAAGATTTGAATACTGACAAAGAAAAAATTGAAGCTATTTTACAATTCGTGAAAGGAAAAGTAAAATGGGATGGGTACTACGGTAAATACGCTAATAATGGAGTAAAAGATGCCTACAAAAAGGGATCAGGAAATGTCGCAGATGTTAATTTACTTTTAATAGCTATGTTTAAAGAAGCAGGGCTAGAGGCATTTCCGGTTCTGGTCAGTACAAAAGATAATGGAATCCCATTTTATCCTACTAAAGATGGATTCAACTATGTCATTGCGAGTGTAAAAAATGGAGATAAGACTTACCTCATAGATGCAACCGATAAACATACCGCTTTACATGTTTTGCCTTTAAGGGTTATGAACTGGAAAGGTAGATTAATACGAGAAAATGGGCAGTCGGAATGGGTAGATTTATTTCCAAATGAAAATTCTACTGAAATTAGTTTAATTAACGGAGAATTTAATCAGGATGGCGAAATTGATATCAAGGTTAAAAAAAGACTGACAGAATACCTCGCATTAAATGCTCGTAATAAATATGCAGGTGCCAATACATCTGCTATGCAAACTGGTTTAAAAAGCGGTGCCTCTAACATGGAGATTTCAAATATAGAAACAGAAAATATGGATGCTGAAGATGTTCCACTTTCTATTTCTTACGATGGTGTTGTAACTAATGCTAGTGAGGAAATAGGAGGAAAACTTTATATCACACCATTGTTACATGAGGCTAATGAAGAGAATCCCTTCAAATTAGAAAAGCGTAAATACCCCTTAGATATGGACTATCCATTAGCTACAAAGACGATTGTAAATTTGAAAATTCCAGAAGGTTATATGATAGAATCTTTACCAGAAAGCGTTAAACTTGTTTACGCCAGTGGTTTGGGGTCTTATACGTATCAACTAAGTGATGCTAACGGTATGATCAGCATAGTTGTAGATTTCAAATTAGATTCTTATTTGATAGAACCAGAAAACTATCAAACCTTTAGGGAATTCTTTAGTTCCATAGTGAGTAAAGACGCAGAAAAAATAGTCCTTAGAAAAATCTAATATGAGCATCAAGAAATCACAAGAGCAAGTAGATCAATGGATCAAGAAGCATGGAGTTCGTTATTTTAATGAGCTGACCAATATGGCGCAGCTTACAGAAGAGGTAGGGGAAGTAGCGCGTATTATAGCACGCCGTTATGGGGAGCAAAGTGAAAAAGAGAGCGATAAAAATAAAGATCTAGGAGAAGAGCTGGCAGATGTTATGTTTGTCGTGCTTTGTCTAGCCAACCAGACCGGAACAGATCTGGAAGCCGCTTTTAATAAAAAGCTCCAAATAAAAACGGAGCGCGATCACGACAGGCATCACAATAACTCCAAATTAAAATCTTAACTGATGGATCTAAGATTGTCTAAAGTCTCTTCGCCTAAAAGCAACATAGCGCTTACTATTTCTGGTTCTAAAAGTGAAAGCAATCGCTGGTTGATATTACAAACGCTTTATAAAAATTTAAACATTCAAAACCTATCAGATAGTGATGATAGCGACCATTTGAGTGAAGTACTTCAAAGTCAGGAAGATGTGCTAGACATAGGTCATGCGGGCACGGCGATGCGTTTTGGTACTGCTTTTTTTGCCATTCAAGAAGGAAGAGAGATCACACTTACGGGAAGCGATCGCATGAAACAGCGCCCCATAGGCATACTGGTAGAAGCACTTAATAAGTTAGGAGCCGATATTTCTTACCTAGAAAAGGAAGGTTTTCCGCCCTTAAAAATTAAAGGCAAAAAAATAAAAGGAGGCAAACTTTCTATCGATGGAAGTGTTTCCAGTCAGTTTTTAACCGCTTTATTACTGGTGGCACCTAGTTTTGAAAAAGGGCTAGAGCTTCACATCTACGATCAACTCACCTCTAGACCTTATCTAGAAATGACCGTAGATATTTTAAAACAATTAGGGGTGAACCTCCGCTTTGAACCGATCACCACATTACTTAAGAAAGCTGCAGATAACGAAGAATTACAGATTATAAATGAAGTGGTTCAAGTACAACCACTGTTACAAACTGCTTTACAAGAGGCTAGGGTAGAGAGCGACTGGAGTAGCGCCGGCTACTGGTACAGTTGGGTAGCTATGCAAGAGCCGGGCTATAGGATGCACCTTTCTTTTTACAAGAACGACTCCTTACAAGGAGATAGTGAGCTGGTAGCTATTTACAAACCATTAGGTGTTGCCACTACTTTTGATAAGAAAGGAATCCAGCTAGTTAAAGTGGATCAAGAGTTGCCAGATACTGTCATGCTGGACCTGACTAACGAGCCGGACCAAGCGCAAACTATATTTGCAACTTGCATAGGATTAGGGGTTAACGCTGATTTAACGGGATTGCATACGCTTAAAATTAAAGAGACCGATCGTATAGAGGCTATGAAGATGGTGGGATCCCGCTTTCGCGAAAGCGTCATTAAAACAACAGACCACTCCATACAACTGCATTTTACAGCAGCAACAGCATTCCATCAAGAGGTGATGGTAGATACCTACCAAGATCATAGAATGGCAATGGCTTTTGCGCCACTTTCTATGAAAACAGATGTGATCATTAAGGATGCTTTGGTGGTTACTAAGAGTTATAAAAGCTTCTATAAAGATCTTAAAAAGGTAAATGTAAGTATTACAGAAATTTAACTCGCTTTTTACTTGACAAGGCCTATGCTCAAATTGTATATTTGCAGCTTATCATAAAAATGAATTAATGAAGTTATCACAATTTGGATACGAGCTTCCAGAAGATCGCATCGCACAGCATCCAGCAGAAAACAGAGACGAGTCTAAGTTGATGGTTTTGCACAGGAAAACGGGTAAAATTGAACATAAAATGTTCAAGGACGTTATCGATTACTTTAATGAAGATGACATTTTTGTGATGAACGATACCAAGGTTTTCCCAGCCAGATTATACGGTAATAAAGAAAAAACAGGAGCAAGAATAGAAGTTTTTCTTCTTAGAGAATTAAACCCAGAGACAAAATTGTGGGATGTTCTTGTAGATCCTGCGAGAAAAATAAGAATAGGAAATAAATTATACTTTGGCGAGGATGAAAATCTAGTAGCTGAGGTGATCGATAATACGACCTCAAGAGGACGTACCTTACGTTTCCTTTATGACGGTAGTTATGAAGAATTCAGACGAGCACTTAAAGAACTAGGAGAAACCCCATTGCCTAAAGAATTGAACAGAGATGTAGAGCCAGAAGATGAGGAGCGTTACCAGACTATTTTTGCAGAAAAAGAAGGAGCTGTAGCAGCGCCAGTTGCTGGACTTCACTTTTCAAAACATTTATTAAAAAGACTTGAAATTAAAGGGATCAAAAGAACTGCCGTAACCATGCATATAGGTCTAGGAACCTTTGCTCCGGTTGAGGTAGAAGACCTTTCTAAACATAAAATGGACAGTGAGCAAGCCTTTATCACACAAGAAACTTGTGATATAGTGAATCACGCTATAGATACCAGAAAGAACGTTTGTGCGGTAGGAACAACTACTATGCGTACGTTAGAAAGTGCCGTAAGTAGCGATGGACATTTAAATACTTTTGGCGAGTGGACCAACAAGTTTATTTTTCCACCATATGTGTTTACGATTGCAAATAGCATGATCACTAACTTTCACCACCCTAAGTCTACTTTAATGATGCAAGCAGCAGCTTTTGCAGGATATGATTTTCTTAACGAGGCGTATCAAGTCGCTTTAAAGGAAGGCTACAAATTCAGCACCTACGGTGACGCGATGTTGATTATAGATTAGTTAACTGATGTAAACTTTTATTAAAGGTTTTACAGCATATTCTATTGATTTATGATGGGAACCACTACATTTTTATTTAAAACCCTATTAAATATATATTCTTTAGGGTTTTTTTATGATAGTTTCTTATCTTGTCGTTCTAAATTCAAAACATGAAAAAAATTACTTTTTTGCTAGTGTTGTTTGTTGCGCAAGCTTTACTAGCTCAGAACGATTTTTCAGGACCTCAGCCATTGTCTTGGAAGTTAACCACAGCATATGATGCTTCTATTGAGAAATTCAAGAATGTTCCTTTTGAGGAATTGGCCAAAGAAGATGCTAAAAACGACTTGGATAAAAGTATTCCATGGCGATTTGGTTATGACTTTTCTGTAAATATCGATCCCGACACGCACGGTCAAAAAATCACTTTAGATAATGGAGACCAATTGTGGAGAGTTAGAATACAGTCCCCTGGGGCAAAAACAATCAATATCTTTTTTGATTGGTTTGATTTAAGACCAGGAGCATGGATGCGAGTTGCCTCTCACGATCAGAGCGACCATTCCAAATTATTTACCTATGAACAGAATAATGTCAATAAGGCTTTAGGAATATGGCCAGTAGCATCTGATGATGTATGGGTAGAGTTCTATGAGCCAAAAAATAGTATTGGTCAAAGTAGACTAGAAATAGGGAATGTGGTACACGGTTACCGAACCGCTATAGATTTTAATGAAGCAAAGGCTTTAAACGATTCAGGAGACTGTAATCAAGATGTAGATTGTGATATCACTCCACCTGGTGCAGACCCTTTTAGTATCAATCAAGTGAAAGAAGATGTAAAGAAAAGTGTTGCTATGTTAGTAAGTGGTAATACAGGTTTTTGTACAGGATCTTTAATCAACAACACGGCAAACGATGGAGCGCCTTTATTTATTACTGCAAATCACTGCGGAAACTCTGTAGCAGGATGGGCATTTCGTTTCAACTGGAGAAGCCCTACGCCTTCTTGTGCAACAACAACAGCTAGTCCTAATGGAACCTTTAATCAAACAGCATCTGGTGCCACATTATTAATGAATAACAGTGGTAGTGATATGCAGTTAGTGAGAATTACAGATACAGGTTTTTTCAACGCTAATCCAGATGTAGTTTGGAATGGATGGAATAAGTCTGGTACTACCATTCCTTCGATGCAATTTGGTATCCACCATCCATCAGGAGATATACAGAAAACATGTAGAGACGATCAATCAGCCGCTAAACAAACAACTTCATTTAACGGAGATCCTACTACAGAAGTTTGGAGGATTTCTGATTGGGATTTAGGAGTTACAGAGCCAGGTTCGTCAGGTTCACCTCTATTCAATCAAGATGGACAGTTGATAGGAGTTCTTTCAGGTGGTGCAGCTGCTTGTAACGGTACAAATGACAACAATGCCTTTGATATCTATGGTAGATTTGATATCGGATTTTCAGAAGGAACTACTGCAGCAACTAGACTAAGCGACTGGTTGGACCCAAATAATACAGGTCAGGTTACGTTAGGTCAATATCCTCCTTTGCAAGTTTTTGCTATAGATGCAAGTGTTGCTCTAAATAACGTTCCTTCAGAAGTTTGTTCTGGAGCTATAAATCCAGTGGTTCAAATCACCAATAGGGGATCATCAACTCTTACTAGTGTAGATGTGGTATATACTTATGATAGAGGAGCTACTAATACCACTATTAATTATACAGGTAGTATTGCTCAAGGTGCTATTGATACCGTTAGTCTACCTGCCTATACGGTAACAGCTGCTACTACGTTGAGTGTAAGGCTTGTTAATCCAAATGGTGTTGCTGATCAGAACGGTATTAATAACCTAATTAGTGCTGATTTTGATTTAAACGTCTCCCCTTCATTTGCAGCCAATAATACGGTGTCATTTAACATCACAACAGATAATTTTGCAAATGAAACCTCTTGGCAAGTAACAGATAGTTCTGGAGCTATAATTGCATCTGGTGCTGCAGGATCGCTGGCTAATGCAACTACCTATAACCTGCCTTTTAATATCGTGACTGGAGAGTGTTATGAATTTACGATTTCTGACTCTTATGCCGATGGTATTTGTTGTGGTTTTGGACAAGGTAGTTATACGTTAACGACAGATACAGGTATACAAATTTTCACAGGAGGAAATTTTGGAGCTGCTGAAGTGACGCCTTTTAAAATAGATAGTACAGCAGGATTAGAAGACGTATTGCAAAATTCAATAAGTGTCTTCCCTAACCCGTCATCAGGAATTTTCAATGTAGAATCTAGTCTTGATGCTGTTAAGTATGATATTTATGACCTAAGCGGTAAATTAATCACATCTGGCAATTTAACAAATGGCAGATCTGAAATTAGTTTAGATGCTGTTGCAAATGGCCTTTACCTTATGAATTTATCCATAAATGAGGTTCAAATCACAAAGAAGTTGATTAAGAGCTAAGAAACTTCAGAATTCATACCAAACGCGTTGTAAGATCATGTAATTTTGCAATGCGTTTTTTTATACCCTATGTTGAAAGAAAAAAAGAAAGATATCAGAGCTTTAACTAAAGAACAGTTAAGAGACTTTTTTGTAGATAATGGCGATCAGGCTTTTAGAGGTAACCAGATATACGAATGGTTATGGAAAAAAGGTGCGCATTCATTTGATGCGATGACTAATCTTTCTAAAGAAACCAGAGCCTTCCTAGAAGCGCATTTTACCATCAATCATATCAAGGTGGATGACATGCAAAGAAGTAAAGATGGTACTATAAAAAATGCGGTTAAACTACACGATGGATTGACCGTAGAGTCGGTATTGATCCCAACAGATACTCGAACCACCGCCTGTGTTTCCTCCCAAGTAGGTTGTAGTTTAAATTGTGCCTTTTGTGCTACCGCCAGATTAAAGCGCATGCGTAACTTGCAACCTGATGAGATTTATGATCAGGTAATTGCGATAGATCAGCAAAGTAGGTTGTATCACAACATTCCCTTATCAAATATTGTATTTATGGGAATGGGAGAGCCCTTGATGAATTATAATAACGTCTTGAAGTCCATAGAAAAAATAACTAGTGAAGACGGACTTGGGATGTCTCCTAAGCGCATCACCCTTTCTACTAGTGGTGTCCCTAAAATGATGATGAAACTGGCTGACGATGGTCCTAAATTTAATCTGGCACTATCCTTACACAGTGCTATCGATGAAAAAAGAACCAAAATCATGCCTTTTAATGAGCAGTTCCCACTTGCTGATATCAAGGAAGCATTGAAGTATTGGTATGAGAAGACAGGTACACGAGTTACTTATGAATATGTAGTCTGGAAAGGGATCAACGATACAGAAGAAGATGTACACGAGCTCATCAAATTTTGCAAGGTGATTCCTTGTAAAGTAAATATTATTGAATACAACTCCATAGACGATGATCGATTTGAACAAGCCAGCAGCAAAGCTATTGACATGTATAAAACACTATTAGAACGCCATCGCATTGTGGTTAATGTTAGGCGCAGTAGAGGTAAAGATATAGACGCTGCTTGTGGCCAATTAGCAAATAAACAGTAGGTTTTATAGGAGTATTTTAAAGTCCTAAGGCTGTTACACCGGAGTAATCTTTCTCGTAACTTCTAGACTTAAATCCCGAAGAATCTATTTCTAATACGCCATCAACCGCTATCCTGGCATCAAACTCCCAAAGCACTTCGTTCTCATAATTTACCTCTCGTATAATAGCTCCAGAGGTGCTGGTTATTAACGTATTGCCAGATGTTAGTCGTTGTGCCCCAGAAGTTCTAGCCGAGTAAATTTCATCGCTAGAGTAACTCCATGTAGGAGAAGCAGGACTATTGCCTGTAGACGGTATCGCATCATAAACTCCATCTGCTGTGACATTGATAGAGATTTCTTTAACCGTAGAGAAATTAGGATCGTCTTGATTGTCAAAAACTAAAAAAGTACCTCTAGATAAACTGTTATTACCTACAAAGGTAGCATCGTGCTGGTCATGTAGCTGTCGGTCCAGGCTCGTTCCAGAATTGTAAGATTCAGGATTCCCCCATCTGTAAAGGATTTCCCCACCTTTATTGTACCTACCACCAGTATTAGAAGCAGCCTCTGCTGTAGTTATACCGTGATCTATGATGATAAATTCGTTAAGTACTCTACTGTTTAAAATTATTTGATCTAATGATGGGATGTAATCCAAACCATTGACATGAGTGAAATTTTCACCTTCTGTAGATTGATTGATGTCAAATAGGCTTCCATTACTTGCATCGCCAAAATTCAGTTGGGCAGTATCAAAATTTTGTACTAAATGATCCCATAAAGACCATTCCCAAACAATATTTGCTTGTTCAGTCCCTACAGGTTCTATTTCTATTACTTTATCGATGACCAGTCGGTCGGCTACTATAGTACTAGGGTCTCTACCATTTGCAATACAGGTCGCTCGGTCTTTAACGACCCATACGGAGGCTAAAATATGCCCGTTAGGCAAAAGCGCGATATCGTGATGTAAGGCTTCTGTGCTGCTGTCTAAGGTCCATTTCCATATTTGATTATTGTCCTTATCAATGATTTCAATGGCTCCAGTTTTTCCTCCTATAGTGATGCCGTTATCGACACCAGTAACTATAGAACGCACCACAGAACCATCTTCCCGTAAATAACCCATTAAGGTGGACTCAGCACTGGACCAACGCTGTAAAACAGTACCTAATCGATCCATTAAAAAAGTAGAATTACCTCTAAAGGGAGAAATTAAAACATAATCATCTGTCAGTTGATCCTGATTATAAACGGTAATATTACTCTGTGGGATATCTTCTGGAACAGCAATAGTGTCGTCATTATCTTTACAAGAATAGAGTATTACGCAACTAAGAAGTATGAAAATTACTTTGGAGTACATGCTGGAAATTTTAAAAGGCAACAGTTTGATCGTCTTGAAACGGGGTGTTTATTTATAAATAGAACTGCAATATTAAAGATTAGTTCGCATAACTTTATTTCTAATTTATAATATGAAGTCTAAACCACCTGTATTTGGAATGATTTATACATATATTTAACAGGTATTTAGACAAATAACCCTGTTCTTGATCTATTTTATTACTGTCTTAGCTATTGAAATTCAAATAGTTATTCTGCTCTTTTTAACATAACTTTTATCAAAGCCTACTTTATTTTATTATTTTTACTGTAAAATCCAAGACAATGAAAAAAACACTACTTTTAATTGGAGCATTTGTATTTTCAATTACAACTAATGCTCAAACTCTCGATTCTGAGAACTTCAACACACTATCGTTAGGTAATACCCACACCGTTTCAGATCTTACATTTGCAGGAGGCTCTGGAATTGGAAGTTATTTCAGGAGTGTTTCCAATGGTGATGCCACAGCTGCTCCTCCGCAAACTACTAATAATGCATCTAATTCCAATGTGCAAATAGTTGCCAACGGATTAAATGGAACACGTGGTATGCAAATTACGAATCCAAACGGATCTGGTGGCTTTAGACAAATTCTGAAAAATGGTTATCAAACATCTACTTGGGCAAATAGAACTACAGGAAATGATGTTCTTGATGTTAGTGTTTCCTTTTTTACAGGTGCTGCGACTACAAGTATTACAACAAACAGATTTGTAGTTACTGGAGATGACGCCACTGCACCTGCTGCTGTTTCTATACTAGGAATGGACTATGATTTTGATACGAGAGAAATCACAGGCTTAGGACGTTTGAATAATGGTGGAACTAGAGGGTTCTTTTTCTTTCGATTAGGCCCAGATGACACTATGGGTGATGCTACCCCTCTTATTGCTCCAGCGAATACATGGGTAACACTGACCATGTCCTATAACTCTGCAACAGGAGAGTTTTTATGGGCTACAGATCTTAATGGAGGAACATTAACTGGTTTTAATGCTGCTGCTTTAATGATACCAGGACTAGCGCCTACGACTAATCAAATTTATGGATTTTCAGATGATGCAAACACTACAGTTTCTTCTGTTATTATCGATGATTATACGGTAACAGCGGTTTCTATGAGTACCTTAAGTACTCAGGAGATTGTAATAGCAGAGAATGAAATTAAACTATTTCCAAATCCTGCAAAAGGCGTACTCCATATCTCAAGTAGTCTTGATCAAATGAGCTCTGTCAGCATCGTAGATCTTAATGGGAGGTTGGTAAAATCATTAGAAGTGAACGCTAACAATGTCACTGCTGATATCCAAGACTTGAAACCAGGACTTTATATTTTGAATATTTCCAATTCAGGAGGAACTGTTTCTAGAAAATTCATAAAAGAATAAGTTCGTACTCCAACTATGTTTACAATTTGAAAAGGTAGCCTTTAAAAGAGGCTACCTTTTTTATGCGCCCGATGACAACTTTACGTAATTGTTAACTTAAGTCTAAATGTTAAGTTAGAGTATAAGGTTTGCATTTTGACTATCATTATATTTGCAGCCTATGAAGATCGTGGAGGAAATTAAGGAGCCTATAGCTCATGAAATGCAACTTTTTGAAAAGAAGTTTCACCTATCCATGGCTTCTCGTATCGCCTTGCTCAATCGTATTACTCACTTTATTGTAAATCGCAAAGGAAAGCAAATGCGCCCCATGTTTGTTTTTTTAGTAGCAAAAATGGTAGGTAAAGGAGAGGTAAATGAGCGTACGTATAGAGGTGCGTCTGTTATTGAATTAATTCATACGGCAACTTTAGTCCATGATGATGTGGTCGATGATAGCTTAAAGCGCAGAGGTTTCTTCTCGGTAAATGCTTTATGGAAAAATAAAATAGCTGTGTTAGTAGGTGATTATTTGCTTTCTAAAGGCTTACTGCTCAGCATTGATAACAAAGACTTCGACTTGTTACAAATAATAAGTGTTGCAGTACGCGAGATGAGTGAAGGAGAATTGCTGCAGATAGAAAAGGCGAGAAGACTGGACATTACAGAAGACGTCTATTTTGATATCATAGGTAAAAAAACCGCAACTTTAATTGCGGCTTGCTGCAGTTTGGGCGCTTGCTCTATCGCTCCAGAAAGTGAAGATGTAGAGAAGATGCGCAAATTTGGAGAGCTAATAGGTGTAGCATTCCAGATCAAGGACGACCTTTTTGATTATGGTAACCAGCGTATAGGAAAACCTACTGGTATCGATATCAAGGAACAAAAAATGACCTTACCTCTTATTCACTGCCTCCAAACAGCTACTCCCAAAAATAAAAAATGGTTGATCAACTCTGTTAAAAGGCACAATCGCGATAAAGCTAGAGTGCGCGAGGTCATCGACTATGTGAAGGATAACGGTGGGCTGGATTATGCCATTACCGCTATGTATCACTATAAACAAGAAGCACTGGAGATATTAAATACTTATCCGCATTCTGTATATAAAGAATCGCTTTTGAAAATGGTGGATTACGTGATAGATCGCAAAAAGTAAGGAGTTCTTCTCTATAATTAATAGGTACATTCCCTCTTAGATATACCTATTTCGTTTTAATTAAAACAGGTTTTAAAACCAAAAAAAGCACTTCATAAAGGGTTGTGAAGTTTGTATTTATTCCGTTTTCGCCTTGAGCTACTTTAAGATGAACTTCTATTTTCAAAATAGAAAATAGAAAGCGGAACATTTATCAAACATCTTATTAAAGCAACTGCTCTGATACTCAATAAAAAACTACCTTTGCAAACGCAAAAAATGCCATCATGAGTATAGTAGCAATTGTAGGGAGACCTAATGTAGGTAAGTCCACTCTTTTTAATCGTATGATTCAAAGAAGAGAGGCGATTACTGATTCCGTAAGTGGCGTCACAAGAGATAGACACTATGGAAGAAGTGACTGGAACGGTAAGGAATTTTCTCTTATCGACACCGGTGGTTACGTGATCGGAAGTGAGGATGTTTTTGAAACA
>Ga0136555_1000785_pt1 | contig 12086 bp, 6 predicted proteins | sample AntRauTorckE5432_FD_104927 | JGI IMG/M metagenome (GOLD analysis project Ga0136555, IMG submission 104927) | Saline lake microbial communities from Rauer Islands, Antarctica - Metagenome Torckler E5 #432 | ecosystem: Environmental > Aquatic > Non-marine Saline and Alkaline > Saline | place...
CCGCTCAAACGCATATTTAGCGTTTGACAATCTTTCAAATTGCGATAAGCGTCATCTTCTGATTTTAATTGTTTGACGACCAAATCTACGATACGTTCCGCCATTTTTCGGTAGCCCGTCAATTTTCCACCTGCGATAGACAATAAGCCACTCGAAGCCTCAAAAATCTCATCTTTTCGAGATAATTCCGAAGGCGATTTACCATCTTCGTGAATCAACGGACGCAAACCTGCCCACGTCGAAACCACATCTCTGGTTTCTAAAGCCACTTCTGGAAACATCTTATTAATCGCTGCTAAAGTATAATCCACATCGGCTTGATTCGTATAAGGTTCGCCAATTTCGCCTTTATAATCCGTATCCGTTGTACCGACATAAGTCACCCCTTCCCGAGGAATCGCAAAAATCATTCGACCATCTTCCACATCAAAATAAACGGCTTGCTGAATCGGTAATTTTTCGTAAGGTATAACAATATGAACACCTTTCGTCAAATGCAGCCGCTTTCGCTGAATGCCGTCCGTATCTTTTGCCCGCAACGTATCGACCCAGGGCCCGGCTGCATTCACGATTTTTTTTGCTCGAATCGTTACATTTTTTCCACTAATATTATCTTTAATAATCGCCCCGACGACCTTTTTATTTTCATAAATATAGTCAACTGCTTCCGCATAATTTACACAATTTGCCCCATGTTGAATCGCAGATTTCATGTTTTCAATCGTCAATCGAGCATCGTCCGTTCGATATTCATAATACAAACCGCCACCTTTCAAAATATCCTTGCGAAGCATCGGTTCAGCGTCCATTGTTTCCGATTTATTCAACATTCGCCGCCGTTCGTCACTATTCACACCAGCCAACAAATCGTAAACCCAAAGCCCAACCGAACTCATCGTCCGCCCCAACGAACCCCCTTCTACAATCGGCAAAAGCATCTTTTCAGGAATCACAATATGACGAGCATTTCGATGCACAATCGCCCGTTCCATACCGACTTCCCGTACCAAAGCGATTTCAAATTGTTTCAAATATCGCAATCCGCCATGAATCAATTTAGTTGAACGGCTGCTCGTTCCCCAAGCAAAATCATGTTTTTCGACCAGCCCAACTTTTAGACCACGGGAAGCCGCATCAAGTGCAATTCCTGCACCCGTAATTCCACCGCCAACGACCAAAAGGTCTTGTTCAACGGTTGCCATTTCTTCTAAATTCGCTTGACGATATAATGCTGAAAAATGCTTCACAATTTTTTTTTAAAGGTACTACCACTCTCCAGAGTGGTATAAAAAGGTAAAAAGTAATTAAAATCAAATATAACAATCGTTTAAACGGACAAATTGTTAATAAAAAGCAAGTGTTTTTTTGAATATTTTGGACAAGTTCATCTTCTCGGTTGATACGAATAAATTCAAATTATCGTATTTCACAACCCTGAAAAGGTTGAATATAAGTAGCCGTCCCGAGTACTCGGGATACCTGTAGAAAGTGCCATTCTGAAATATTTATGAAGTGTAAACTACTTTTATCCTTTAGATAAACTTGTCTGTTCAACTCAAATAAAAATTAACAATAGTGACAAAAATCAAAATATGAAATTATACTAAAAGTAACTGGGTTTTATTGAAATTTGTTAGTTTTGCAGTTAAACCAATAATAATTTCATAAAAAAATGGCAAAGTTGTTATTAATTATGAAATTCGTTGTTCTATCAAAATAAACACAATTATTTCGTTTTAAATCATCAAAGCAAATAATATTCTTAATTAAATACAATAACCAAAAAAAATATCAATTAATGAAATTACATCAGTCAAGAACCTTGTTTGATAAGATTTGGGAAGCACACGTTGTCGAGCGAAAAGCAGGTTTTCCCGACTTATTTTATATTGATAGACACTTTATCCACGAAGTTACCTCGCCTCAAGCCTTCGATGGCTTGAAAAAAAGAGGCGTTCCCGTTGCTGATGTCAATCGAACAATCGCCACTTGTGACCACAATGTTCCTACTTTAAACCAACATTTGCCAATTCAAGAATTACTCTCTCGTTTTCAAGTTGAAAAATTAAGAGAAAATTGTAAAGAATTTGGGATTGAATTGTACGATTTAGGACACGAAAACCAAGGAATTGTTCACGTAATTGGGCCCGAAAATGGTTTCACCTTGCCGGGAACAACAATCGTTTGCGGTGATTCGCATACTTCTACCCACGGTGCGTTGGGAACAATAGCGTTCGGAATTGGCACAAGTCAAGTGGAGCAAGTTTTAGCTACGCAATGTTTGCTTTTGGATAAGGCGAAGACGATGAAAATCGAAATCAACGGCATTTTATCGAAAGGCGTTTTGTCGAAAGACATTATATTATACATTATTTCGCAAATTTCTGCTTCTGGCGGAACAGGTTATTTCGTGGAATATTGCGGCTCGGCAATTCGTAGTCTTTCGATGGAAGCACGAATGACGATTTGTAATATGAGCATCGAAATGGGTGCAAGAGGCGGTATGATTGCTCCAGATCAAGTGACTTTTGACTACATCGAAGGCAGACCTTTTGCGCCAAAAGGCGAAGATTGGGACAAGGCTTTGGCGTATTGGAAAACGTTGCCGACGGACGAAGGGGCAGAATATGATGCAGAATTTGTCTTCGATGCAGCGAAAATTGAACCGTGGATTACTTACGGTACAAACCCTGGTATGGGTATGGGTATTTCTCATAATATTCCAAAAATGGCTGCCGGAGCATCGGATAAAGATATGGTTAAAGCGTTGGCTTACATGGCTTTAGATGCAGAACAAACATTGGAAGGTAAAAAAATAGACTACGTTTTCATTGGCAGCTGTACCAATTCAAGAATCGAAGATTTGCGTTTGGTCGCTGATTTTGTAAAAGGCAAAACGAAGGCGGAAAATGTCAATGTTTGGATTGTTCCAGGCTCGAATAAAGTATTGGTGAAAGCCAAAGCAGAGGGTTTGGATAAGGTTTTTGAAAGTGCAGGTTTTCAATTGCGTCAACCAGGCTGTTCGGCTTGTTTGGGTATGAATGAAGATAAAGTGCCAGCAGGAAAATACTGTGTTTCTACGTCTAATCGTAATTTCGAAGGTCGTCAAGGGCCAGGCGCAAGAACGTTTTTGGCAAGTCCATTGACCGCTGCAATTGCTGCGATCACGGGAGAAATTACGGACGTGAGAAAGTATTTGTAAAATTTAGATATTAGATATTAGACGTTAGGTTTTAGATATTCTCTACGAATATTGCGAAGTCTAACGTCTAATATCTAACGTCTAACATCGAATTAAAATATGAAAATTAATACTATCAATTCAACAGCAGTTCCAGTGCGAATTGACCACATAGATACCGATCAAATTATCCCTGCTCGCTTCCTGAAAGCAACAACACGAGAGGGTTTTGGTGATAATCTTTTTAGAGATTGGCGTTATGACAAAAATAATCAACCGATTGATGGTTTTGTTTTGAATGACTCGACTTATTCGGGTGAAATATTGGTTGCTGGGAAAAATTTTGGTTGTGGTTCGAGTCGGGAACACGCTGCTTGGGCGATTGCGGATTATGGTTTTAAAGTCGTGATTTCGAGCTTCTTTGCGGATATTTTTAAAGGCAATGCTTTAAATAATTTTATTTTACCAATTCAAGTTTCTGATGAATTATTAAATGAAATTTTTGATAAAATAGAAGCGAATCCAAAGATAGCTATCAAAGTTGATTTACCGAATCAAACGTTGGAAGTCGTTGGAACGGACTTAAAAACAACGTTCGAAATTGACCATTATAAAAAAACGTGTTTGACGAATGGTTATGACGATATTGATTATATTATTAGTCAAAGAGAAGCCGTGAAAGCGTTTGAAGGGAAACGGGAATTTGCATATTTGTAGCCTAAAAGGGGTCGGATGCTTCAAAAGCGTTCGACCCCTAAAAAATTAGACGTTAGATGTTAGACGTTAGATTTTCTCTACGAATATTGCGAAGTCTAACGTCTAATATCTAACGTCTAATATTTAAATTATTAAATGAAAAAAATAACAGTTTTAGCTGGTGACGGAATTGGTCACGAAGTAACGCAATGGGGCGTAAAAGCTTTGGAAGCGATTGGGAAAAAGTTTGGTCACGATTTTCAATTTGACGATGGATTGATTGGACATTCGGCGATTGAAGCAACGGGAAATCCCCTGCCTGATGAAACTTTGGAAAAATGTCGTGCTGCCGATGCGATTTTATTGGGAGCGGTTGGTCATCCGATGTATGACAATAATCCGAATGCGAAAGTGCGACCAGAGCAAGGTTTATTAAAAATTAGAAAGGAATTAGGTTTATATACGAACATTCGTCCGATAAAATTATTTGATGAATTATTGAGTGCGTCAAGTATCAAAGAAGAGATTTTGCGAGGTGCAGATATTTTATTTTTTAGAGAATTGACGGGCGGTATTTATTTCGGCGAACCTCGGGAGCGAACGAATGACGGCAAAACGGGCATTGATACGATGATTTATCATCAATATGAAGTGGAACGCATTGCAAGGAAAGCGTTTGAAGCCGCAATGACTCGTAAAAAAGTCTTGCATTCGGTTGATAAAGCGAATGTTTTGGAATCGTCAAGATTGTGGCGAGAAACGGTACAGGCGATGTCAAAAGAATTTCCAGAAGTGAAGGTCATTCATTTGTTTATTGATAACGCAGCGATGCAATTAATCAAAAACCCTTGTCAATTCGATGTCGTCGTAACGGGCAATATGTTTGGCGATATTTTGACCGATGAAGCATCGCAAATTGCGGGTTCTTTGGGTATGTTGGCATCGGCTTCGGTTGGCGATAAAGTTGGGATTTATGAGCCGATTCACGGCTCTGCTCCAGATATTGCAGGCAAAGGAATTGCCAATCCTTTGGCGACCATTTTATCAATTGCCTTGATGTTGGATATTGCTTTTGGTATGCAAGAGGAAGCAAACGCAGTGATTTCAGCCGTTGATAAAGTATTAAAAGCTGGTTTTAGAACTGGCGATATTGCGGAAAGTTCGACACCAAAAGAGATGATTTTGGGAACTGATGCGATTGGTGGAAAAGTAATTGATTATTTAGTTTAAGTAGTTTATTAGTTTAAGTAGTTATAGTAATTCATACGTGAAAACTACTCAAACTGCTTAAACTACCGAACTACACAACTACTAAAAGATGGATAAAATATTCATATTCGACACAACCTTACGAGATGGCGAACAAGTGCCAGGGTGTCAATTATCAAAAAATGAAAAAGTTGAGATTGCGAAGCAATTGGAATTCTTGGGTGTTGACGTGATTGAAGCGGGTTTTCCTGTGTCAAGCCCGATGGATTTTCAGTCGATTGTAGCGATTTCAAAAGCGGTCAGACAGCCAACAATTTGTGCGTTGACTCGTGCCGTTGAAAATGATATTAAAGTGGCTGCGGAGTCGTTGCAATATGCAAAACACGGGCGAATCCATACTGGAATTGGCGCTTCAGATTATCATATTAAACACAAATTCAAATCGACAAGAGAGGAGATTATTGAGCGTGGCGTGGCTGCGGTAAAATATGCGAAATCGTTTGTCGAAGATGTGGAATTTTATGCAGAAGATGCTGGTCGTGCCGATCATGCGTTTTTGGCTCGAATGGTCGAAGCGATGATTAAAGCTGGGGCAACGGTGATTAATGTGCCAGATACGACGGGTTATTGTACGCCAGAAATGTACGGTGCAATGATGCGTTATTTGAAAGAAAATGTATCAAATATTGATAAAGCAATCCTTTCTTGTCATTGTCATAATGATTTAGGAATGGCTACTGCCAATACTTTGGCAGGTATCAATAACGGTGCAAGGCAAATTGAAGTGACGATTAATGGCATCGGCGAACGTGCGGGAAATACGGCTTTGGAAGAAATGGCGATGATTATTAAAACGCATAAACATTTGAATTTTGAAACCGATATTCAGTCTATTCATTTGAGTAGCATTAGTAAATTGGTGTCTAAAATGATGAAAATGCCGGTGCAGCCGAATAAGGCAATTATTGGCAAAAATGCCTTTGCACACTCTTCGGGCATTCATCAAGATGGCGTGTTGAAAGACCGTGAAAATTACGAAATCATTGACCCAAAAGACGTTGGGATTAATGAATCGGCAATTATTTTGACGGCAAGAAGTGGACGGGCTGCTTTGAATTTTCATTTGACGAATCTGAAATATTCTTTAACGCAAGAAGAACTCAATACAAAATACGAAGAGTTTTTAATCATGGCGGACGATAAAAAGTATCTTTCTGATGGCGATTTGATTACGCTAATGGAAGGCTACATGAAAGAAGACGACATCAAACTCAAGTATTTGCAAGTGTTTTGCGGTGAACCGTCTATGCCAACGGCAACCGTTCAATTAGAAATTCAAGGTAAATCCTACCGTGCAGTTTCTAATGGAAATGGGCCTGTAAATGCTGCGGTTAAAGCGATTGATAGCATTTTGGAAGAGGTTGTCGCCGTTGAAGAATATTTAGTGCAAACGATGGCTGGCGACACCAGCGATACTGGAAAAGTCCACATGCAATTAACCTACGACGACCGAGTTTTTTACGGTTTTGCCGTGCATGAAGATATTGTCATGGCTTCGGTTTTAGCATATTTGAACGGGATTAATAAGATTCCAGGGATTAAAACGAAAAAGATTAAGAAGGCAGAAATGGTTTTAGGTTAATCGCTTTTTTAGTTTGTTTTGTTTGAAAACGCCAATGTCTTTCGATGTTGGCGTTTTTTTGTTTTTATATTTCCTATCTTGGTTTTTGATAGATTAATTTTGGAGGAATAAGGGAACAGGAAACAAATAACCTAACGAAATACATATCTATTCTATGTTTATACCTTTTTGTTTTGCTCCCTGAAAAAGAAAACCCAAAACACCTAAGAGTAGCTACAAAAAGATTAATATTTTGTAAATTTGGGATTTAATAACCGATATAAAATAGGAATGAATTACTTTGAAACAGTAAGAGAAATTACTAAATCAATACCAACTACAATTGTAGATTTTTCCATACGAAGAGAAAGAACTTCACCACCAACACAAGCATCATCTAACTTTATCACAAATAAAGAGCAGGGCGATTGGGCAGAATTATTGATTTTCAGAGCAATAAATGAAACTTTTGAAGGGTTTGTGGCAGTACGATACGGAAAATCAGATGATTTAGTAGCAGGTGAAAAAGGATTCGATAGCTTTTATAATGACTTTCAAGATGAATTGGATACGATTGGAAAAAGACCTGATTTGTTAGTTTTCAAAGAAGCTGATTTTAGGAAAGACCTTGGTTATGATGTTAGTAAATCAGAACATTCAACCATTGAGAGTTATGTAAGATTAGCGATTGCAGGATTAGAGATAAGGTCAAGTGCTTTTTTGATTGATAAATACGAGGCTTTAATGCAGCGTAGAACTCAATCGAATTTGGAAAAAGCCTTTGAAATAAAAACAAAGATAATTGCTGAATATTCTGATGTTTTGAGTCATCCAGAGAAAAAGAAGTATCTTGATATTCTTGACAGTATAAATGAAGAAACCGTGCTTGCTGTGTCTTTTAGAAGACCAAGTTGGAATTCAACCGAAAGACTTTCAGAATTAACAAATTTATTCAAAGAAATGAAGGAAGCGATAAAAATTGCTCAAAAGCGAGATTATTTGAGCATAACGCCAAAAGTTGAAGATTTAAAAGTGGTTTATAAATGGATTGAGAAATTCAATGTTCCACATTTTTACTTTCAAGTTTTCTTTGATAAGGCTTATGGAATTGAATTTAAAGAGATTTTATCATTAATTATTGACTCGGATAAAGAAGGAGAGCATTATGAAATAAGTAAGGATATTAAAAATCAGAACAAAACGACTATTAAAATAAATACTAGAAAAACACATCAAGTTGCTTATAAAATTGATGAACCTGAACATAAAAGCGTTCGAAGAGAAATGGGTAGAGGACGATTATTATTTTACGTTTCCTTTGACAAAGGAACAGCCTACTTGGACGTTGCTAGTATCAAAAAATTACTGAATATAAAAAACACTTAAAGTGATATTAGAAAAGACATATTCAAAAAAAGTTGGTATTTCCCATAGAAAGAAATATGCTCAATTCTTTACCCCAGAAGAAGTTGCAGAAGTGATGGTGGATTGGGTATTGAAAAATAAATCACTAAAAAAAGTACTTGAGCCTGCTTTTGGACTTGGGGTTTTCTCTCGATTAATACTAAAGCAAAGTCCAAATTTAGAAATAAAAGGATTTGATGTAGATCCGCTAATTTTTGAGGATGCAAACCGTTCATTTCGTGACTTTTCTAATGTAAATATAATTTTAGAGGATTATCTCTTTAGCGATTGGAGCAACAAATACGATGGTATTTTATGTAATCCTCCTTATTTTAAATTTCATGATTATGAAAATAAAAAGGCTTTGAAAGAAATAAGAGAAAGGCTAAAAGTAAATCTAAATGGGTTTACAAATATTTATACGCTTTTTCTACTTAAATCAATCTATCAACTAAACGAAGGAGGCAAAGCGGCATATATTATACCTTCCGAATTTTTGAATTCTGATTATGGAACTTATATTAAAGAATACTTGATTAAAAGTAATGCCTTAAAGCACATCATTATTTTTGATTTTAAAGAAAATATTTTTGATGACGCATTAACTACAAGTGCAATCCTACTTTTATCAAAAGATAATAATTCATCAAGTGTAAGTTTTACAACCATAGAAAATAGACTACAATTCGAAAGAATCAAAAGTCAAATAAAAAACTGTCAAACTGAAGGGTTCTCAAAACCGATAAATAACAAAGACCTTAACCCAAATATTAAGTGGCGAGCTTATTATCAAGAGCAATTGAGTAAAAACTATAAAAACCTTGTACCATTTAAAAAAGTGGCAAAAGTTGTCAGAGGAATAGCAACGGGTGCTAATGAATATTTTATATTTAATAAAGAGAAATCAGAAAGGCTAAATATTTCACATGATAGTTTACTTCCTTGTATCACCAAATCGAAGGATGTTAATTCACCATTTTTCACTACCGAGCAATTTGAAAAATTAGTAAATACGAATGCTAATATTTATTTATTCAATGCAGGAAAAGTTCCTACAAATAATAATACATTGAATTATATTGCCTTAGGAGAAAAAGAAGGAATAAATAAAAGATTTTTAACATCAAGAAGAAATCCGTGGTTTATTAACGAAAACAGACCACCGTCGCCTATTTGGGTAAGTGTATTCAACAGAAATAAGGTCAAGTTTATTAGAAATGAAGTAGAAATTTCTAACCTAACTACTTTCCACTGTATCTATCTAAAAACAGATTTATTCAGCAGTATTGATGTTGATTTACTTTTCGCTTATTTGCTTACGGATATTGCAGGAGAAATATTCAGTGACAATCGTAGAGAATATGGAGATGGATTAAAAAAGTTTGAGCCAAATGATTTGAATAATGGTCTTATGTTAGACTTATCCCTACTAACCGAGGAAGAGAAAGACGATATAAAAACTTTATATTATGCGTACCGAGAATCTGTAATCAAAGGAAAAGAGAAAAAACCATATCTCGAAGAAATAGAAGGAATTTTAAAAAAGAAATATGAAGCAGAGCAAAAGTAATATCGTCATCTTAGTGGGTCTTGTTATGATAGTCATTAGGGATACTATTATCTTGGTTTTTGATAGATTAATTTTGGAGGCATAGAAGATTGTTATCAAATGAAAACAACTTAAAATAACCTATAATTATAATAAAAGAATAAATGAAATACGCAAACATTAGAGAAGAGGAATTGAAAAATAAGGTTGGAGTAGATTGGTTTAAGGAATTTGACACCACTGAGATTTTAGGGAATATTGACTTTACCGTTTTACCTAAAGAAGACAGCTTGTTTGGACGAACACCTCTTTTGTGGGCGGAAGCAAAAACAGGCGACTTCGATATTCCTACAATGTTTGTTCAACTCATTCTAACTATCGGAAAAGCACGAACATTTGACAAAACGTTGCCACCTGCATTTTTGGGCGCATTTGATTTTAAAAAGATTGCCTTTGTAGATTATGCAAACATTCAAGACATTTTCTTTCTAAACGATTTTAATTGGAAGGTAACGCCAAGTAATCACGATACTAAGGAGTTTGAACTTATTAAAGAACGAATTGAATCTGTTTTAAAAGTCAAAACTTATGTGTTTGACTACCAAAAAGACGAGAAGGAACTTCAAACCTTTATTAAAAATAACGTAGCGAAAGCTACCACAAAGAATAAAATTAAAATTGATAAAAATAATTTTATCCCTATTTACTTGCGTTGGATAGAAGTTGTAAAACCCATCATTGATGTGAATTGGGACGAACTAAAGGCAGCTAATATTTTTGATAGTGATTTTTATTTGGCAGACCTTTTTGTGGACGACAAAGACACGCAGACGATTGAAGATGACTTTACCATAAGAGATAATTTATTTGTAGTCTATCAAAATCAAGGGTATAAAATAGCTAAAGAAAACATCAAGCAAATGTTTGATGCGACGATAAACATTAAGCAAAAAGAAACTTATCAGCAATTTTGGAAACTCTATAAACGCCCGCCAATAAAAGCGTTTCAAGATTACATCATTGAGCGTAGAGATTTACTCGTACCACAGGATATTAGAGAAAGAAAAGGGGCATTTTTTACGCCTCGAATTTGGGTCGAATTGTCGCAAAAATACCTTACCGATTATTTGGGTGAAGATTGGCAAGATGATTATTTTATTTGGGATTGTGCCGCAGGAACAGGAAATCTCTTAGCAGGTTTGACCAATAAATATAACATTTACGCAAGTACATTAGACCAAGCCGATATTAACGTGATACACGAACGTATTGACCACGGTGCTAATCTTTTAAAAAATCACGTTTTCCAATTTGACTTTTTAAATGACGATTTCACCAAACTACCACAAAGTTTACAGGATATCATTAATGATGAAGAAAAAAGAAAAAAATTGATTGTTTACATAAATCCACCTTATGCAGAAGCTAGCGATAAAAAAACTTTAGGTGGCAAAGAAGGAAAAAGTGGTGTTGAACAATCTTTAACAAATAAAAAATATGCAAAACTACTAGGTCAAGGGAATGCTGAACTATTTGCTCAATTTTTGATACGTATAAATAAGGAAATTAATGGTTCTATAATTGCAGAATTTTCAAAGTTGAAAATTCTGCAAGGCAGTCATTTTTCTGATTTTAGAATGAATTATAAAGCTGAATTGGAAAAAATGTTTGTTGTGCCTGCTGATACATTTGATAATGTAAAAGGTAAGTTTCCTATTGGTTTTATGATATGGGATTCTTCCAAAGATGTTTCTTTTAAAAGAATATTTACCGATGTGTATAATAAAAAAGGGGATTTTTTATTGCAAAAAGAAATTATAGCTTATGATAATTCGCATTTTATCAATGAATGGATAAAACCATTTAGAGCGAACAAAAACGATGAACAATTAATCGGTAAATTCCCATTTAAGGGCAATGATTTCCAAAATCAAAATATGATAATTATTGTACATCCTAATATGATGTACAATAAAGCAGCAGGACAATTCTTAATCAATCAAAGTAATTTAGTTAAGGCTTCAATTTATTTTTCGGTTAGAAAATGTATCCCTGCCACTTGGCTCAACGACCGAGACCAATTCTTATATCCAAATGAAGATTGGAAAAAGGATAAAGAGTTTAAAAGTAATTGTTTGACTTATACTTTATTTAGTAATAATATCCAATCCGAATATGGCACAAATCACTGGATACCATTCACAGAGCAAGAAGTGAATGCACAAGCGAGATTTGAAAGTAACTTTATGACGCAATACATAAAAGGCAAAATCAAAATAAAGCAAAGTGCCGATTTGTTTAATTCTGAAGAGTCGCAAAGCGAACCTTTAGTATTTTCGGCAACTGCGAAAAGTGTATTTGATGCAGGTCAGCAACTATGGAAATATTATCATCAACAACCAAATATTAACGTTAATGCTTCTTTC
>Ga0136555_1000786_pt1 | contig 12072 bp, 17 predicted proteins | sample AntRauTorckE5432_FD_104927 | JGI IMG/M metagenome (GOLD analysis project Ga0136555, IMG submission 104927) | Saline lake microbial communities from Rauer Islands, Antarctica - Metagenome Torckler E5 #432 | ecosystem: Environmental > Aquatic > Non-marine Saline and Alkaline > Saline | place...
TCAGCTTGGGGATACGAGTGGAGCCTCCCACCAAGACAATCTCATCAATGGAAGATTTAGACATTTTGGCATCCTGCAAGACTTGGTCCACAGGCTTCAAGGTATCCTGAAACTGACTGGCACAGAGATCCTCAAACCGAGCCCGAGTCAACGTGCTGTGAAAATCAATACCATCGTACATGGCCTCAATCTGGATATTAGCCAGTGTACTAGAACTCAATGTACGCTTCGCTTGTTCGCATGCAGTTTTGAGACGTTTGAGGGCCCTCTGAGATTCGCTGGGGTCCTTCTTGTGTTTTCTTTTAAATTCCTTGATAAAGTGGTCCATGAGAATGTTATCAAAATCTTCACCACCCAAGTGTGTGTCACCTCCCGTAGCCTTGACCTCAAAGACACCACCGTCAATGGTCAAAAGACTCACGTCAAAGGTACCACCTCCCAAATCGTAGATAAGAACATTCTTCTCCACATCTTTTGATGTTTCTCCCAAACCATAGGCAATGGCCGCAGCAGTAGGTTCGTTGATGATGCGCAACACCTCCAAACCGGCAATACGACCCGCATCTCGGGTGGATTGGCGTTGAGCGTCATTAAAATATGCAGGACAAGTAACCACAGCCTTGGTGACCTTGCAGCCCAGGGCAGCCTCTGCAGTCTCTTTCATGCGTGTGAGGACCATGGCCGAGATCTCTTCCGGAGAAAACTTGCGAGACTCTCCCTTGTAATCCACTTCAATCATGGGTTTAGAACCCTCACCAGACACCACCTTGAAGGGCCAGTGTTTTATGTCAGCCTGCACAGAGGCATCCCCAAATTTGCGACCAATGAGTCGCTTGGCGTCGTAAATAGTATTTGTAGGATTCATAGAGGCCTGATTTTTAGCAGCCTCTCCAATCAACCGATCCGCATCCGTAAAGGCCACGTAGGAGGGGGTGGTCCTATTACCCTGATCGTTGGCCAGAATCTCCACTTGTCCTCCGCGCCAGATGGCTACGCACGAGTAGGTGGTTCCCAAGTCAATACCAATAACAGGTTCGTTAATTTGTTGTTGTTGTTCAGACATGGTTGTGAATTGAAGGTTTGATGTAACTTGATACATAATTTTTTATATATTGAACGAATTACTACAAAACTTTATGTATTACTATGTAGCAAAAATGATCAATCCCACGCTTCAGGAGGCAACAGGTCGTCAGGGAGCAAGTATTCGAGGTCTTTGAGGTCTTCGAGGTCTTCCTTTGGAGGATAATTTTCTTCCCCCCACGCTTCGGGTGGCACCAGGTCTTCAGGATACAAATCTTTAATGTCAATCTCCTCTTGAGGGTTTTTTTCTTCATCCCACGCTTCGGGTGGTACCAAGTCTTCAGGATACAATTCTCTAATGTCAATCTCCTCTTTACTCATGGTGAGATGGAACAATGAAACAAACAAACTCATCTACAATGAATATTCTCTAAAGAATTTTCTCACATAAATAGATAGAATTTTCTCACGTAACGTTAAATAATAATATTTATTTTCCGAGTAACGTTAAAACCACACTAAGAGGTAGGTGATCGGAGGGGTTTGAGGCATTCGGAAGAGGACCACAAACCTCAAAACGAGTGGGTAAAGCAGGCACACTAACAATGTCCCATTCTCTAGAAAGAAATATGTAATCCAGAGTATCAATAAACGGAAGCCCATCTTTTACCACAGACCAATTCGTAAAGTCGGGTTCTGTACCGTGAAACTCCTTGTAGGCACTACGCATGGGATAGTTCAACTTGGGTGACCAGTGCGAGGATAGTGGAGGAAGTTGATAGTGTCCAATCCCTCCCTCACGAATCAAATAATATCCCGGTTCTTTGGGTTTTAGATTAAAATCTCCGGCCAATACGCATGGATCGGTGCCTGCCAATGCTTGAATTTTTTGCGCAGACAGGGATGCGTAAACATTCATGACTTCCGGCATGGTAAAGGCACACGGCATGTGATAGGTAGCCACCCAAAAGGTTTTTGTAGCCTTTCGGAATTTTAAAGAGATCATCGTGTTCTTCCGTCGTTTAATTTGCCAGTTATAGTCAGGATCATTTTGAAAATATAAAGATATTTCCTCGGAAACACAAGAATTCACAGCACCCACCATCTCGTTAAACCGCTGACGCATTTTTTCATACGTATCAGTCTCTTTACATTGAGTCCAATCATCGGAAAGAGTGGAGAGATGAGCGTCTACTAGGGTAGTGTGTGTATCATCCCACGCAATACCGTTTCCCATGTAACCACCCATGAAAGATCCGTACGTAGAGTGAATAAACTTGTACCCCCTTTGAGAAAAATAAACATGTAATTTTCCTACCCAATCTTGTGAAATTTCTTGTAGACATATGATGGTCTGTAACTTGATCTCATCCTCTAACCAACCCAACATACGAACATAGCGAGTTTCAGGATCCAAATCTTCCAAACGACAAGCAGTGAACCAAGTGGGACTGCTCAGGTGGGAAGAGAGAACATTAAACGTGGAAATGCGAATCGAATCGTGGTTTATCTTCTCTTCTCCACTTGAAGGAGAGAAGGGGTGGGCTTTGCTGTTTAGTTTTTTTTCAGACATTTACCATTTCTTTTGAAAAAATGAAATTATTGAAAACAGACCTAACGTAGTATCTACTAAAGTGTAGTAATTATTTATTTATTATTCCTCAAACTCATTTCTCAAACTCCTCATACTTCTCAAAATCTTCAGAGATGGATCTGACCTTTATCAGTCAACCCAGTTATTTTTTCTTCTTGTACCCTGCTGCCGTCTACACCTTGTTTTTTGGATTGGGATGGTTTGTAAAGTGGTATTGGATTCTACCAGGACTTTTGCTCTGGTATGTTCAAACAAATTTTTTGTGGAACCACGTACCACTAGGAAGAACCTATCCTCCTGTAATCTCGGAACATTTTAAACTATCCTATCCACACGATCGAAACTTACCCGTGTTAGAGTTGTACGACACCACACCATACGAAAGAGGATACTGGCACGCCCGTGCTCTCTATCCTCAAATTGTTCCCTTCATCCACCGTCTAAAGGTGATACAATTTCTTTTGCCTGTTGTTACGGAAGCGGTAGTGATCCCGGAGAAGATTGAGGAAGAGTTGAGAGGATTTGCTCAGGGCTACAACGATATGGGAACCGATCACCTCACGTACGAATTTGTGCTTCGCTACCACATGCTACCAGACCTAAAAAATAAACATTCGATCATCTCTGCGGCTTGTACTACCATCTTGGGAAGAGAACTTACGAACGATTTGTACATTGCCCGCAACACGGATTGGTGTCCTTTCGGTACTGGTGGTTCGGATTCTCTCATCATTACGTACAGAGCGAACAACAGAACCCTGCATATGTTTGGTCCACCAGGGTTCATAGGTGTGGGGGCTGGCACCAATGAAGATCTCTCGCTGTGCATGAATGTCTGTCCCGGAGTACAACACAAAGGTATTCCTTCATCCCTTTTTAACAAGTTATTGTTGGAAACGTACGAAGGCAGTCTGGAAAGGGTGATGGACTATGTAGATCACTTTCCACCTCTAGGTTCGTTTCATTTAACCTTGGCCAATGTTCACGGTGAAGGTAGGGTGATTCGGTTTTACCAGCAGAGCAAATTTTTGGAAGACACTCGTCACATGGTCACCGAGTTGAAAGAGTTCAAACCCCTTTCTGTCTTTAACTATTTTCATCCTGAAAAGAAGGTTCACAGTTTTGATTCTGTGACCCGCGAACGGTTGTTTAAACAACAACTCTCTCAAGTCCAACATTTTGATGCCGTGGTAGCCAGTAAATTTTTACAGACGCCCGGAGTCAATGCTTGGATGACCATTCACCACATGATGTTTTTTCCCGTGCGTAGGACTTTGCTCATATCCCGCGGAAACGGATGGGCTGCCACTGAACCTTATGTAGAGTATCAATATTAATAGTAATACTAAATTTCCTAGAGTTATTTATTTATTTAAAAATAATAATCATGGATAATAAAATCCCAATGATTATGAGTAAAATTACATTACTTTTATTTGTAAAGAAGGAAACAAAGGGTGAAGACGAAGATGAAGGAATAGTTCCCTCAGATGGTATTAAACTAGGAGTTCTAGGTTGTATAATAAAACCCGGGTATCACGTCATTTTCCACCATATTTGTTGAATTTACAGCAGTAGGAATGGTGGAATCAAACACACCTCTTGCTCTGTTCTGATCAAATTTTTCAATCACATCATAATAATTGTAAGAACTCATATTTATTTTAATATGTCATTTTAATAGTCTACTAGGTTGTTATCTATTAGACTATTAATAAACTGGAATGGATACATTCATACCATTTTCTTAAAAAAAATCCTAACTGACCAATGACACCAACTAAATTAAATGTCTTGTTACTATTAAATTCATGCCCCTCAAAAAAATCTCTCGCTCAAGATCACGCAGCCGCACCATGACAGACACTTTTGGTGCCAAGAAAAAGAAGAAACGTCGCAACTCTAAATCCAAAACACACAGTCGCAGTCGCAGTCGTCGTAGTCGTTCAGTCTCTAGACGTAAAGCAAATCCCACCAGTCTGTTTGGAGCCAAGAGGAAAAGAAAGGCACCTGCTCATCTAAAACCTTACAACGAATACATGAAAGCACACGGACACATGGGGAAAAAGGCACAAGTGATGTCGTGATGGAACAAAACCCACAAGTAATGAGGAACCCCCTATAAATTTTAAATGTTTACAATAAATGAAACTTGTTATTACTAATGTTGTTTATTACGTGGTACTTTCCATGGGTCTCTTGGCTGCTCTCTGTGTCATGATGTGTGATAGTATCAAAGTCACTTCTAGTCCCAGTCCGGATGCGTATGTCACTTCTAGTCCCAGTCCGGATGCGGACGTCACTTCTAGTCCCAGTCTGGATGCGTATGTCGTTCAAACCACTGATGAAACTCCATCCATTCGCTGGAGTAGAATTATTCTGTACACGGCAACTATTATCGTGTTAGTTATGCATCTATCCAATATGGATCCGCTGTCTCAAAAAAATAAATCTAAAAAATAATGCTGTTGTTTAAGAAGAGTGAAATTAAACTTTTCCTGCTTTTGTTGGGATGGGTAGGGATTTGATTATGCGGTACAACACACCTTCCGTTCTGCATCAACAACGGGGTCCAGAGACAAATCCACGTCACTATCCCACTGGCCATAATCTTTTCGAGATTGTCGATACAGTTCTATGTTGGACTTGATTGTGCTAAGGAGAGATTGTTGTACTTGACGCGCGCGCTGTTGTTCATCCCTTAATTTGTGGTTAAGTTCTGTAAGATCTTGGTCCGTTTCAACAAAAATGGTCCCTCCCCACAAGGAACTTTTTAATTCCATCAATCTTTGCGTTTCGGGATAGAGTAACTCGACGATCTGTCCTTTTCTCTGAGATTCGGGAAAAGTGTACATGTGTTCCCAAATGTTGCTAATGTGTACATCGTGGTAATCGCGAATGAGTTTCAGTATTTGTTTGGAGGCTTTGGGTAAACGAGTGTACGACCCACCACTTCCACCACCAGAAAGGTTGGACCGAAAGGGAAAGGTAACTAATACTTCTGGATCCCCAAAGTAATTACACCGCTTCGGTTCAAACGTTTCGATGTAATATTCCGTAAATGAAGAGTTGGGATAATGAATTTTAAAAATAATTTCCCATTGTAACAATTGTTCAATGGCTTTCAACCTGTCAGAGGTCGAATGTACGGGGTTGATCGTGTTCAACATGGAGAAGTAAATACATTACAGGTTCATATCGAAATGCACCCAGTCGTAATCTGTAGCAAGGTCAAAACTTATTTTATTATGACTCGTACAACGCCAACGTAGTGCTAGGAATATTTTTTAAATTTCCAATATCAATAGGACGCTGCTTAATCAAGGCAATTTTCCTCTCAAGACCCTCTTTGGGAAGCAACCCTGCACCCTGAATGAATACAGAGGCTGTATTCCTATTTTTGGACGAGGCTTTCAGTGGTGTTTCGGGTGTGACCAACAGTTTATTGGCCGGATTGTTACAAACCATGTTACGATTCACAGACCAGAGAACCGTATTGGGAGAGGACCAATTCACCACACGTCGTAACCACCCTTGTCTGTGTCCCAACATAGTCAACTGTGTCATGTTGATATCTGGCAGCAAAACCTGCAGTTGGTCAGAAGTTTTAGCCGACGTGTTGGTCAAAGCGCTGATAACTTCTTGGGCTTGGGCAATGTATTCGGGATCTCTGGCTGAGAGAAAAGACATCTTTATTAGTTTCTTTTCTTTATTTTTATCCGAGTTTTATTTGCGTTCGTCTTACTACCTACATTTATCAACTTTACAACTTAAAGTTACACCTACACCATGAGCGTTTCTAATTCATGGGCCGATCAGGATGAAGAATACGACGATGAACCTTTCGAGGTAAAAAATACAATGCACCCCGATAGACTGGCTCAATTTAACCACTTTAATCACACTGAGACAACCAATAACAAACCTCGCGTGGTCAACCCCATACGTACCTATCCCCAATCTCAACATCATCATTCAACGCCCCGCCACGATGTATCTAAACCTTATCCCTGTCGCAGATGTCAGCGTCCTAAACTACGGGATGCTCGAGGGTGGTACTGCCCCTGTGAAGAAAAAACTTGTAAAAATTGTGGCGTTTTTATTCAGGGGAGAGTATTTTTATGTGATACATGTTTCAATATGGAAAAGAAAAATAGAATGTATCTTCCGAGACATTATCCCTGTAAAAAATGTAAACGTCCACAACATGAAGATCACTACTGTGAAATATGTGACAAACATAACATTTATCCCTGCGATTGGTCAGAAGGGTGTCATCGCAAAACAAACAAAGGAACTCCTGAAGTAACTCATTATTGTTGGCTACACTGGAAAAAAGTGCAACATCGGTATCCTACAACATCATTACGTAATAAACTTGAAGAGTGACTCATCAATTCATATCATTTATTTCTTTTCGTACCTCTTCAATAACTTTATGTTTTTTCTGATTCGAAGTGAGATTTTTCAACGAATCGAGAATAGAATTAAATTTGGGTAAAGTAGGATTTTGATTGTAACTTTCCATTTTTTTCTGCATAGTTTTATCCTTGGCACTCTTTTTCCATTCACTTTTCAAGTAAATAATAGTTTTTACTGCAAGTTTAAATCCCACAGTGGCTATGAGAATGTACAGAAACGTATATATCCACTGTATGACTGAAGCAGACATTGCTAATCCTATTTTTACAGCCCACGAAACAACTCTTTCATACAACCACGACCACATACGTGTGGTTACATTAATGTCATCACCATTACTTATAGGTAATGTGTCTTTAATTTTCGATGCTTGTTGTTTCAAGTCTTCCAACTCTTTTTTATACTGTTCTATATTCTGTTTTAATTCTTCGATTTTCTGTTCTCTCTGTATTTTATATTCATCTACCTCCTCTACCTCTACTACATCCTCTACATCCTCTGATATATCTTGTTTGTGATCTGTACTACCAGGTAGAAGTTTAGAAAGTTGATTTTGAAATCGGGACATCATTCCTTGAACAACGCCAGTTTGGTATGCAATTGCAGCCACAGCACTGATAACTTGAAATGTAATTTCTTTAGTCTCTGCTGTACCTGTTACAAGAGCCATTTTTATGTTGTTCAATATTTTATTTTTATTTATTTTTTTTTCTTAAAAAGTCACGTTTAAACCACTACGAAAGAGAATCAATCCACTACGTAAATAACAATGAACGATTTGGAATCTCCACTCGTATGGATCGGACCCATAATTGATGGTGTGGAAAGTAACGAAATAATAACTGACGGGTGGGATCACTACGTTATGAGAGAATACGAATATTCCTCACTACCCGAGGTACCCATTCTAGAAGAATTCAAACACATGATTACCTTTGATGATTTGTGGAGAGAACGTAAAATGTTAGAAGCCCTACCACAAGAAGAGAATTACAGGTTTTCCCTAGATAAAAGTTCCAACATTTTTTACACCAATAACCACTACAAATGGGAATTGCTGCTAGAATGGGGCCTAAATGATCACAACCAAGTTTACATCGGAGAGGACACTGTCGTAGCCCATAGTTTTCCAGAATTTATTAGTCGTATGCTATCACAGTGGGAATTACATCATCAAAATAAAGAATAAAATTGTTTATTATTATTCTCTATTGCATTTTTTTGTGTAATATTTTGAAGCCGCAGTCCTTACAGCCTTACCCACATCTTTAGGAGAAAACCCATAGGTCGATAACACGTCCGATTCCTCCTTAATAATATCCGAAATGACCCAAGAAACAAACTGTCCAGTTTTCTTGATATCAGGAGCATCCACTCCATTCACCTCCCTAATACCTTGGTCAAGCCTATTTTCAGTGACTGCATACTTTACAAATTCATTGATGGACTCCAACTTTTCCACATCCACAGCAGCCAAGGTTTTTACTTTGGAAACAGAGTGTAGTTTCCCCTTGACTTTGAAATGATACGTTGTTCCTTCGTGTTCTCCCACCCACACCACTCCTTCTCCTGTGGTGTTGTCCGTACCCTTCACACGTCCAAAAAATTTACCCACAGGACATTCTTCTTCCACCTTGGCCGTTATTTCACCCAACAAATTTTGTACGAGTTTGGGGTTTTCAAAATCAATAGGCAGAGTCCAATTCCAAAAATCCGTCACCAGATACACACCTTCATCTCGAGAAAACTGGAGCACTCTGTCGTACGTGTGCAACCAAACTTCAGTATCCTCAGTAAGAAAAACTTTGACCCCAAAAATCACATACATTTTGGGGAGACCCGTGATAGCCACCCCAGATTGAACATTTCCACCACACCACTCTCCATACAATACAACAGAGTGGTGAGCACCCACTTCGCGGGCCACTTGAGCATACAAATCCTCAAACAATGACTTGTGAGATTCACAAAAGGTGGCAAAGCCGTGATTGTCATTCTCGGGTGTGATGATGCAGTTTCTCGATTGATACCACCGTTCTCCGTCTGCCCCAAACCCCAGACTTGCATTCGTACCGTGGAGTTTGATGGTTCCTTTAAATTCAATGGTTGGGAAAGAAGGAGAGTGCGAGTACTGATTTTTACCCTCAGCATCTTTTCCCAGATAGGATACATCGTGTTTAACAGATTGAATAACCTGACGATACTGTTCAATAGATGGAAAATTTCTCATTTTTCGGGAGGAGGACGGAGAGGATGCCATTTTGGAAGAGTGTCGAGAAAAAATATGATTAATAATAACAATGAACTACTTTATTCATCCAGTGTAGTATTTATGTGTCAGTGAATTAATAAAATTGTGGGTTTTTATGACACCTTCAAATGGCACCCTCTGGTCTACCTTGTAAATATTGTAAAGGAAAGGGGAGGTACAACGACATGACCCTGAGAGGATGCGCGGAAAGAACATCACTGGTGTTAGAAAGTAATCTCACTCTAGACGATGTATATCTGGTGAAACCCCTCTACACTCTCATAAAAAATACAAATTTCGACAATGTGGCAATTAACATGGATCAGATCCAAAAGTATTTATCAGATCCTGAAATTTCTAGAGTGTACCACATCATGAGAGAGACCAACATACATCATGTCAACGTATCAGAATCCAAGTGTGAGAAGTGGTACTGTTGCGGAAACCAAGAATATGTAATATTTCCATTGGAATCTGTACTATTAGTACATGTTGATTTTGAAATAGATGCCTTTGTGTTTTCTGAATAGATATTGGGTCCAAATAATAATTTTAACCCATAAATTATTAAAAACACGGATATGATACTAGCCAATATTAAACCTACTGTTGACATAAATTTTCCATATTCTGCTGCTCCAGAATAAATATCATCACCCACACCTCTCGAAGTTTAACAGATTGTGACATTTATTAATAAAATTAAAATTTATCATGGTATGGTGTGTATTTATTTTAACTACACTGTGACGTGTGTAGTGTATGTGTATTGTAATAAACATAAATTAATTTATCATACTTTCATTCTATCATGTGGATTGGATTAGGTGTATTCGCATTCTTCGTTTTATGCTTTGTAACTATCCGATTTCTGATGAACAATTTTAAGATTCAAAACCCCTCTTTTTATTTGGCAGGAGGATATCACCGCAAACAACAATTGGAACAAAACATTTGCGACCTGGAAAATTTAGGATACAAATGTACTTGGGATTGGACCCAAACAGAAGAACATTCACAAGATTATGATGTTATGGCACACTATGCTGCACTAGACTTGGATGGCGTTTGTTGCGCTGATTTTGTGGTGGCTGTTATTGATGATAAAGATTACTCTTACAGAGGCACGTTTACTGAAATAGGTTGTGCCCTCGGTCAAAAGAAACCAGTGTACCTCTATTGTCCCCACAATCCTAAAGAAGTGTATGCTCGAAGTAATGTTTTTTACTGTCATCCCGGAATTAACCACTACGACGATTGGAAGACCCTCTTAAAACACGTACAACTTTTACACAAACTTAAAAAATTAGATCTCAGTGAATTACATAGTCAATAAATATTTTATTCTTTGTTTAATTTATTGCGTTACAATTACAAGACATATTGTACCTATTCTTTTAAAAATATGAAACTCGTCACATGGAACATTGCCTCTCACCTCGAAGACGATCGCTTAAAACGTATCCAGAGTACTCTTCAATCAACAAATGCTGATATTATTGCACTTCAAGAGTGTCCTCCTTCCTTTTCTTTACCAGGGTACAAAGTACACTGCATGCAACCTTCCCACTGCGGATACACCACCATTTTATCCAAACACAAGGTGACTTACACGAAATCCAACCTCTACGGATCAAAAGGGTCCGGTATCCATTTCAAAACGCAACAGTTTCAATGTGATGTGGTCAGCATTCACCTCACTCCTTTTAATTTTTGTGCTAATAAACGATTAGAGGAATTAAAGGAAATAGTGGACTCTTGCGGAATTAATGCCCTAATAATGGGCGATTTTAACATGCGAAAAAATGAACTAAGTGCCATGGAGAGACTCGGACTCCGAGAAATGACTGGATTATTTAAGGTTCCCTACACGTGGGATTCCACCATTAATAAATTTAATGGACCTACTACGTACGGATTCAGATGTATGTTTGATAGGGTGTTCATCAAAGGAAATCCACCACTAATTTCTAACATTGAAAGAGATATGTTTCCTGACAGAGAGGAGAATACATATCTCTCTGATCACTTTGGTTTGGTAATTTACACGAAAGATTTACCGAGTGGGATTCAAGGACCTGATACACCCATAACAGACACACCCAATGTGATTCAAGGACCTGATGCACCCATAAAAGACTCTCCGAGTGTGAATAAATACAGAATCAAATGTAATCATTACACTACACGAGGAACACGGTGTAAACGTTGGGCAGTTGTCAATAAAGTGTGTACACAACATAATAAATAATAAATTAAAATGACTTATTTAGCGTTTTTGTATGAGAATACTCAAAAAAAATGAAATAAATTATCAAGAGTAAAATTAATTTGTCATAAATAAAATATGAGTTCCACTCCTGTCAGTAGTAATAATACTCCTTGGTTTAAAAATTTAATAGTATGGGTTGTAATATTTAGTTGTTTGGTGGGGATAGTATTTTTAGTTTGGTTTTTAACTAAAAATCAATCTACACCATCACCTTCCTCTACACCATCACCTTCCCCTACATCATCCCCTTCCTCTACATCATCCCCTTCCTCTACACCATCACCTTCCTCTACATCATCCCCTTCCTCTACACCATCACCTTCCTCTACATCATCCCCTTCCTCTACATCATCACCTTCCCCTACATCATCCCCTTCCTCTACACCATCACCTTCCTCTACACCATCACCTTCCTCTACACCATCACCTTCCTCTACATCATCACCTACCTCTACATCATCACCTTCCTCTACACCATCACCTACACCTTCCTCTACACCTTCCCCTACA
>Ga0136555_1000790_pt1 | contig 12047 bp, 15 predicted proteins | sample AntRauTorckE5432_FD_104927 | JGI IMG/M metagenome (GOLD analysis project Ga0136555, IMG submission 104927) | Saline lake microbial communities from Rauer Islands, Antarctica - Metagenome Torckler E5 #432 | ecosystem: Environmental > Aquatic > Non-marine Saline and Alkaline > Saline | place...
ATCGTCTTATTATTGATGATAGTATTCTTCATATGGTAACTATTAAAATTATGGAAATGATTGACAAGATAATTGGCGAAGATTATCCAATATGGAAAAGGGTAAGTATTTACTACAAGGTTCCTCATCGCCTTGTTGCCGCGGCTGAAGTGAATGTTGAAATACCCAGCGACAAAACATTTATTGGCAATTTGAAAGCAATGTACGATCTTCAGGGTGAAGGCAGTGCCTTGATCAACGACCTAATTAGCAAGGCAATTTCACTCTGTCAAAGTGAACTATTGTATATCCGTAAGGAGGTGCAGAAAGAAGCCGAAAAATAAAGCGTTAAAGCGTTAAAGCGTTAAAGCGTTAAAGCGTTAAAGCGTTAAATCATTGTAAATTTCATGTAACGCCAAAGATATAAGATATATGATCAAGGGTATCATTAAGGACCTATTAGCTGAAGTACAAAATCCCAAAATACAAATGAAAATTCAGGAAGCAATACTGTCTCCTGTATTGCGTTATGTTTTAATGTACTTTGCACCCTATTTTATTATTATCACATTGTTGATTATTGTGGTTATTATTCTACTTATAGTTAATATTTATGTCGTTAAAAAATGAGATAGGTAAGATAGGTAATGTAGTATTTTCAGCAGGAGCTCTTGGTGGCATTGCTTTTATAGGAGCAATAAAAGCAATGGAAGAGCATAACTTGTTCCCAAAGATCAAGGGAATATCAGGATGTAGTGTAGGTTCGGTTATTTCTATGTTGTATAGTATCGGATACACTTCTGCCGAACTTAATAAAATTGGTATGGGTTTCAAATATAAGAAATATATGGACATTCAAGTTTTAGGCTTTTTGCAAAATTGTGGATTAGAAACAGGTAAAAAACTTGTCAAGTTGATGTCGGAGTTAATTCATTACAAAACAGGCATGCGCGATTTGACTTTTGAACAACATTGGAACATAACCGGACGCGAATTATGGATCAATTCATCATGCATAACAAATAATAAGGCTTGTTATTATTCCGTTAAAACATCTCCGAAAATGTCCATTCTTCGCGCTATTAGACGTTCCATCAGCATTCCATTCTTGTTTACAACTGATACAGAACAGGGAATGCAGTATGTTGATGGTGGTTATCATGATTCTGTCCCATGCTGGATGTTTAAAAAAGACGAGACTGTATGCTACGCCGTAAAAAATGCAGGCTTTGGCAGTTTAAGCTCTGATATGGATAATGAATTCCTTCGCTTTTGTATGCAAATAACAATGAATATGCATACATCGTTAAATAATTACAGAAAAACATCGTTGTTGCAAATGTATAATGTCGTGGAGATACCGACAGGTGTTCCTTCCATGGCTATGAATTTGACACGAAGTGAAAAAAAGCATTTAATAGCAAAAGGATACAACATTGCTCTAAAATATCTATCTCAATCTGTAACTAACGCACAAGTCTAATTAATCATGCCGAAAAAAGATAAAAAAAATAAAAGTAAAAAAAATAAACCAAGTGGACCCAGAACGGAATCGGAACGTTTGCAAATTGTTAATGAAACCAAGCTTAAGTTGTTAGAAAATGACATTGAAAATGACCCTGCTAGTAAAGTGTTATGGATGATCCTAGATCGTTATGTAACAAGCGGTATTCCTGTGGACACTAAGTTATTTTTAAAGCATCGTTATGATATGGCACGTAAATTTGTGGTAACTCTTCATAACGACATTAGTAAAAAAGATGTAGTATTAATTCGTGTAATGACTCTGGAAGAAATAGAAATCAGTAACAAGAATACATCTAACAGAGTTAGGAATCTACAACAGCGGGCAGTTGCCAACACCAGCTCCAATTCTAATTCAGGCTCGCGCTCTATGCCTGTAGGTGTCGGTGGAAATTGGAATAATCAAGCATATGTACAGGAAGAATCTGATTCAGATGAAGAATGTCCAGAATTAGAAAGAGTTCAAGAGGACAAGTAATTATATTAATATATATTTATTGAACTAGATTATATGCTTCTCGATTTCATTGATCCGTTTTACTTTGTTGTCGCACTTGCGGTTGGGTTACTGTACACATATTTGGCAAGCCCAGTACCTGAACTTATAATAAAATATCCAACACCTCACAATGCTGGAAAAATAACATATAAGGATGATGCTGGAGTGTGTTACAAATACAAAGTTAAGGAATCACAATGCCCAAGTGACCCCAATAAAATTAAGGAAATGCCACTCCATCAAAATTAATAGAGAATGGATTTTTGAATTATTAAGAATGAAAACAAATTAAAATCTCAAGGAGGTTATATGTTAGACGTTCAGAGTCTCGTCAAATATTTGCTCGAAGGTGTTGCCGTTGCCGTTGCCGCCTTTTACCTCACTAACAAGAAAAACAACCTCCAAGAAGTCTTGATGCTTGGTGTTGTGGCCGCTGCCACATTCTTGGTCCTCGATCAATTTGCCCCTGGTGTTTCTGGTGGTGCCCGCCAAGGTGCTGGTTTCGGAATCGGCTACAACCTTGTCGGTGGAGGTGATGATGAACCATTCATGGATGAATTATAGAAATAAGTAAATTAAAAATAAATAAGATTGCGTTGATATTGTATTATATGTATGCATATAATACATAATGTCAGAACTATTTGAATTGTCAGAACTAATGATGTATTTAAGTGTTGCAGCCCCCGTTAGCGCTTCGTTATCCTATTATTTATATCAAAGAGCTGAGCAACTGAGACAGGATATAATTCATAATCGTGTGATGACAGAGACTGTGTATTTGTTCAGTTGTGCTGATATGTTTTTAAAACCACAAGCACCCATGAATGTTTCAGCGTTGAATGATATTTTTAATACTATGATGAATGTGGACGTGGACGTTCCTTATCAACCAGAACCTCAAGATGAGAACCAAAGCCAAAGCGATGATGACGTTGTCAAAGTGGAACTAACTCCAACACCCAAAGAAGTTTATTTCGGTAAGCATTGGAATTCACCCAGTCACGATCAATATAGAAATGGTCCTCCTCAGGCACCACCGGAAGAATAAATAAGTGACCAGACTCCTTGCGGGTAAAGTTTGAAATTGGTACCATCTAGATTTTCTAACTCTAGAATAATGTAGATTAGCTCCCATTTCGTTCTTGATGCAAGATCCTTAATCCATATTTTGATCGGTGGCATAGTTAAAGTTTCATTTGAGCGTCGTCTGTTCCGTTCTACAAAAGTGTAAAATTTACCCCAGTCAGCTTCAACAATGTATGTTTCAAGATTGTAAAATGAACAAGGCTCCTTGTTTCGTAGGTAATTGTTTGTTAGTGTAATCATCTGTGTAAGGTGCCCAAGATGTTAGTTTTTTGTCTACGTGTGCGTGTCCTGTAAATGCGTAGACTTTCCCTTCACTGGAATCTTCAAGAGCCATATCTATTTGTTTCTCGGTTGATCTGTGCATGATAAATATCCGCACGTGATCATTTTTTATGTTGCATGACTATGTCCCTTTTTGCGCCGATTGATGTGGTCATTATCCATGGGTGAACGTTCGTCACCCGTGGTCATGATCCTTTTTTTAAACTCATCAATGTAATGACTTTTTCTAGTTGGTGCGCTAAAACCAGCATTGTCTAGTGGCTTGATCTCCGATATTACATCATATTGGCGCAGAATGGCTCCGTATCGTCGTTCCAGATCGATCGGATCTTCGCTAGGTGAAATAGAAAACTCTGCAACTAGATCAGAATCGAGGAATCTGGAAATGGTCCATCTCTGCACATTTCCAGATTCTTATTCGATATGTAGAGTCCTGTGGCTTGTACTTAATAGGTCTACCGTGGACCTGGACTGTGACACCGACATATGAACAGAAATGTGGATACCTTTGTGTACATTTACATTCATGTTCCTTGATAAAAGTTGAATGAGAATGATATCCTTCTTCTTCCGTCAATAAGTGACATATAACACATATCGGAGTTGGCCATGGCCAGTATGAAAGGTCCTTTGGATAATTACATTCTTTGCATTTTTTAATTTCTGAAATGATTTTCTTTGTACGAGTTGATGTTTCGCAACCATAATGCAATCTTGCCGTTATCGAGTGTGATAATCCAAGGAATGTGTCTTCATGATCTTGGTAGTGTTGATCCATTGTATTTAATTATAGTGATTCATTTTTAGGACTGGCTTTGATTTTAAGTCGAGCAACCACCTCCAGTGCATGCGTCTTTCTCTTCGGCGACATCACTGTTTATTTTAAACCCGCCATCAACCGTAAACTGAATAGGATTAGCTGTTTTCTCGCGACGCAAATAATACATATTGGTTTTCAATCCCATTCTCCAACCACCAAGATGCATATTTGTCAGTAGCTTGTCAGTTGGGCGCGCCACATGCATGTTCATACTTTGTGTTTGATCAATAAATGCCCCGCGATCAGCAGCCAATACCTGTATTGTCTTTTTACTTATTTCAAATGCTGTACGGTACTTAACACGAATATCCTGAGGAATACTCTTGATATCCTGTATGCTTCCTCTTGAGCTAACAATTGCCTTTTTAACATCATCATTCCACAAACCTTTTTCTTGTAATTCTTTATGTAGATAACGGTTAACCACGACAAATTCACCGGCACTGACACGTCGTGTATATATAACATACTTGTAGGGTTCTGTGCATTCGGAATTGCCCAAGATTTGCGCGGTAGATGCGGTAGGCATATCGGCTCTAAGTAAACTGTTGCGTACACCATACAGTGCAATTTGCTCTAACAACCATGCCCAGTTTAGTGTTAGATTATATGTATTATTACCAGTTTCAGTAACCGGTGACACTCCCCATAGATGATACTGTAATTTGCCTTCGCTGATGGGACTTCCTATAAAACTAGAATACGCACCCCAATGGGAATCACGATCTAACTCCTGCTCGATAGGGTGTAGTATTTCAATTAGCTCTCTGTCGGTTTCCGACAGTTCTAGTGACATATGATCAATATCCAACCCATCATTCTTGAAGGTGATTTTTCCAGTTTTATACAGTTCGCTAAGATGCTTCATATCGTTGTGTCTACTCTTGGCAAGCTCCATACTAGATTTCAGACACGCATAATAGTAACTCTCGGCAATAACCAAGTTAAGTTCCCTTGCAAGCGGGTTGATTTTGGTAACTTTACCTGACTTGTTTGTTTCATCTATGATTTCAAATGATAAACCTAGCTCTAGAAGTGCGTCTGCCCATCCCTGTGTACCTTGTGCCACTGGTCTATGTTTTAAATTGGATTTTCGGCATTTATGCATGGGATAATCATTGATATCGATAACATTGTCTAAGTTATGATGCGCTGTTTCACAGGTATCCATGAAACCATCAAAATCAAAATACTTTTCACCTGTGTCAGGGTTTGTTTTAACATGCGCCACATATGACATACTAGCAAGGTTACACACAGCGTATTCTTGGTCATCTGAATATTCAAGGATCTCAGAACATAAATTACTGTTTCTTATAACTCCTAGGTTCTTTTGGTTGTTTTTACGGTTAATAATATCTTTATTCAGGAGATCTGGACCACCTGTTTCTTTCTGTGACAACAGAATAGCCAGCCACAGATGCTTTATATCAACTTGCTTATTGTATTTACCTTCTTCTTCGTATTTTTCATATAATTTCTCAAATTCTTCTCCATATGTGGTGTATAACCCAGGACATTTGTGTGGGCACATTAAACTCCACTTCACCACAGAGTTGGTTTTGTAAGATTTTTCAAGACGCCTCATGAAAATATCTGGCACCCAGAGTGCAAAATTAAGATCACGACAGCGACGCTCTTCGGCGCCTATATTTTTCTTGAGATCCAGGAAATCATAAATATCAGGGTGCCATGGCTCCGTACTAACTTTGAATGCACCCGGTCTACGGCCACCTTGGTTAACATAACGGGCAATGTCGTTAAAAACACGTAACATAGGGACTATTCCATCACTTTTGCCTCCTGTGCCTGCAATTAATGTACCTGAAGCACGAATAGTCTGAATACCTATTCCAATACCTCCTGCACCCTTGGAAATTTCAGCACAAGCTTTCCAGCAATCTGGAATACCGCCATCCTCAACCATACTGTCCCCAATACCTAGAAGATAACATGATGATAACTGTTCCATAGGTGTGCCTGCGTTATACATAGTGGGGCTGGCATGTGAATATTTTCCTGTAGATAATGCATCATATGTTTTCTTAATAAAATTCAACACCTGCTCTGGCGTTTTGTATGATTTATGTGTATTTAATGCAATAGCGATACGAAGATACATTTGTTGTGGTGTTTCTACCACATTGAATCCCGGATTATCTAATCGTTTAAGGAAATAGGATTTCTTCAGTGTCTCAAAACCGAAATAATCGAACAGAAAATCTCGTTTGTTGTCAATCATGGATTCCAGCGCATTTTTGTTGTGCATAATAAATTTGTATACTCTCCTTTTTAAAAGAGGAAAAGGTTTACCCGTGTCTGGATGTTTGTTTTCATATAACAATCTCATGGTTTCCACAAAATTGCCAAGTGTATTTTTTTGATGATTAGAAGCTGCTATTCTGCCGCCCAAAACAGTATATTGGTAATCTACCGTTGCTAAACTGGCGCAATATTTGGCAGCAAATTCGTCTAATTCCGAAGTTGTGATCTTATCAGCAATGCGTGTGATAACATCTCTTGCTACCGTTTCAGAGGAAACACGATCCAAATCATTGCCTATTTTGGTACCATCTCTCAAAACCCCGTGAGCCAGGTATTCTATACGGTTCGTTACCTTTCCGAATTGTGCTTTTTCTAGTCGCCCATCTCTTTTTCTCACACGTAACATCATACTTATTAGTATAAAATAGTTATCAATTTCACTATTTCGAGTAGTATTTTAATTGTAAATTACAATTAAATTTGATCTATGCATGTTATCAATGGCAATCAGAACCAGGTTTCCACCTGAACCTAATGGATATCTACATATTGGACACCTAAAAGCTATTCTGGCTGATTTTGAATTACCCAATGGAAATGACAAGGTCAAAGTTGTATGTAACCTTCGATATGATGACACCAATCCTGACAATGAAACGGATGAATACAAACAGGCTATCCTAGATGATTTAGAATGGCTGGGTTTTAAACCCACATTTATAACGAGTACCTCTGATTACTTTAATATCTTATCTGTATTTGTTGACAACTTGCTGAAACGCAAGGAGGCTTACTACGACGCAAGCACTTCAGAGGAAATTGGTAAGCAGAGAGAAAGCAATACATTATCACCATACCGTTCAGGTCAGTTAAATAAAGATTGCTATTGCAATAGCAATAGCACGGAACCAGACCGTTCGTGGTGTGTGCGACTGAAAGTACCTGTTGAATTACATAGTTCAACATGTATGTGCGATCCTGTAATTATGCGATGGAAAGGCGATTCTAAGTGCATGATTCCTACATATGACCTCTCTCATCCTATTGTAGATTATCTGGAAGAGATAACGCACTCATATTGCACACGTGAGTTTTATATTCGACGTGAACTGTATTATTATATGATTAAATTGTATCGTACGTACGGAGATTTTAGTATTAGTAAAGATTCTATAACTGAGCCTTCAGTTATGGAATTCAGTCGATTGAAAATAGAAGGAGTAGATCTATCTAAACGGAAGATACTTGCTGCTATTAAGAATGGTGATTATACTGGTTTCGACGATCCTCGTCTATTTACCATTTGTGGACTTCGCAACAGAGGACATGATGCCAAAGCGTTGATACATTTTTGTCGCAAGTTGAGTTATGTTGAAGGGGATGGCGGTGTGACACCTATGCATATGTTTGAGCACTCTGTTCGAGAATACTATGAAGTAAATGCCATTCGGCGCTTCGGTATACCTGAAAACAAGTTGTTGCCAGTAAAAGTAACAAATTCAGATTTATTGGGCGTTACCATAAAGCGACCGAATCACCCGATAGATGAATCTAAATCTAAAAATATTCTGTCTGTCACATCTAATTTATTCATTTGCTCTGATGATTTCAAAACAGAACATAACAAAAAATATACACGCTTCTCGCCAAAACGCCCTGTATGGTTGCGCCATTACGGGCTTGTAGAATGTCTCAAGCACGAGAATAAAGGTTCTCTTACTGTTGGGTTAATTAATGGGACATTGAGTAAGAGTTTTAAACCACGACCTACGGCTATCCAATGGATAAGTCGTGAACATCATTTAGAGTTGGAAGTTAATGACCCCGAAAGCGATACACAGACATGGTTATTGGAAGAAAATATACCAGAAACCGCAGTATTTCAGCTAGAGCGCTGTGGATATTACCGATATTTTAAAGCATCGAACACAGTAGTAAAAGTAATAGGTCTAAAATCGAAGGGGAAGTTTAAAGTCTGTTAATTATTATGAAGTCTATCGAAAGAACACAGTCAATGATTTCCACAGGGAAGACATGTATATGTATAATCTATCAAGATAATGAGCCGTTTGCACATGAATGTGAGGCATTAAAAAAACATGTAAAAGAGAACAAGCTGTATGAACAGTATGATTTCTGGACCGATGGTTGCAACTATGCCGATGAAGATTATATTCATGTTGCTAAGAAAACACCAGATAATGATCATGAAAGAGGGGGTTTCTGTTGGAGATCAGCTGTTTGGAAATTCGAGGAGCCGGGCGCCACCGATGTAGATCCCCCTGTTCCAAACCCATGTGTGGATACATCGAACGATATCCAAAATTGTGTATGTTGCCAAGATGCAGTAGCAGATACAGTTGTCTTGCCATGTTTGCACAAAGTAGCCTGTAAGATTTGCTCTGACAAACTCAAAGAAGATACATACAATAGTTGGCATTGTATTGTATGTCGTTCTGCTATTACAGGTATTTTGGAAAATGCTAAATAAACATTGTATTTTTTAATACTGGTCAATACCAGATAAGTCTAGAATAAGTGGTTCAGGGTTGGAATATTTTTCAACTTCGTGTAAGTTCCATCCTCCTTCCGTAAGGTTGGTAATACAATGTGCAACGATAACAGAATAATCAATAATGTTATCGTATTTGTTAACAGTTTCATGCAACCAAGCATAATCCTCTGGACTATGCAAATATGCGTTGCATGCGGTACGTTGTTCTTCAGTGACGATAATGGTGAAAGACATTATTATTTAGCATTGATCAATTTATAATTTATAATTTACAATTTATATGCCACCGACCTCAAATTGGCGACGGTTAGTGTCAGCCTCAATTGTGCTTTGGTTCCAGGGACCGACATCACGGCGAGGAATTAATGGATCAGAACGTAACTGAAGGTTAGGGTTCTTTAAGGTGCTGCTCTGTGTGTTGAGACCTGGGTGATGTCCACTTTCGAAGAAGTTGCGGTTGCTCAAATGACCTTGACCAGCAGGGTTTGATTCAGCAAATCCTCCTTCACGGGGAAGGAGTTCTTGAGGTAAGACATCATTCTTAGGGAAACAGTCAGTTCCGCCCATAGGTTGTGAACTAGGCTGGAAGTTTCCTTGAGACGAGAAGTTGTTGCTCATTTGAGGATGAGGTAAGACATTAGGGTTGTTCTTATACACTTCATCTTGAACTTGGCTGTGTTCAACACGTTTTTCCGCTTGTTGACGGGCCTGTGCTTGGGCAGGAGTTAAATGTTGAACAGATTGTTGAGGGTGCGCAGGACCATCTTGAGAATGTTCTTCGCCACCGGCTTGGCCAAGTACGTTAAGGTCGCCGTAGTTCTTAATTAAATTACCGCCAATGACCACGTTGTATGCAACGAGTGCTAGAATTGCAATGATAACCATTTTGCTTACGTCGTTAAACATATATACTTAAATGGGTAAAAAAAATTCCTGAATAAAAATGATGCGTACCATAAATCAGATGACTCATCCTAAAGTTAAAAAAGTTAGATATCGATGGTGCGTTTACATGCGTGCCAGTAATACACCCGTACATTATATACAAATGGTGGGCCCCAGCTACAGTTAAAGCTATTGCCATGGGCAAGGATTACTATGTTACGAGAGTACTATAAGTTACTTATTCTTCGAAGTAATCGTCAGGATCAGCATCTTGATTTCTTCTTAAGAATTCCGTGAGAGAAATAGATATAGGTTTATAAGAACCACTAATAAATAAACTCTCTTTGCCAGGCGGGTGCATAGTTAATTCTTTGCGGTGATGTGTACTGCTGGCAAAATGGAGACCATTTTGTATAGATACAGGACGATTAAAAACAATGTCTCTTGTTCCCAGGTGCGGGACAGCTATGTTGAATGCTACATTATGACTCAAATCCATTGCATATGTATTTATGTCTGTAGAATCTACGACACCACTGCTTACGTCATATAATTTAATCCATATGGTGGTCGGGGACTCATTTGATAATGAGAGGGAATGTAGATTTATTCCACCGTTGCTTATATCGCCGAATGTAGTTAATGGTCCGCTGACAGTTAAGTCAAACATTTGACCATCATAATATTCGCCTTGAAATTGGACATCTAATGGCGACTCTGTGTCTATGCTTTCACCGCGACGTACATGTTCCGTTTGACGATTGTTCAGATGCACATATAACGCATTATTACCAACGGCGTCTGTGGAATATCCATATCCTGTTTTCGTAGTATCTACAATCACTCCAGAGGAATCTGATAATGCGTAATGTAATGCTACATCACCGAATGCTGCTTCGTTTATAGACATCGTACCACCTTGAGAATAACCGTTGACGTTGGATGGATGAACTGCTAATGCATTATAACAACCATCTATTCCTGTACTAGATAAATTATAATTATTATTATCTCTCAAAGCTGTAGATAGTGTAAGATTACCGCTATCGTCGGGCAAATACGTTGTATCCAAACTTGTTCCGCTAGTGTCGGCTAAATGCACGTATAATGCCTCTCCTTCCTGACCTTCCATCGTAGTATTGATTAGCAATCCGGACATGTCTGTGACGGCAGTATATAGTGAATTACCGTTGTTGGCTCCTGCATTTACTTTAACTATATCTTGACTGTCATTGGCAAACTTAATCTCTGTTGGTGCCTTTTTATAAAGTGTAGACAATGTTAGTGACGCATCTACGGCGTCAGATAGAGAACCGTCATACCAAACATTAAGCCATCGGGCACGTGTGTCATATTGTTTGGTCAACTGTCCATGTCCTGGTTGATAATAAAATTCATCTCTGGCTAATGGATCATCTAGATCAGTGGAATTAGGGATTGTTTCTATACCATTAGACGTCTCGCGAGAATTAGTCCAACGTAATTTGACGTTGCCGGGAGTTTCGCAACTAACGGTTAAGATTACACTTGTATAAATTTTAGTGTCTTCCCATTTTTTATTATCGAACTGGTAAAAGTTGTCTTGTTGCAAAGCATAACTAGAAGTACCCTGACTGGGTATAAAAGGTGTTGAATTGTATACGGACGCCATTACATTAATGGCGTTCTTGTTTTCAAATTGTTGTTAATGTTAAATAGAATAATTAGAATTGCTCAAATTCATCAGGGTCCACGTCTTGATTTCTTCGGAGAAACTCGGTAAGGGAAATAGACATAGGTTTATATGTACCATTAATAAATATAGTTTCATTGCCTGGTGGATGACTTATTAAATCACGACGATGTGTAGTGCTAGCAGAGAAATGAAGGCCGTTCTCAATTGCTAATGGACGCGTAAAAATTAATTCGCGAGTGTCTAAATGCGGTACTGCTAAATTGAGAGCAATGTTCTGACTCAAGTCGGAGGCATAGTTGTCAAGGTCTATAGTATCAACTAATCCTGTACTAATGTCGTATAGTCTTACCCATACAGTAGTGGGTGATTCATTGACTAGAGATAAACTATATACATTGATGCCACCGTTACTGATATCGTTAAAAGTTGTTAAGGGTCCGCTGACGGTCATGTCAAACATTTTGCCATCATAATATTCGCCTTGGAACTCAACATTGATTGGAGTATCGGGGTC
>Ga0136555_1000797_pt1 | contig 12003 bp, 4 predicted proteins | sample AntRauTorckE5432_FD_104927 | JGI IMG/M metagenome (GOLD analysis project Ga0136555, IMG submission 104927) | Saline lake microbial communities from Rauer Islands, Antarctica - Metagenome Torckler E5 #432 | ecosystem: Environmental > Aquatic > Non-marine Saline and Alkaline > Saline | place...
AGGTATCGGTGACTGATGTGTAGCGGCTTACGAGGCTTCTTTGGTCCAAGAACAACGGCAAAGGGGTAGCGCTGGTCGGCTTGCGATCCTCCGCCGGGGAGGCCCACTCCCGAAGAGAACACGACATTTCCTCCGGTCTGGATATCATACTTGTTGAGTACGAGTCCCAAGGAGTTGAGACCCACCATCTCCATGATGGGAGAAGGGAACCAAACGTAGTCAACCTCCACCTCCATAGCCCCTAGAGGCATGAGCGGGATCGGGATGACTGTCCTCACCAGTCCGAGATAAGGGTTGACTGCGAGGACTTCGACCTCGACGCCGTTGACTCGAACGGTAACGTCCTGAGCTGAAGCGGGAGAGCCATCTCCCCAACCTTTGACGAGAGGGCCGCAGTCAGTCTTGAAAGTGTTCTGAGCCAGGGCACCGCTGCCTGTGAACGGGCTTTCTTGTCCATGCAGGAAGTTCCACGCTGCCGAGAAGACCGTTTGAGACGATGTGTACCTCAGGTCCGTGATCTGGAAGTTAGCAACTTCGTACGATCCAGAAGGGTCCAGTACGAACTCAGCCCCAGCAGCAATCGTAGGGATACCCGTGAAGAAGTCTATAGTGTTAGAGACGACGGGGCAGTCGTCTATGACGACCGTCATGGTGTTGGCTTGCTGATTCCTTACCAAGCCAAACGTAGTAGGTTGCGTGCTCCAACTCTGGGGGACGTTGACGATGTAGGGGCCCGACGAGACCTGAATGAAGTCGTTGCCACCAATCCTCTGAAGAGAGATGAGGGTCTGAACTCCGCCGTCTGAAACCGTGAACGTTGCGACCGTGCCGTCAAACAGTGCTGGGCTGAACGCCGCAGTCGTGGCGTCAATACCAACCTCAACTCGGAAAGATGACCCAGGGAGAACCTTCCCGCTTGTGTCTTGGAAACCCCAACCGTAGCTTACTCCGGCTTGTTTTTGGAGGATCAGGTTCGAGTTGATGATGTTTGAGGATCCCGTCCCTACTTCCGTTCCAAGGAAGGAACTCGCAGCACTAGGAAGCGTGGAACCGTCATAGACGACAGCATCAGCAGGACTGATACTCATCGTATACTGTGTTTCCGTCATCCCTTGGACGCCAAGCTCAACTTGCGAGAAGTCTCCGGCAACAGGATGGGCCACGCCTAAGACCGTGATAGGAACGGGGAACGTTGTCAGGAACGCGTAAGCCGTCGGGTCTTCGATGCCCGGAGAGAAGGCCACCTCCGGAAGCATGTCCTGCTCAAAGTCGACGAGAATAGTATCGCCATCAACGGGCGTAACCGTGTAAAGAGGCGGCTCCCCTTTGCTCAGGATGTTACGAGCAACATTATCGGGAGGCATCATCGGGGCGCCCGAGCTTGTGTAGACGTTGCTGACCGTGACGTCGTACAAGCCTCCAAGCGTTGTTCCCGTGTGGTGGATCAACGCTGAAGTGGCTCCTGCAGATCCGGTCATTCCTACTTCGATCGAGGTGGGAGTCGAAGGAGCCGCACCGAAGATGTCTGTCAGGGCATAGTTTGTTGGATCAAAGAAGTCTGCATCCGTGAGCATCTCAACCGAGAAGAAAACCTCGATGGTGTAGCCCGTGATCGAAACAGCACTGGTGACTGCACCAAAGACTTGTCCAAGGCAGCCGTAACTACTTAGCCCGTAGGGCTTTCCACCGTAGCCTCCAGAGACATAGGAAGGCACTGGAGGAGGGTTTACAGAACCGTAGGGGCCATGACCATAAGGTTCTCCCCCATACCCCGAGCCAGGCCCGTGAGGTTGCGGTACAAGAACCCCACCTACGGAGCCGTATGGACCCCATCCGTAGGGATCCTGTCCGTTTCCTTGCAGGGGCATTCGTTCCTTATGCCGTACCGGTGATTGCTACCACTAGACCATCACCTTGCGTGAGAATTGGGGCGCCGCCACCGTGGGTCATCCGAATGTTGAGAACCGAGTTGGTTGGGATAGGGGAGACTCCCCCATAGGTGACTGCGGGTGTCGCAACAACTCCCGCAGATAGCGTGTCTGCAAAGAAAGGTGCAATCACTGCACCAAGCAGTGCTCCAGCAGGGCTGTAAGCTTCCACCTCTACAATAACGTTACCCGGCCCCAGAGGAAGAATGGCAAGGTTAACGTAGACCGCCACCTGCGTGATGGTAAACCCTGCGCTATATGCCAAGATGCTGTATTCGTCCACCACGTTTGGAGAAACAACTCCAACAGGCACTAACAGGTTCCGAGAGATGACCTTCTCAGCGGATCCTCCTACTCCGGTCGAGGCTGCCGTGACTCGGCCTTGGGCATCAACCGTGATGTTAGAGTTTGTGTATGAGCCAGCCGCAACGCCAGAGTTGGGGAGACCCAGTGTAACGTTGGAGTTCGCGCCACCATCAAGAAGCGTAAGGTGAGCGGGCGTGACCTGAAGGGCTCGCTCCGCCGTCAACACGCCCGAGTTGCCAATAGTGACGTACGGAGCACCTATTGGCGCCCCGCCGCCGCCAGCGGCAGTCAAGTCGTAAAGCGTTCCCGCAGTGTCCTTGTAGTAGGGGATGTCCGCACTAGCAGCACCACCGCTACCGTCGGAGACAAAGATGCCGTTTTGGCCGAGGGGAATCGAAGCCTCACCAATCTGCTCAAAGCCAAGCACAGAATCTAGGGTGAGAATTTGGTTTAGTCCAGCATAGAGTCTAGCTTGGTCCGGGTACGTACCTGGAGTAGTTAATGCTCCACCACCGATGGAGAAGTCGCCAAGAAAAGCATTGAGCGCCCCAGCCACCGTGTCTGCCACGAACGCCACATCAGCCATGGGGCCAGATTCCGTGGTCGTAAGGGTGATGGGGTTGCCTGCACCTGGCCAGGTCGCGACCAGACCCGTGTTGTTCTGGAGCAGCTCCTGGATCCCTCCAACACCGGCAAACAGCTCACCGCCCGCAAACGTGACATCTACTCGACCATGACTCGTCGAGAAAGTGGCGACTCCTGCCAGGGCACCCGAGTCCACGAAGTTACCTGCGGCCGTAAGAGACGCCGGAGTTGCCGTTGTGGGGTTGGCCACTCGAATCGCACCAAAGGGCTCGACTGCGACAGGAGCACTTGTGAGTCCAGGAACAAGGTAAAGGTCTCCAGCAGTCGCCGCAAGGCCGACCGTTGACGCATCCACGTTTCCGCCGAGCACAAAGACCGAACCTCCCGCAGGACTGTTCGCGCCAGATATAGCATGAGAGTTACCCGCACCCACCACCACGTTGCCCATAGTGGCGGAGCCGCCAATCGCTGCGGAGTTGCCCTGGCCGCTTGCCGTCTGAAGGCGGAGGTTGTAATTGCGAAACAGGGGACCACCAGGGGCGTTCTGAGAAGCCTGAAGGATAACACTCGCCCCGGGAACGCTATCGTTCCAAAGCAAGTTGCCCATTTGAATCAGAGGTCCGCCAAAGGCGTTGGCCTGAATTCGGATCTCTTCTGCGTTGATCGCTCCAACGCCGATACCCTGAACAACTCGAAGGGTACCGTCACCGCTTACGGGGTCTGCAAGCGGTGGCGGGTTCGAAGCCACCCCTGAACCGTGGATCTCAACAGCGTCGGCATCCGCAATGATAACACGGCCAGCGCCGACAAGACGAAGAGGTACCATGCCTGCGAAGGTGAAGCTATCGTAGGCATCGTCCAAGGTTGCGATTGCGGTGCCCGCAGCCGCCGAATAGGAGATCGCGTCTTGAACGTTTTCTGCCGGGATGCCAGACAGCGCGTTGTTGTAAAACAACGACGTGGGTTGCGTGAGTGCAGATAGAACAACCGTAGGACCGTTGGTAATCGGTCCGTACTCTGAGGCCCCGAGACCAAGAGTAGCGCTGCCGACCACCGCCGTGTCGTCCATGTTGATACCGAGAAGGCTGGCGGGATCGTTCCCCGTACCAAGCAGGCTTTCTCGCAACATGACACGGAGATCGCCAGGAACACCAAGGGCTCCCGGGTTTCCTCGGATAGCATCGGAGATCGTGAGGTCTTCTTTGAGAAGCTGGCAGTCCTCGAACCGCACCATAGGTGCAAAGGTGTCGACGCAGAACCGAGTAGCTCCAACGCCGGTCTGCTCGAAAAGGCAGTTGCGGAAGTTGGCTTCAGTGCCCGCTCCGCCAACTCGCTGAGCGTCCATGATGGCAGCAGAGTTACCGCTAAACCGACACTCGATCGCAGAGATGAATCCCGTGTTTCCCGGAGCCGCGTCTAAAGCTAGAGCAACAGCCGTGTCTTGCGTTGCAGCATTTTGCAGAGCCGAGGTCTCATACATGACCATGGAACCCTGCTCGACACCAATAGCTGCGCCTTGACCTGCTCCGTCACCTGTGTTGATGACCTTGCAGTTGGTCATGTAGACCGTGCCAAGACCAACCTTGCGGAAAGTAGGGTTGGTTGTCGAACCACCGTTCTCAAACACAAGACCATGCAAATGTACGTTGTCCGCGAGGTCAGTCATAACTGCCGAGAACGTTGCAGCAGGAGCGCCGAGGTTCAAGGCTCGCACACGTACCGAGTAATCCGTGGAGCCTTGGAACCCGCCCGTCGATGGCCATGCCATGACGTGAACGAAGGGAGCAAAGAGGATGTCCTCAACGTACAACCCAGGTCGTACGGCGACGATGACTGGGTTGTCTTCGCTGGGGACTACCCCGCCGTTGAAGGTAGGATCGATCTGCGCAGCTTGAATAGCATCGGAGATGGTCGAGAAGTTCGCATACCCCTCAGCTACCGCTGGATCGTTTGGAGCGTTGGAGTAGTCACGTCCTCGGTTCGCGTCAACGTAGATGATGCGACCACTAGCCGCTACAGGTTGTACCAACCCTAGAAGAGCTTGAAGGTTCTTGTTCTGGTCGTCAGCCCATCCCGTGGCGTCGGCATCGATCGGAATGATCGCTGTCTCGTCTCGTCGCTCCCCTGCGGATACGAGACAAAGGTTTCCTAAGATAGTTTGGAAGCGTACTCGAATGTACTCTTCGGTAACTGTGGCACCATCGTCGACAACTTGACGAACCTGGTAAGCACCTTCGTTATCCACCGTGAAGGTGATAGGTCCTGGTCCCGTTGCGGAAGACAGCACCGCAGCTGACGGAGTCCGCGCGGGAGGCGGGCCATCTGGCGTGAAGGTGAGCGCCCAGCTGACCGTAACAAACGGTCCACCGACGTAGCTGAGGGTAATTACATCCCCAGCCCGTGCATCTTCACGGCTCTGGGAGACTAGGGGTACAAGTCCGTTTACGAGGCTCTGAATCGCCATGTGACGCTCTCCAAGGGGTTCACTGGGGCGCAGCTATAGGCCGAGCACCGAAAAAACTACAAGACAAATTGGGCTGAAACGTCCTCTCCCGTAACGGCCTGAGGAACACGGACCCCAAGACGATCTACCGCAACTCGGTAAGTCTGACCTACGGCAACGACTGGAGGGCGCGAATCGAGTCGCAACAGACTATGAGCAACACGAACATTGGTGATGCTTGACCCGCCCGCAATAGCACCCACAGGCCCTCCCGTGGGGCCTAGTAGAGCCTCAAGACGGTAGCTCCCAGCGTTCGGACCTGCTGCAAAAGTGACTATCTCACCCTCTTGAGCATTGGACCAGTCTTGGGACAGGTCTTGAATCTCTCCTCCCTCTAGAATGTGGGCATCCCCTGAAAGGTTTGATGGGGATGTGGTGTATGCGCGAGGGGAGCTATCCGCTCCAAATACCATGCGCAGAACTTCCACGACACGATGTTGCCCGAGGGTGAAGACATCGGATCCTCCGTTCGTCCCTGAAGCATTCTCGCCACTTAGGATCTCAAGGATAGCTCCGGGGCAAATGTTGCGGAAGTCGCGCATAGGATCGGAGAACAAAGTCCGGTCCGTAAGCGTGATCCCTCCCGTTCCCGTGACTGACTTAGCCCCTGTACAGAACTTTCGGAAGTCTTCGTAGTAGTAGGAGTTTAGCTCCCAAGAGACCGTGTCCTCGAATTGGTCCCCGAAAAACTCCCGAAACAAATGCAGGTAATCGTACAGGGTGTGTGCAGGCTTGAGTGCTCGAAGCACCATTTCAGCGTTTTTCTGCGTACGGAAGGGGTCTTCGGGGAAACCCGTTCCGAGGGAACCCTGAATGGTGTTTCCAGTGTTGGGGTCGGTCCAAACAGAGCAATCGCTAAGAGTAACTTCGAACTCGAACTGCTCCGGGAAACCCCACGCAGAGTTGGGATCTCGCTGAAAGGAGGCTTTCTCCAATACTTCGACTGTCGCTTGGGTAATCAGATCAACGCCGCTCTTCTGTACGTCTAGCTTTGCGCCTTCCAGGAGGAGGCCAATCATCCGCTCAAGGAAAGTTCGATAGCTGACGTCTCCAGGGATATCGGGAACCCCAACCTTGGGGTCTATCTCAGGGAAGATCAACGTTCCGACGGTCTGCCACAAGAACTCCGGACGCGTGAAGTTGATGCTCCCATCGAGGTGGGCCATCTCGGCCGTGATTTGGATTTGAGCAAGCGTCTCGGCAATAGCTTGAAACTGCAGGGAATAGTAAGGACCTGTGATCTGCGAGACGTAGTTCGACGGCAACACCTGGTAGAAGGTGTTCATGATCTGGTCTGTCAGATCCTGAAGGTTGTTGGTAGCGTTCTGGCCTTGCAGGAGGGCGGGAGCAGGGTTCTGATTAAGAACAAAGGGAATCAGACTGGTCGCGCGGTTGGGATCAGGCTTGTCCTCTACGCTCGACATTAGGAGATCTCCGTATAGGTGAAGTTAAAGTTGCCCGTCTCGAAGAACTCAATGTCGAATGCATTGAGGTTTTTCGCTCCCGCATTAGTCGGCCCTACAACATAGGTAACTCGGTAGACATAATTCGTCGGACTATCGCCAACAGGTAGAGAGATTAGAACCCGGTTAGAGGTTCTCCGCAACCTCTCCTCTTCGATCTCAAGGTTGCCTGCTGTGGGAAAGGCAAGCGTTAGGGTAGCGTCGTCAGAGAATCCGGGGATGCTCAAGCCTTCAGCTCCAATGATGAACGCTTTGCCTGGTTGTGTTCCCAAGGATAGCGGGTCTACAATTTGTAGTTCCAGCGGTGTGTCATCTTGGAACACGCCTCGAAACTCTGTCTCCGGCCCCCCACCTGTTGTGGTTGCTGAGTTCAGCTCCTCATCGAGAAGCCACACCAGCACTGTTTCCGTGCTGATAGGCGCAAAGTCCGAGCCTCTAATGAAAGTAGAGTCCCCAGACTGGCTAGACGCCAACAACTCGCGGACCACACAAGCATCCACACTACGAGCGAGCTTCACCACGGGGACTTCTACGAAGTCAACACCTTCGGTGTTCTTTAGGACACTAACCACGTCAGATTGACGAATCGACGAGCCAAGAGGAGAGTTGGAGAAGAACTGTGCAAGGTTCGAGCGAACTCTGCGATCAACAACCGATGTCGGAACTCCCGCCCTCTTGACGATGGTGGCTGTGATGTCCACCGGAACAGCAACCGTCTCTTTGACCAGAACATCTGCCGTGATGTGTTTGCTGTTGCTAACATCCTCTTGCGCAGCGATTACCGCCAAGTTGACGACGTACGAAACCGTGAAGTTTTCGTCGTGGAAGTAGTCGATGCTCAGACGTTGGCCCGAAGAAATGCCTCTCCCCAGTACGCGCTTGATGGACACCGCAGTCGTCTCGTTACCAGGAAGAATTGTGTAGTCACTCACTCCCGAGGGATCAAACGGACCCCGATACTCCACCGTGCGGTCAAGGTTAAAGACTCTAATCGTAAAGGAGTCTGCGCCCAGGTTGTTGAGAAACTCCGGGAACTCCCCAATGATCACATGCTCCTCGTTGAGAACTCCGATTTTCTCTCCCGTGGGTGCTCCGTTGACTTGGAAGATCTCGATGGCGCTCTGAGCCTCGACAGACTTTCCGTCCTTGAGAGGGTCGTCAAGGCGGAAAAGGCCGTAGGCGTCCTCTTCGAGAGACCCGGTCACAACACCTGTAACGGACTGAATCTCTCGCACAGGCTGACGTGGCAAAACGAACCGGCGGCTCGCCACAAGGCGGTAGTCGCCCAGTACGATATCTCCGAACGTGACCGTTGGCTGCGGTTGTGTTGTATCAAGTTTGATGGTCTTGAAGTTTTCGACTACAGCGTTTGAAAGGTTGAACTCCACGCCTGTAGACGCATTCCGCAAGCCAAGGCTTGCATTGGGGAAGTTCAACATCTCCGCAAGGGGGTTGTCTGCGGACAGATCTGAGTCGATAGCTTGGAAACGAAGATCGAGGATGTTGCCAACAGGCACGAACTGCACGTTGAACTTCCGCTCGAAGCGGAAAGCAAACGTGTCGGAAACCGTTGCAAGGCTCTCACCTCGAATGTATGCGTCTACCTTGCCCCCAGCATGCTTGAGATAATCGGGATCGAAGTCTCGCTGCATCAAGTCGTTGCCTGGCGTAACGATGAAGCTCTCTAGAACTCCGGGAAGGTTTGCCAAGGTTTGGCGATATCCCGCTTCCGTGCCCGAATCCACGGAGGCCAGAGCGTTCTTGCTACGCTCCGCCAGTTGAACGTTGGTTTCGACTTCCCGGCCCCCAAACGTTCGTCCTGGGTTCGTAACTGCGAGACTTCCCGTCGTGTTGGTTATGACAGTGTTGATTTGGCCAGCTGCCAAGTTCCCAGAGCTACCAGGGTTCTCGGCTCGAATAGGTACATCGACGGAGAACAAGCCTGTTGAGGGGTTGAAAAAACTGGCAGCGTTCTCGACGGGAATCGATGCCTCCTCGGTGGAGACAAAGAAAACTCCTCCGGAAGAGATCCTTGTACCGAGAGGAATCGGGATGGTTGCTGAGGGTCGTCGGCTCGTGAAGAAGGTGCCCAGACCACGAGCCCGGATACCAGGTTTACGCGTAACCCCCACATTGGAAGCCAGCTGCTCGAAAGAGTGGTCGATAAGCGCTTGAGTCTGGTTGCTCGTGATGCCGAATGCCTTCTTGAGCGCTAGCTTGTATGCCGAACTATCGACCGGAGTAGGGTTGCCGGAGGCTCCTACACCATCCACTCGTACGAGAGTGTCGAAACTCTGCGAACGGTGAAGGAAATCCACTACGAAACGAACCTTCTCACTCTCCGCAGCAACAGGGTCGATCACGGTATCTCGAATAACCGCACCCGGCTGTAGGGCTAGCTGGGGGTTCGTTCGAAGTACCGAGGAAATGAGACGGTTCGTGATATCCGAACGCGTAACGGTTGGGAAAGCTCCCAAGTTGAGGCTAATCGTCACCGGGTTGCCAAACACCTCGATTGAAAAGGGGCTTTCCAATTCGGTGTTTGTGGTCGCGTCGAACGTGATGGCCGTAACTACGTAGTAAAGAGGCTCGGAGATGGGTGTTGCTGCAAAGGCGCCAATAGGAACCGTAGGCGGCAAGCTTGAAGGGCCATTGTTTCGATTGTGTTTGAACCGAATGTACTCCACCTGTCGAACACTCTCCACCGTCACTGATGTTCGAATTCTGGCGGTAGTCTCTGGGACCTCAGACACGCTCGTGAAGTCCGACTGCAGAAGATTGGCTTGCTCGTCGTAGGTGATAGCTTCGGCAAGCTCGTCAGTCAGGGAGACGTCCTCAAGCTTCTCGATGACATCCCCCCCTCGGGTCTGCGTTTGCTTGATCTGCAAGAACAGCGGGTCGGCTGCGGGCTGTCCCGCCAAGGTGGTCGCGATGTTGGCGTCCGAGTCCACTTGCCGCAAGACAGTCACCTCTTCCTGAATGAAAGAGTCGATCACGGGGCTGAGGTTAACACGAGTGTAGCCTGTTGCTCCTCCGCCAGAGAACTGGGAAGCATAGAAGTTGAACCCGATAATGTTGTCGTTGTCGGGCTTCTCAACAGTGATCTCCACTTCCGCGTTGAAGCGCTCCACCTTGATGTTGGAGGGAGGGTCTACCGCAAGGACAACATCGGATTCTTGAACGAGGTTTGCTTGAACTACTGCCGAGTTGGAAACCGCTCCCGAGAAGGACACTGCGCGAAGCAGGATGTCGTTGCTGCCAGCCTGCAAATCTAGCCCGTCAGGAAAGACCGCAGGGTTAGGGACGGTGAACGACGTCCCTTCAAACACCACCAAATCAGGGTTGGAGGTGAATGGGCCTCCTCGCACGCTGATCTGCATATCCACGGTCGTCTCATCAACGGTCCCCGTGAAGATCCGTTCGGGGATAGTCGTCGTAAAGACAAACGTTTCTCTCAAAACCCCATCAGGGCCAAGAATTTGTGGGGTAAGGGTCATCGTCCAAACACATCCTCTCTGCGGGTGTTAGGATTGACTCCGAAGCCTTCAAGGCCCAGAGACAACCCACTGCTTCCGACGAGTGCAGCCGTTCCCGGAGCTGCAAACACGGTGTTGACGTTGACAGGTTGCCCCGATGCATTCGTGCCGACGATCTCGACTTGAACGACCGTTGGGTCCCTAGGTGCTGGGGTTACTCTCAGCGACAAAACAGAGAAGAGGCGCTCCCGAGCTGTTAGCTCCTGGAAGCGACCTTGGATAGCCTGAAGCTTCTTGAAGGTGTCGACTGCAAACAGCACGTCTTCGTTAATCGATGTTACCGCCGCGGTAGAGTTTTTGGACCCAATACGGTCAAGCAACGTTGTGCCGTAAAACTCGTGGAAAGGGTTGGAACCTTTTCGGGTCGTCAAGATCTTGAGCAAAGCTTGGTTGAGCAAGTTCTCATTTCCGATGAGCAAGGCCTCTCCAGTGCCGTCGAAGCGATAGTCGTTCTCGATACCGAACGAGCGACATCGACGACACCTTTGCTGTAGGGTCGCATACGTCACCTTGAAGACCGGGTTCGAACGCACCGGTTGGTTGAAGCGAATGTATCGAGTCGCAACTTGAACAAACTGGTTGATGTTGACCGTGTTGAAGACGTCATTCCTCTCCGCAAAAACCCACCCAGGGAACAGTTTCTTACCCTTCGCCCCCGTGTTCAAGAGGAAGTTCAAGGATGCCGTTGCGTCGCCTGCGATTCGGATACGAGATTCCGGACCGTTGCGAGAGATGTCGGACAACGTCAGGTGGCCGTTGTTGTTGACCGCGATGACCCCCGCCCCCTCCGTGAGGAAAGCCCTTTGCAACACTTTGACCACCTGATCTGTGGTCACCCGAGTCCCTAGGGGGAGAGGCACGGTAACGGAGTCCGAGGAGTTCGAAACCGTTATGCGATTCTGATTCCGGCAGAGGGTGAAGGGGCCAGCCTTGCTTGAGATAATCCGAGCCTGGGAGAGCAAACCTTCAGAAGGGATAGACAAATCGAGATCGCTGTTGGCGAGAACCTGAATGAAGTCACCAGAGTTGATGGGCTGGCGCACTTCAAGAGACCGTCGATCAGAGCCCAAGGTTACCCGCTCCTCCACCGTCAGGTGGGGGCAAGGGAACGCCAGCTGGAAATCAACAGTCATCGGGCTACCAACGCGAATCTATAGGAGAATTAGAGGGAATTAGAGGGCAGTGAACGGATCGTCATCCGGCTCATCTGGCCACAAAGTATCGAATTCGGACAGGTTTTTCGTGTTGACCGTTTCAAAGTCCACAGTGTCTCCCTCGTAGGGCTTCGAGCCACCTTGTGCTTGTGCGAGGGATGCGCCCAATGACGTGATAAGATCCTCTTCTGTGAAGCCGCTGTCTCCTTTAGACAGTGCTGTAGCGGCATCGTTGAGGGAAAGACCTGAAGCGGCGTTTCGCGGCTTCTTATCGTAGAAGATGTTGTCGATACTCTCGAAGATGCGAACGATATGCAGATTCGCTTGGAATTCTCGGGGATCGGGAAGAGGAAGCCCTGAAACCGTGCCTCCGACCGCTTGCATGAGCATTTGATCCCGCTCTTGGGAAAATTGCTCACGAAGGTCCATGAGCTTGATGATCTTGGCTTCCAAGTTGTTGCGACGCTCTTGGATCGCCGGGTTGAGCCACCTTCTCCCCCGCTCCACTTGGCTTGCAATTCTTCCGTC